>ENA-OQAA01000242-OQAA01000242.1-human-gut-metagenome-genome-assembly--contig:-NODE-242-length-38735-cov-2.756527_pt1 | contig 38735 bp, 52 predicted proteins | sample MGYA00242489_ERZ504515 | MGnify/ENA primary metagenome ERZ504515 (study PRJEB26092, sample SAMD00036237) | human gut metagenome | host: Homo sapiens | study: EMG produced TPA metagenomics assembly of... | reverse complement strand
AAAAAGAGATCGTACAGATCCCATTAAAAGATGAAATTCCGGAGCGCCAGATCTGCCTGGTGTATGACAGCCAGCATCCTATGGGGCTGCGGCAAGAGAATTAAAAATAACAATTCTGTTGATTACATAAAAGAAGCGAAAAGAACTTGGTTTATTAAACGCGGCACCTATCCAAACACAAGTCAATTGATGAGTCGGGAACATTTTCCCAGCATTTCTGATGCTATTTTAATTCATTTGACACCTTTTCGCTAATTGTATGATAGATTTCCTTTGTCGCTGAATCATTTTCACCATTTACGACCAATATTTTTTCCATCTATACTCATGACTACATATGAATGACAGGATGAATGGGTATACCTGATATAATCTCCATAAACATCATTTCTAAAATTTCCCATAGCATATCTAAGATTTCCTAAACCGTTGGTTCTATAATCATTCCGGTTCTGAGATGAATTTTCTTCATATGAGATACTGTCAATCTGCGCATAGTCCACTGTATAATCGCTCCAGCCTTGTGCCTCAATGGTAAAATCTTTATCCTCGAAACGAATCTCAATACTTCCCAAAAACAACGTCCATATACCGAATATAATGGTTAAAATGGTTATGATTCCGGATACTCCAATTGTTTTTTTTGTTATACTGAATTTTTAATTTTTTCTCCGGTCGCTATCTTTTTCTTATAAAAGAGATAAGAATAGAGAATGCTGATGATTGCAGCTGCCATAATGCTTACGATATACAAAACAAGAGCAGCCATACTTTCCTCAAAAAGACCACAGAGCATACACAGAATACCTGATGCCATCCATAGTTTCCCACTGAATCTATGAGTTGCATTCCAGTTTTCCTCATCCTGCAATGTCCATATAACCCGGATTCCTATCGTATTATTCTGCTTTACCTTTGGCAGATAATTTCCTATAACCATGAATAGTAAGCCTGTTCCATAATACATGAATGCCATGAACAGGTTCTCCATGCCTGCTCCGGTATTTACCAATCTGGCAATGCATTATAGAGCAATGTAATAACAGGTATCATCCATATAGTCATTCCTATAACTTTTGGACTCTGTTGTCGGCTTCTGTTATCATAAAATATGATTGCTACAAATATACAGTGCGTTACTACAAAAAATACATTTATCCATTTACCGTGTGTACTCGTAAAACCCACCAGGACTCCTGCAAGAATTACCAGTATAGAGCTAATTAATGAACCTCTATATTTTTTTATCATTTCCTTCATCGTTCGATGCTCCTTTCAAATCTGTGATCCACAACATGACATCTTCCAATACGGAAGTGTTTAATTCATAATAAATAAACTTTCCTTCTCTTTGGTTTCGGATCAAATCAGCTTCCTTCAATATTGCCAGATGTCTTGATATGGATGCTCCCGTCACTGAAAAATGTTCGCATATTTCTCCGGCTGAAAGCCGCCCATTTTTCAATAAGTTCAAAATCTCACGTCGTATTGGATCAGCCAGTGCTTTTAATGTATCCTGTATACCCAATAATTCATCACATCCCTTCATTTAACATTTAACCTAATTGTTAAACGTATTATAATGCAAGGAATATTATGTGTCAAGAACCAGTTACTTCAAAATATGGTTGACATTTATATTCTACAGATGTAGAATATAAACAACTTCTACAAAAGTAGAAAATAATAAACAGGGAGAATGCACTATGAAGACAGGAACAGTAAAGTTAATGACACTTATCACTACGGCGGTATTGGGAACTTTTTCAGCAGGAACGGTTCTGGCAGCAGAAAATAATGACTTTTATACACAGCCGCCAGCAGATTCCGACTGGGAAAAGGCAGATACGGAAGGTACTTATGCCAGCTACACGAATGGAAGTGATTATGTAAACATTTACAAATATTCACTTGATGATGTCAATATAGCAATTGCAAAATGCAATGATACGTATGAAGCCTGCTATCAGACAGTTTATTCAGAGGGGAACAGTTTATATATGACGGTGGGATATGCAAAAGATGCAGATGATATCGGTGATGTCAGAAAATTCGTAGAATATATTTCCTATCCAGGAAATCCCTCCCTTACCAGACAGGCAGATGAAGATTCAACAGAGAATTCTGATCAGGAGGATACCGATACTTCCAATCCGGGAGGCAAGGGAGATTCAGATTCTTCCGATACAGAAGTGAATGCTTCCGCAGATAACAGTGATGGTTCAGATATTATTTCCACCTCACCACTGACATTAGTTGACAGTGATGGAAATACAATTGAGATCAATTACATTCTTCACAAAGATTATTCTTGCGAATACCGTGGAGATGATGGAATGAACTATACTGATAATGGGAATGAAACTTATACCGATGAAAATGGAAATACCTACTCAGCTCTGAATGATGACACTCATCATCTGGGACATACGTTGGAACAGCATGACCTTCAGGATGCAAACGGTAATACTGTGACGGTTACGGAAACTACAAATGGTGATTATTATTTCCAGGACGAAAATGGTACAGGATTTACGGACAACGGAGACGGGACATGGAGTGATGAAAATGGCAGCAGCTATACAGAAATAGACTGATAGTGGTCAGTAGCTGCAGGAATGGCAAGGGCATTTGCAAATTGTGCAAAAGCCCTTGCCATTTCCGTGAACCGTGGTAAAATAGAATCATTCCTACATTTGTAGAAAATATGTAACAGGGGAGGTATGAAAAAGTGAAAAAAACTTACCAGAGACTTCCGGACTCAGAGCTGGATATTATGCTCGTTCTTTGGAATAATACTCCGCCGATGACCAGACCGGAGATTGAGAAAGTGATCAATATGAAGAAAAAGCTTGCATCAACAACAATTTTGTCATTGCTGACCAGATTGGAGAACAAAAATTTCGTGGAAGTGACGAAACAGGGAAAAATGAATCTGTATACACCATGGTTTCGCAGTCAGATTATCAGGCACATGAAAGCCAGAGTGTTCTTGAGAAACTTTATGGGAATTCACTAAAAAAGTTTGTAACTTCACTTTATCATGGAAAGAAGATCAGCTCAGAAGAAGTCCAGGATCTCAGTGAATTTCTTAAGAACCTGGAGGACAGGGAGGAATAGCTAATTATGGAGGTTTTCATTCTGCACATTCTGAAACTGAACATTATTGCAGCAATAGTAATTTTACTGGTAAAAGTGCTTGCGACTCTGTTTAAAGGACGTGTATCAGCGAGATGGAAGTACTTTATCTGGCTGTTGATTACGATAAGCCTTTGTGTTCCGGTGCGCCTTCCGGAGAATCTGGCACTGGTGGATTTCAAAGTACTTAGAAGCAGTCAACAGAATACGCAAAACCCGAAGATAACGGATTACGCAGTCAGACCAGAGGAAAGTCAGAAGATAACAGAAACCGTATCATCTGCGAGCAATGACATGAAAAATCTGACAGAAATTCCGGAACAAAAGAGAACTGTCAGGTACGAATCAGATAAATGGCTGGGAATTGTGGCTGTGATTTTTGTTGTTGTCTGGCCGAGCGTAGCGGTACTTAAACTGACAGGAGAATTGCTGGCATATTATTTTTCTATAAGGAATCTGGAACGGATGAGTCTGCAGGTAAGTGATACGGTGAGTATTCAGATGTACCGTGCAGCGTGTCAAAAGAAGCACGTACGCAGAATACCGGAGCTCAGGCAAAACGCAGGTCTTACCACACCGCTTCTTGCAGGACTTTTACATACAAAATTGTATCTACCAGCAACCGGGTATTCAGCAGAAGAAAGAAAACTTATTTTTTACCATGAACTCACACATTATTGCCATCGGGATCTCTGGTATAAGATGCTCCTTCGAATCTGTGCATCAATATACTGGTTCAACCCCTTTCTTCTTATCATGCTGAAAGAAGCGGATAAGGATATTGAGAATCTGTGTGATACAGCAGTTGTTCGCAGAGTTAATAAAAGGAACATAAATTATATCGACAGCTGCTTCTCAGGACAGTGGCCATGGAAAATCAGATTCCATATGTGACAGCAAGTCTTAATGACAGCGAAATGGTGTTTAAAGATCGGATTCTGTATATGGTGAACATTCGGAAACTCCGCAGAGGGATTCTTCCGGGAATTCTTGTGACGCTGCTGCTTGCAGGCGGTAATCTGGTATTTAATGTCTCTGCCGGGACAGATACAGTTTCAGTAGAGACGGAGAAGTCTGGTATTGAAAAAAATGCAGATCCAGAGAAAAATAATGTACCGGATTATGCACCGTTTTCTGAAATGGTAACTATGCAGAAAGCTGCTGAAACACAGGACGAAGGAGGAGTGACAGAGAATGCAGATACAGAGGATTCTGTAGACGAAGAGGAAAAAGCAGATGCGGAAACAAACGATGAACCTGCCATGGAAAACAGCGGACAGGTAAGTGAAACGACCGATGATGGAATTACCTCTGACAACAACGAGTCTGTTTCATCTTATGAGAATCTGCCAGCAGGCGTACCATATACCAGTGGATTCACTACTGCTTCCGGTGTAGCATCAATTGTAGCACCGGGTGGAGGAGATGAAGAATCCAGAGTTCTTTACGATAACGGAGATGGGACCTATTCTGATGCTTATGGGAGCCGATACAGTTATCAGGGAGATGGAAACTGGCAGATGCCAATGGAAATTCATATCGTACCTGGAATGACGAAGACTATAATTTCGGAACACAGCTGGAAAAGCATGAACTCAAGGGCAGCAGCGGCACCGTTAATGTAAAAGAGACTACAAACGGAGATTATTATTACTGTGATTCAGAAGGTGTAGGATACACAGATAATGGTGACGGAACCTGGACCGATGAGAACGGAAATCTTTATGAAGAGTAAATGAAAAGAAACGTTTTCCGGAAGCAAATAAGAGACTGGAAAACGTTTCTTTTCTTGTAAAATGTTATATGAGATATAAAAGCTATTTGGAAATATAATTATTTGATAAGAAAGACATTTTTATTTTACAACAAACAGATATTTTTATGATAAAATATCGGAAAAAAATTTTGGACTGTAACAAAAAGTCGTTGCAGTGTCTAAACTACATCAAATGGATACGGAGGAAGAAATGTGCGGGATCTGTGGATTTACAGGTTACAGACAGGATCAGAAGACAGTAATTGAAAGGATGATGAAAGCCATTGAGCATAGAGGCCCGGACAGTGAGGGCTCCTTTTGCAGGGAGAAGATTACGCTGGGCTTTCGAAGACTTAGTATTATTGATTTAGAAGATGGGCAGCAGCCTATGGAAAGTGCGGATGGAAATCTGCATATTGTTTTTAATGGAGAAATCTATGATTATAAAGAACTGCGGGCAGAACTTGAGACTTTCGGCATTTCTTTTTGCACCCATTCCGATACGGAAGTTCTGGTAAATACCTTCAGCAGTATGGGGAGAAGGCACTGGATAAACTCAGGGGAATGTTTGGGTTTGCAGTATGGAATGAAAAAGAGCAGACTTTGATGCTTGCAAGGGATTTCTTTGGAATTAAGCCTGTGTACTATGCCGAAATAGATGGGCACTTTGTATTTGCTTCTGAAATTAAGAGTATCCTTGCATTTCCAGGCTATGAAAGGAAAGTAAATCAGAAGGCACTGGAGCAGTATTTGTCATTTCAATATTCTCCTCTGGAAGAGACCTTCTTTAAGGGAATTTATAAACTGATGCCTGGACATATGCTTTTATATAAAAACGGAAGCTATGAAATAAAGACTTATTTCAAACCAAAGCTTACACCAGGTCAGTGGAACCATAAGACGAATATGGCGCAGCTGCGGAGCCAGCTTTCCGAGATTTTAAAGGATTCAGTGAAGCATCATATGTTAAGTGATGTGGAAGTCGGCGCATTTTTATCAGGTGGAGTGGATTCCGGTTATCTGGCTTCTTCCTCCGGTGCAGATCAGGCATTTACAGTGGGATTTGATGAGGGAGATCGATATAGTGAAGTAAACAAAGCTGCCAAAGTGGCAGAAAAAGCAGGTTTGAAACACCATGTGAAAATCATATCCAAGCAGGAATTCTGGGATGCCCTTCCAGATGTGATGTATCATATGGATGAACCCCTTGGGGATGCCTCTGCAGTTGCACTTTATTTTCTTTCCAAAGAGGCCGCAGGGCATGTCAAGGTAGTCCTTTCCGGGGAAGGCGCAGATGAACTTTTCGGTGGATATAATATTTACAGAGAACCGGAAGCATTAAAGAAAGTTGCCTGGATTCCATTCAGGCTTAGACGTGCTGTTAGAAAACTGGCCGCAAAGCTGCCAGATGTGAAAGGTCGGGATTTTCTTATCCGCGCGGGAATGAAAGTGGAAGAACGTTTCATTGGAAATGCGTATATCTACCGTGAAAAAGAGAAAGCGCAGATTTTGAAAAATAAAGTAACAGGACCTTCCACGCAGGAATATTTAAGACCATTTTATGAAGAGCTTGAGGCAGAAAACAGAGGATCACTTCAAGACATGGAAAAAATGCAGTCTGTAGATTTGAACTACTGGCTTCCTGGCGATATTTTGCAGAAAGCAGATAAAATGAGTATGGCACATTCCCTGGAAGTCAGGGTACCATTTCTGGATAAAGAAGTTTTTGACTTTGCAGCAAAGCTTCCGAAAGAAACTAAGATTGCAGCAGGTACAACCAAATATATTTTCCGTAAAGCTGTTTCAAAATTTCTTCCACAGGAAACCGATGAACGTAAGAAACTTGGTTTTCCCATTCCAATCCGTGTGTGGCTGCGGCAGGATGACTGGTATCAGATGGTAACGGATTTATTTACCTCAAAAGCGGCAGAAGAATTTTTTCGTACAGAGGAACTGCTTCAGCTTCTGAAGGACCATAAAAATAAAAAGGCAGATAACAGTCGTAAAATCTGGACAGTTTTAACATTCCTTATCTGGTACGATAGATTTTTTGCTACATGTTCGAAGGGAGAGTTGGTTACAAGGCTGCAATAATAAAACTTCAATATATTCTTTTTTATATTCATAATAATGCACTAATTAGGTGTCTGGAAGAATTTAAGAAAAATAAATTTGTACCTGTAGAAGAAGCTGAGAAACAGATTAAACTTGGAGCTGTGATTACCAGACTTAACAGTACCATACGGAGAATCAAAAAGTATCTGGATGGAAGCATCCCATGCCTGGAGGAATTGGAAGAAACGCGACTTCCATACTTTGAGAAAAATGCGGACAAACGTGAAAACCGCTGGAGCCAGATCATTAGTGGAAGTGATCTGATTGATACCATCTAAAAAGCAGACAGCCCGATATTTTCGGGCTGTCTGTCATTGGATTAAGGAAAGATATGAGGCAGGAAATACAGTCATTTTTTGCAGCATATCTTTTTTGTATCATTTTGTCTATATTTTAAAGAATCCTGTTCATGTACAGGGGTTCATCAGTTGGTTATACTAATAAAAAGCGGATGTGATAGTTTATGCAGAAGAAAATCCGGCCGAATACCGGAATTCTCTTCTGGCATTAGCGGCAAACTTTATAATAGTTTGCATAGAAATTCATCACATATAAGATATAAGCTTTTAAATTTTTCATTTCGTTCACCTCTTTTCTTAACTTACAAGTGCATTATAGATCACCTGAAAGCGGATTACGTGCCAAATGAAAAGAAAAAACAGACAAAATTTGCAGAGGAGAGAAATTATGTTTCCGGTTTATGAAGAGAAAAAAGAAAACCTGCATTTACATTCCCGCATTGCCAGACATGAATCCCCTCATCTGCACAATTCAGTTGAATTCATCTATCTTACAGAAGGATGCTTGGAGCTTGGAATGGGCCAGGAACTCTTTCACATGGAGGAAGGTGATTTTGCAGTCCTTTTCCGGAAGTGATCCATCACTGCCAGGTCTTTTCAGGAGAGAATAATAAGGCATGCTATCTGTGGGCGCAGCCCATACTTTGCGGACAATTTGCTTCTGTTATGCAGAAATACTGTCCGAAAAATCCTGTAATTAAAAAGCCGCAGGTCCACCGGGATATTGTAAATGCAATTCGGTGCCTGAAGCTCGATAAAAAGGAGCAAAATCCTAACCTTGTTGTGGAACAGGCTTATGTGCAGATCCTTTTGGCCAGAAGTATCCCGGCATTTAACTTACAGGAAAAGAGCAGTGTGGAGAGCAATGATATCATTTATCAGACGGTCTCCTATATTGCAAAACATTTTAAAGAAGAAATGTCCCTGGAAAAGATGGCAAGAGATATGGGAGTAAGTAAATTTACACTTTCGCGTGTCTTTTCCGGAACTTTTCATAGAAATTTTAATCAATATTTAAATGAACAGAGATTAAACTATGTCTGTGTTCATTTAGAGTGTACTGACAAAAGCATTACGGACATTTCCATGGATGCAGGATTTGAAAGTCAGCGGACTTTTAACCGGGTTTTCAGGGAACGCTACAAAATGACACCAAGAGAATACCGGAATCTGTACAGAGAAAAGTTTGTTCTGCAAAATGAAATCATATAGAAAAGAGAGGATAAAAATATGCTGAGTGAGAGTATTGCAAAACTGGTACAGTATGGAGTCGAGACGGGACTGATACCAGAATGTGAGAGAAATTACACAACAAATCTTCTGCTGGATGTATTTTACGAGAATGATTACACTGCACCGGAACAGGAATTTCAGAACATTGAACTTGAGAAGGTTCTGGATGAACTGTTAAAAGAGGCAATTGATCGGGGATTGATTGAAGACAGTGTTGTCTATAAAGACCTGTTTGATACCAGACTGATGAATTGCCTCATGCCACGACCTGCAGAAGTACAGACAACGTTCTGGAAAAAATATGGGGAGAATCCAAAAGCAGCTTGTAGGCGGTTCTATTTTAAGCCATGACCATTTCCAGGGAGGACATTATACCTTCGCAATGGCTAAGGCACCGATTGAAAAGCATGTGACCATTCCTGGATTTGAGGATGTGGAAGCAGGAATTGTAAAGTGGCCGTTATCAGTGCTCCGTATCCGTCATAAAAATCCAGAACGGTTGATTGACCTTGCAACACATGTACTGCAGGCATGGAGAGGCTATACAGATGAAGCAGCCTTTGTATTTGCCAATACGGACGGAGAACCACATAATACCATAACCCCAATTGCCCGTAAAGTGAAGATGTATACGAGCTGGATCTGACACTTCGCAATAATATTACGACGAAAGAACATCCACCTGGTGTATATCATCCACATGCACAGTACCATCATATTAAAAAGGAAAATATCGGACTGATCGAGGTAATGGGGCTTGCAGTTCTTCCGGCCAGATTAAAAGAAGAGCTGGAGCTTTTAGAGGAATACATTTTATCTGGAAAAGATATTTCTTCAAATGAAAAAATAGCAAAGCATGAGGATTGGGTGAAAGAATTGCTGGAAAAATATCCGGATATTAATGCAGAGAACATTCAAGCAATTCTTCAAAAAGAAGTAGGACTGGTGTTTGTACATGTGCTGGAAGATGCCGGAGTTTATAAATGCACACCAAAAGGAAGAGAAGATTTTATGCGTTTTGTGGACAGTTTATAGGACGTATTCTGACCGTGATTATAATGAATGCTGTGGTATGAAGTACAAAACTACAGAACAAGAAAATATTTTATAACAGCAGTTGCAGCCGGTATCTCATGATATATAAAATGAGAATATCGGCTGCTTTTCATTATTTTTACCCCTAAAAGGTAATCTTCTGAAAACCAAAACTGTAGTTTGGATCTCAACTGAAAAAAATTAAATTTTTTGTTACCATCCACTATTTTTTACGATATATAATATGAATGGAAATTTTTTTATTCAAAAAGGCGCCTTATCTGTTGCTGGTCAGATTATGGACAGTGACTTTTAGCTTAAAGAAACCCGGAGGACAACCTGTAAATGAATGATGATGAAATTATAAACCTGTTTTTGAAAAGAGATGAGAATGGAATTATAGAATTGAGTACTAAGTATCATCCCTATTGCTACAAGATTGCCTGGAATTTATTGGCAAATAGAGAAGATGCCGAGGAATGTCTGAATGATACCTGGTTTTCAGTATGGTCACAGATTCCTCCTACGCATCCTCCTGTATTGGCACACTTTTGCGGTCGGATTACAAGAAATCTTAGTATCGACCGTTTAAGGAAAAAGTTTGCAGGCAAGCGCGGATGTTCATATGGCAGATGTTATAGAGGAAATGGATCAGCTAAATGTAACTTATACCGTGGAAGAACAGCTGGCGGAAAAAGAACTGATGGAAACCATAAATCGTTTTTTGGAAGAAATGTCTCCAAAGGACAGAAATATTTTTGTACGAAGATACTGGTTTTTAGATCCTGTTTCTGCAATATCCAAAAGGCATCATATGTCAGCGGGAAGCGTGAAAATGAATTTATACAGAAACCGGAAAAAGCTGTTGAAACTGTTGGAAAAAGAAGGAGGACGCATATGAAAAAGTTTGATTTTTCAAAAAAAATTTGGTAATATTGATCCGAAATATATAGAGGAAGCAGAGCGGGAATGGAGTGAAAAAAAGGAAAACTGGAGGCCAAAAGGGTGGAGCAAAGCAGCAGCTGCCTGCGTGATCGTCACCTTGGGTTCTGTTATCTTTTCTAATCCACATATCCAGGCTGCAATAAAAAATATTACATTGTCCATAGGAGAAACCCTTGGTTTCCCAAAAAGCATTGAATCTTATACGGAAGTGTTGAATACCTCTAAAGAAGACAAAGGAATTATTGTAACATTAAAAGAAGTTGTTTTGGATAATGGGGTTCTGTTAACAAAGGTGCATGCAGAAAAAAAATCTTCCGGGCAAAAGGGCACGGATGATGGTCAGGATGCCTGGACCTTTGCCAATACACAGCTTGACATTGATTATCAGAAAACTACAATAAATGGACAGAAAATTGAAGAATACGAAAGCGGACACTATCTGCCGTATTCGGATGAGGATTTGCTAAATATTGGACTGGATGAAAATGTCTATGATGCTGTTCTGGAATCCCGCTTTTCCCTTGATGGGGATCTGGGAGAAAATCCGGAAGTACATTTGGTACTTGGTGCCTATCAAAATGAAAATCTTGGCGAAGATTATTTTGCAGAGTTTGAGTTTGATTTTTCTATTCCCCATGCGGAGCTTATGAAACAGACAGTTCATAAAAAGCTGGAAGATGTTTCTGTTAAAACAGAAGAAGGAACCGTAAAATTAACAGACTTTTCCATGAATAAACTGCAAAGTATAATTACGGCAGAAATTCCGGAAGAACTTGAGGAAAAGCTGTATAATGGTTATGAGATGATGCTTATGGGGACAGACAGTAAAGGAAATCAGGTACAGTATGAACTGCGCAGTAATTCAGCAGATGGTAAATCTCAATGGAGTTTTAAAACCAGTTTCTGGGGCATGTATCAGCTGGATTCTGATGGTCCGGTTCTTTTACTCCCGGATATTGACAGCGATTATCTGGAATTACAGCTTTATACCAGAGAACCTTATATGGCTGCTGCAGACACTGTCTGGGTTGATGACGATTTTGTAGAAATTGGTGAGACTACAGAAGAAGTAGAAGAAGTTCCAGAGGATACTTGGAGGAGAAAATCCGTCAGATGCAGAGGAGCCGGTTGAAACTCAAATTATCGGAGGGGCAGATGCTCCCACAGAAGTAAGGCTTCAAGACGATACAGACCAGAAAGAAAATACCGACGCAGCAGATAAAACGGATGAAGATTACGGAACCGAAGAAAGCGCATATTATGATGGAGCTACAGGTGAAATCACTGCAGAATCCGGCTGGACACCTGTCGGTGATAAAATAAGGATTCAGATTAAGTAGAGAAACATGAATCTTCTTAAAAGCTTGCGTATGGAATTAATCTTAATCTGTTCGGTTATGAAATTTCTGAAAAGTTCAAGGACCCGGAGCGATTTGATATTGTAATATTCAAATACCCAGATGATGAAAGCGTCTTTTTATCAAAAGAGTGATCGGACTGCCGGGAGAGGTAGTGGAAATTAAGGATGGGAAAGTTTACATTGATGGTTCGCCCACTTCATTGGATGACTCGTTCATTCCGGAGAAAATGATCGGAAGTTATGGTCCATATACAGTTCCGGAAAACTGTTATTTCATGCTTGGTGATAATCGGAATGATTCGAAGGATTCACGTTCATGGAAAACAAATTCGTGCGATTTGACCAGATTGTGGGGAAAGCTGTTGTAAGATACTATCCTTCTTTTAAGTGGTTAGGATAATAAGAAACGCGAATATCAGTGGCTTATTTAGTACTGGAATATTCGCGTTTTTTATTTGATATCGCTAAGTTTTATATTTTCAAATATATGTAATCAGCTGGCAGCCGGTTTTCTAAAAATACTAAAAATTCCTGTCTGTTCAATCAATCTTGTGATGGTAAAGAAGATAAAGGAATCAATTGGCCACATGATCAGGTTCTTTACAGTACGCATTGGGAGGATTGCAAGGAATCCTTTTCCGTAAAGCATGTCCAGCCATAAGGTATTTAACAGAACATTTACAATCAGAACGACAACCAGTTTTGCAATCAGCACGCGACGGAAAGTGAGCTTATGTTTGTAGTAAAAACATCCATAAATAAATGCCGCGAGCATTGCGTTAAAGGTGAACCCAAAGAAAAATGGACCATCAGGCGGATAAAGAATTTCACAATATCCAGCACACCGGCAAACAGACATCCGGTAATGGGTCCAAACAGATAATCAGCAATCTGGTTTGGAATACCGGAAAATCCAATTTTTACATAGGGACCGATATTGATAGAAGCAACTGAATTTAAAATCAGTGCCAGGCAGCAAGCATTGCACAGACTGCCAGGGTAGAAGTGGTTTTCAGCTCTTTGGCTGAGGTGAGAAACATGTTCTTTGTTTTCTCCATAAAAATTACCTCCTTTTCTTTTTTCGCTCACAATAGGAGATAATTTATGGATTCATATTTATCTTCTGTTGCAGCGAGAAGCAATCCACGAACCGCAAGATTTCTCTTTTCGTCCTCCGGCAACTCTCCATCCGGAAGGCACTTTACGCTCATGAATTTACTCTGCATTACTTTACATGGGGCAGTATATAACAGATTATTGGAAAAAGCAAGAAAAAAAATATATAAAAATATAAGTTTTTGCAATTAAGAAAACAGACAAGAAATCGTGGCATTTTCTCCATATTTTCTAAAACTTTGTCCATATGTTTTTACAAAAATCAGACTATAATAAAAGAAAAAACCGTTCAGGAGGAATCATTATGGCAATTTTAGTTACAGGTGGTGCTGGTTATATTGGAAGCCACACGGTAGTGGAGCTTCAGAATGCAGGATATGATGTTGTGGTACTGGACAATTTAAGCAATGCAAGTGAAAAAGCACTGGACAGAGTATCAAAAATCACAGGAAAACCAGTGAAGTTTTATAAGGCAGATATTCTGGACAGAGATGCTTTAAATAATATTTTTGACAAGGAAACTATTGAGTCCTGCATCCATTTTGCAGGTTTGAAGGCAGTTGGAGAATCTGTGGTTAAGCCCTGGGAGTATTATGAAAATAACATAGCAGGCACTTTAACCCTGGTTGATGTAATGAGAAAAAATAATGTGAAAAATATTATTTTCTCTTCCTCAGCAACTGTATATGGAGATCCGGCACAGATTCCGATTACAGAAGAATGCCCAAAGGGACAGTGTACGAATCCGTATGGCTGGACAAAATCCATGCTGGAACAGGTGCTTACCGATATCCAGAAAGCAGATCCAGAATGGAATGTTATGCTTCTTCGTTACTTTAATCCAATTGGCGCACATAAGAGTGGAACAATTGGAGAGAACCCAAATGGCATTCCCAATAACCTTATGCCATATATTACACAGGTAGCAGTTGGTAAGCTGAAAGAACTTGGTGTATTTGGAAATGATTATGATACTCCGGATGGAACTGGTGTAAGAGACTATATTCATGTTGTGGATCTGGCAAAGGGGCATGTAAAAGCGCTTAAGAAAATCGAGGAAAATCCTGGGCTTGCGATTTACAATCTGGGAACCGGAAAGGGCTATAGTGTTCTTGATATTGTAAAGAATTTTGAAGCTGCAACTGGTGTGAAAATTCCATATGTGATCAAACCTCGCCGAGCCGGAGATATTGCAACTTGTTATTGTGATGCATCTAAGGCAGAAAAAGAGCTTGGCTGGAAAGCAGAAAACGGTATCCGTGAGATGTGTGAAGATTCCTGGAGATGGCAGTCTAATAATCCGCAGGGATATGAAGAATAGGATGTATATTTAAAATAAGAGAGCTGTAAGATGCAGCCTCTTATTTTTTGAATAATTGACCTTATGTTATAAATGAACGCATTTTTATCCTAAAATGTTCTATTTTTTTAAATTCTACAATTTTGTGCATGTTTTGTTAAATGTTGTTTATGTAATTTTGGGAAAGATAAAGATATAATTATATTCGGATTAAGGAAGTACGAAAATAAACCTGAAAAAACAGGAGAAAGAGAAGGAAAACATGGAAGAAAAAAGATATTTGAAATGGTACAACAAAGTCGGATACGGTTCCGGAGATGTGGCTGGAAATGTGGTATATGCATTCCTTTCCACCTTCGTAATGCTCTATCTGACCAATACTGTTGGATTGAACCCGGGTATTGTAGGAACATTGATTGCAGTATCAAAACTGTTTGATGGAGTGACCGATATTTTCTTCGGCTCTATGATTGATAAGACAAAAACAAAAATGGGAAAAGCAAAACCCTGGATGCTGTATGGTTATATCGGCTGTGCAGTTACTTTGATCGGTGTATTTGCAATTCCGGAAAGTCTTGGACAGACAGCGCAGTATGCATGGTTCTTTATTGCATATTCCCTGTTAAATGCAGTGTTCTATACAGCAAATAACATTGCATATTCAGCTCTTACAGCTCTGATTACCAAAAACAGCAAAGAACGTGTAGAAATGGGATCTTACCGTTTTATCTTTGCATTTTCTACCAGTCTTTTGATCCAGTCTGTTACTATCAAGTTTGTTGAGATTATGGGAGGGGGAGCTGCTGGATGGAGAATTGTAGCAATTATTTATGCCATCATTGGACTTATTATAAATACAGTTTCTGCATTATCTGTAAAAGAGCTTCCAGAAGAAGTCTTAAACGAAGATGCATCAAGCGCAGTAGATGAAAAATATAGCCTTATTGAAGCTGCAAAACTGTTATTTTCCAACAGATTTTATATTATGATCTGCGTAACCTACATTCTGCAGCAGATTTATTCCGCAATGCTCAGTATGGTATTTATTACATGATGTATGTATTGAAAAACGAGGATCTGTTCCCGGTATTTTCCTGGGCAATCAATATCCCGTTAATCATTGCACTGGTTATTACACCATCTTTAGTAGCAAAATGGAAAGGGTTATATAAGCTGAATCTGGTTGGATATACCATTGGAACCATTGGACGTGCCCTTGTAGTAGTTGCTGCTTATATGGGAAGCGTACCGCTTATGATTGCCTTTACAGCCGTTGCTGCATTTGGTATGGGACCATGGCAGGGTGATATGAATGCGGTGATTGCTAACTGTTCAGAGTATACTTATCTGACAAAGCATAAACGTGTAGACGGAACCATGTATTCCTGTACTTCCCTTGGTGTGAAACTTGGAGGAGGACTTGGAACTGCGATTACAGGCTGGCTTCTGGAATTCAGCCACTTTAACAGTTCACTTGCTGTACAGCCGGATTCCTGCCTTAGCATGCTTCATACTATGTATCTGTGGATTCCAGTTGTGATTTGTGTAATCATTACTTTTATTATGTCACAGATGAATGTAGAAAAGGCAAATGAAGAATTAAAGAACAGTAAAATGCTGGAAACAAAATAAGCATTAAGATAACGAAATATAGCAATGGGATGTAACAATAAAAATGTCTAGAGGATGATTATGAACTATAGCGGCTTAAAAGAAGACAAAAGATTAATTGAAGCAGTACCGACCGCAAGACAGATTGCATATGAAAGCATGGAATTTTTCTGTTTCATTCATTTTACAGTAAATACCTTTACCGGAAGAGAATGGGGCGATGGAACAGAGCCGGAATCTATTTTTAATCCGACAGAGCTGGATGCAAAACAGTGGGCGAAAACAGCCGCAGAGGGCGGTATGAAGGGACTGATCCTTACCTGCAAACATCACGACGGATTCTGCCTGTGGCCATCAAAATATACCGAACACAGTATCAAAAACTCTCCATATAAAAATGGAAAGGGTGATATTGTAAGAGAAACAATGGAGGCTTGCAGAGAATATGGCCTGAAGTTTGGTGTTTATCTTTCTCCTTGGGACAGAAACAATGAATCCTATGGAAAAGGAAAAGAGTATGATGACTATTATGTGAATCAGCTTACAGAGCTTCTGACAGAGTATGGTGATATTTTTGTAGTATGGTTGGACGGTGCCTGTGGGGAAGGCGCAAACGGAAAGGTACAGAAATATGACTGGCAAAGATACTACCAGGTAGTTCGCAAGCTACAGCCAAATGCTGTGATCTCTATTTCTGGTCCTGATATCCGTTGGTGTGGAAATGAAGCTGGTGAGGTACGCCCAAGTGAATGGAGCGTGGTAGCAGCAGATATGAAAGATCCGGCTCTGACCGCAGAGTTAAGCCAGCAGGAGGATAATGAAGAGTTCCGTGAAAGACCATTGGATGAAACACAGTCTGATCTGGGAAGCAGGGAACGTCTTGCGAAGGAAGAACGACTTGCCTGGTATCCGGCTGAGACAGATGTCTCCATCAGACCGGCTGGTTCTATCACGAAGAAGAGGATGATAAGGTACGTTCTTTTGAGAATCTGAAGGATATTTACTTAAAATCAGTTGGTGAAAATACTACACTTCTGTTAAACATCCCTCCGATGAAAAACGGAAAGATCCATCCAACGGATATTCAGAACCTGAAGCAGTTAGGTGACTTTATCAAAGAAAGCTTTTCCAATAATTTAGTGGAAGAAGCTGGTATTACAACCATTCCACCACTTGACTGCCGGGAGATGTCCCCAGAAGTTCTTAGAACCGATGATTATGAGACTTATTTCCTGAATGAGGCTGGAACCAATAAACTGGTTATCAAGATTAAATGGATTGAAAGAAAAAAACTACATTATCTTGTTCTGAAAGAAGCAATTCCGCTTAGCCAGAGAGTTGAGGCATTTAATGTCTGCTATGAAGAAAACGGCTGCATAAAAAAATGCTATGAAGGAACAACTATCGGATATAAGAGAATCGTCGATTTGAAGGGAATCCATACAGATAGTCTGGCAATCGTAATTGAAGATTCCAGAGTTGCACCTGCGATGGCATTTGTGGGAGTATATTAAAATAGAAGAATAAGAAGTACATATGACTAGGGGAGAGCGTATGTAGAATATTAGTAATAAAAATAAATCAATTAAAAGCCCAGGCAGTTTTTGAACCTGGGCTTTCGTATACAGATCATTTCTTTTCTGGTTCAGTCATCTGATTCTCTTCATTTTGCCGCAGTTGTTTCCGAAACTGTGACGGCGAAGCGCCAAACTGTTTCCGGAAAAAGCGGCTGAAATATAATGGATTTTCATATCCAACCAGATTGGAAATTTCTGTAACATTGTAGTTTGTGGTTTCCAGCAGAGATTTCGCATTTGAAAGACGCAGGTTCTGTATGTACTGGGCGGGTGTTGTATTCGTATATTGTTTGAAGTTCTGGATAAACCAGCTAACACTAATATTTTTCGAAGCTGCATATTTTTCAATATTAATCTGTTTATTGTAATGCATTCGGAAATAATCAACTGCCTGCGCCATGTCATCCATGATCATCGGATTCTTCTTGTGAGGTTTTACAAGAATCTGGCGGTGAAGAAGGATTAAAAGCTGCATAAAGTAATACACAAGAAGCTCTTCATAGTCTTCTTTCCGCAGCTGCAGTTCTTCAATCATGTTCATATACAGATGCTTGTATTCCATGGAGACTCCGGAATAAATCACATGAACGCCATCTGCAATGCCGTATTTGCGGAGGATATTTTTGACGTTATTCCCAGTAAAATGAACCCAGTACACTTCCGGGTGATCGGCACCGTAATAGTAGTAGCGCTGTTCTTCTTTTGGACGGTACAAAACCATGTTTCCAGCAGAAACAATTTCCTCTTTTCCATCAAAATAGAAATGTGCTTTTCCAGAAGCAACGTAAAGAAGCTGGTAATCAAGCCGACCTCGCGGCCGGTGCGTTGGCAGCTTCTTTATTGTGTACAGACGGTAAGTACCGCAGCTCCCTATAAAAATAGGATGTTTTTTATCTTTAAAATCCAAGCGTGTCTGGTGCCAGTAAGCGGAGTTTGTGTACAATATAAATTACCTCCTTGTAAATATGCACAATTTTTATCGGAACAGATTGTGTATATTTCACAATTAATAAAAAAGTGTATGTTTTTGTGTCTTTACTTGTTAAATTATATCATTTTGTGCATGTTTTGTCGAACAGAGTTTATGTAATTTTTTTAAAAAACAGGTATAATCATATCAGATGTTAAAACAGAAAAATATATAATATTGGAGGAGCAAATATGATCGTACCAAAACACTACGAAAATCTGAATGTGTTACATGAAAACACCATGCCCCATCGAGCATACTACATGCCTGCATCAAAGGATATGGGACCTCTTGTACATGACAGAGAGAAATCTGACCGTATGGAGCTTTTAAATGGAAACTGGAAATTCCAGTTCTATAAGAGCATTTATGATCTTCAGGAGAAATTTTACGAAGCAGGTTATGACACTAAGGGCTTCGACGAAATTCCAGTTCCGGGAATCTGGCAGAACTATGGCTATGACAGCCATCAGTATACCAATGTCCGTTACCCAATTCCGCTTGATCCACCATATGTACCACAGGAGAATCCTTGCGGAGCGTACGTACACCAGTTTGAATATAAGAAAGATTCCAAAGCACCAAAAGCATACTTGAATTTTGAGGGTGTAGATTCCTGCTTCTATGTATGGATCAATGGTGTCTATGTAGGCTACAGCCAGGTGGCTCATGCAACCAGTGAATTTGACGTGACCGATCATCTGAAAGAAGGAACAAACACTTTAGCGGTACTTGTCCTGAAATGGTGTGATGGAACTTATTTAGAAGACCAGGACAAATTCCGTATGACAGGAATTTTCCGTGATGTATATCTGTTAAAGCGACCAGAAAGTGTACTGTATGATTATTTTACCACTACATCTATAGGGGAAAATGGTGCAGAAATTGAAATTCGTGCGAATTTCTTGGGGAGAGCAATGCAGCAGAAAATACTAAAATTGTAATCCGGAATCATGAGGGAAATACGGTGGCTACAGGTACATTTAAGAAATGTGACGATGAAAATTTTGCTTACAAAGCGGTATTAGATATCACAAACCCTGTACTCTGGAATCCGGAACAGCCATATCTGTATCAGGTGCTTTTCCTTTCCGAGAATGAGGTGATCGTAGACCGTATCGGTATCCGTGAAATCCACTGTGAGGGAAGCGTAATCTATATTAATGATGTAAAAGCAAAATTTAAAGGTGTAAACCGTCATGACTCCGATCCAGTAACCGGTTCCGCAGTAAATATGGAGCAGATAAAAAAAGATCTGATCATGATGAAACAGCACAACTTTAATGCAGTCCGAAGCAGCCATTACCCGAATTCTCCTTATTTCTATCAGCTTTGTGATGAGTATGGCTTATTTGTGATCGCAGAAGCTGATAATGAGAGCCATGGAACCCAGACACAGTACTTGAAAAATTCAGAGTGGGAAAATGTAGTTGAGCAGTGGAATAAAAGAATTGCAAATAACCCGGATTTCATTCCTGCAACCATGGATCGTACCAGACTTTGTTTGGAAAGAGAAAAAAACCGCCCATGTATTGTAATGTGGTCTATGGGTAATGAATGTGGATATGGATGTACCTTTGAGGAATCCCTAAAATGGACCAAAGAATTTGACCCAACCCGTCTTACGACTTATGAGAGTGCATTCTATCAGAGTACAGACCGTGAGTATAACTATTCCAATATTGATGTAGTTGGAAGAATGTACCCAGCTTTTCTGAGATTGATGAATACATGGAAAAGAATCCGGATAAACCTCTTCTTCTGGTAGAATATTGCCACGCCATGGGAAATGGACCTGGAGACCTGGAGGATTACTTTGAATTGATCCAGAAGTACGACAGTCTTTGTGGAGGTTTCGTATGGGAGTGGTGTGATCATGCTATTTACAAAGGCCAGGCTGAAAATGGCAAGGGAATCTATTATTATGGAGGAGATCATGGCGAAGAAATTCACGATGAAACTTCTGTATGGATGGACTGGTTTATCCTGACAGAACACCACATACTGGGTTAAAAGAATACAAAAATATATATAGACCGGCAAGGGTTCTTCACTATGATCAGGGAACTGGAGATATGGTTCTTCATAACTATATGAATTATGTTGATCTTAAAGATTATATTTATCTTATATATGAGGTGAGCGTTGACGGAGAAGTTGACTGTGTAGGACAAATTGAATTAGATGAAAGTATACCAGCTCATGAAGAAAAAACAATCAAACTTCCTGTTTCAATACCAGATAGTGGAAAATGTTACCTAAAAGTATCTTATTGTTTGAAAAATAATACTCAGATTTTACATTCGGATGAGTCTCTTGGATTTGATGAAATCCTTTTAAAGAACATAGATGGAAGAAATCAGAAAACCATTGAACTTCTTGCTGAAATGAATACTGATAATATTTTTACTGTGGAAGAGTGTGACAGATACTTTACAATTCATGTAGGCAGGAAAATACTTATCGCTTCAACCGACTGACAGGATTATTTGAAAGCATTACTGTAAAGGGAAAAGAACTTCTGACTCGTCCTATGGAATTAAATATCTGGAGAGCACCAACTGACAACGACCGGAAAATCAAATTAGAATGGATGAATGCTCATTATGACCAGAGCTATGCAAGAGCATATGAAACTTCCTGCATTACCAAAAATGGGAAACTACACATCTTAGGAACGTTAAGTGTTTCTGCACCTACCGTACAAAAAATTCTTGATGTGAAGTCAGAATGGATTATTACTTCGGATGGCGCAATCCAGGTAAAAATGGATGTAAAGAGGGATTTGGAATTTCCAATGCTTCCGAGATTTGGAATCCGTTTATTCCTTAACAGAGATTTTGACAACGTAGAATATTACGGAATAGGACCTGAGGAAAGTTACGTAGATAAGAGAAGAGCCGGCAGTCATGGAAAATATGATGCTAATGTACTTGAAATGCATGAAGATTACCTGCGTCCACAGGAAAATGGAAGTCATACCGACTGTGACTACCTTATCTTAAAAGGAAAGGAAAATACTTTTGCAGCAGTAGGAGAAAGGACATTTTCTTTTAACGTATCACCATATACTCAAGAGGAACTGACAGCAAAAAGACATAGCTATGAATTACAGCCTTGTGGAAGTACGGTCGTGTGCTTGGATTATGTCCAAAACGGAATTGGTTCTAACAGTTGCGGGCCTGAGTTGTCAGAACGGTATCGTCTTGATGCAGAACAGTTCAATTTTGAAATTAAATGATAATTAAATAATACAGAATAAAGAAGCTGATAGCTTAAACGGAGCAGGCTATGGCAGCCATTTCCCAGAAGGGAATCCGAATGACTATTACTGTACTTGCTTCTCTGCCAATCTTCGCGCTATATCCATTCATGCAGAAGTATTTCTCAAAAGGAATTATGGTGGGTGCTGTAAAAGGCTGACTTTAATAATCCTGGCATTCGATCATTATGACAGATGCCGGGGATTTGTGTATTACAAACTAAAAAAGTATACTGCATATGAAATATTGACCAGATAGTTGCTGTAAAAATTTATCCATAAAAAATTCTGTAACAACAGAGTATGAATTGGAGTGCAAATTCCGGCTCATCTGAGCACGATATCCGTAAGCGCTTAGATCTTGGGTAGCTTTACTGTCTACGTTTTAAAACTCATAATGATAGTAAATAGATTTTTACTACACTCCGCTTGATAGGAGATAGAAATTTACTACATTTGGAGGTTTCATTATGAGTAAGAAACGTGCTCCAGGGCGTTCCCTGGACGAATGGATGGAACTGGTAACCGAATGCAGACAAAGTGGCCTGACAGATGCTGCATGGTGTAATGAGCATGGGATATCTCCCAGCTGTTTTTACAATGCAGTTACCCGTCTCCGCCAAAAAGCCTGTCAGATACCGGATCCAGCCCCCAAAGACAGCTCTCTTGACCTTACATCCCATAAACAGGATGTAGTCCAGATTGCTATAGAACCGGAGTCTTCTCCGGCAGGACTGATCCAGATAATGGGAACAGACCTATGCACCTTGACAATTCACATACAATTGAAATCGAAGCAGACGGATTGCTTATACGAATGAGTAATGAAATCAAACCGTTACTTCTGTATGTTTCTGCCAATCACCTTCATCCGGAAGATTACGACCCCAAAATACTTTTCTTCCGGATGACTCTATCTATAAAAAATGGTTCTTTATTAAATAGGCACATCCTTTGAAACAAATTATTCTCATGAGACGCATAATGTAGCTATTGCATTGTGCGCCTTTTCTTTTATCCCATGAACAGTTAATTCCAGTCAGATTGTCCTTTTATCAAGTTTTAAATGTTTTCTTACAAAAACAGACCATATTTACCAAAATCATACCTGTTTTTCTTTCCATGTCAGGCAAAAAAATCTCTGTTTTTCAATAGGGCTTTCCCTATTTTAGTGACCAAACTGATTTATGATTGTGTGCCCAAGCTAAAAACATTTGAATTTCTTCCATATTAAGTGACCAAGGCTGGCTTCTGATCCTATCGCAAGCTAAAAAAAGCCTCTTTTTCTATAATATTTCCAGCATGATTCTATATTCAAGCCGATTTCACAAACAAAGCTTGCGCTTCCCTTACCTCCTGTTATATAATAAAAGGTACTGTTAACGGTCATTACTATCATTATATGGGAAATAGTTTTGCAATTTTCTAAATAAGGAAGCTGTTTCTTACCGAAAAAGTGACCAAACCCACTTTTTAGCCCCATAATGAGCTAAAAAAATAGGGCTTGTTTTTACAGATTATCAACAAGCTCTAAATCAGGCAGATATTCTATGGCAGCAATCTATGTTTTGCAAACTCTGCCGCCTTTATTGTAAGATATATATAAAATACGAAAGGAAAAATATGAGAAAATTAGCACTAAGTGATGAAATTTTACTTCAGGTTGATAAGGCTGCAAGATATATTGGCGGTGAAGTCAACTCCATAATGAAGGATAAAAAAGAGGTGACCACCCGGGTCGCATTTTGCTTCCCGGATGTCTAAGACACGATTTTTTTACCTACTCCCTTTTAAAATCACTTAGTGCTATTTGCCGTTATTTCCTACCTTTTTATCTGTATTATTTTGTGTTAGTTCGTGTTATTTAAGCTTAAAAGGGATTCAATAACACAAAATAAGCCTTTGACAAAAGGCCATTTTTGACCACCTTTTGCAATCAATTTTCTGTTTCATACTTTCGGATCATGCCCTTTTATATGACAAAATTTGATATTTTTGTAAAAAACAGGTTTTTATGCAATCTGTCAGTTATCTAATAATACTTCTTATGGTTACAGTTCGGTTTCCAGACGGCTATTGCTGGTATTTTCCTTATAGTGTTATGGAATTACATACTGTGTTACATAGTGCTATTTGAGCGCAAATAACGCAAAATAGTATTTATACGAGAAAGTGTTACTAAAATTTATTTTCTATTGCATCTGTTCACTCATCATAAAAAGTATCTTGTAAAGGAATTCCATTAATGTTAAGATAGAATCAGATAAAAGCACTTTCACATTCATCAATCGAAAATGCCAGGAGGTGATTGCTGTAAATGACTGATGAAAACACCCTATTAAACAGTGATTTAGAGTCACGCTACGAAAAATACAAAGGCATTATTAAGAATTTTACACTCATGAGTGATATATTTATGCGAAACGTGTTCAAGAAAAGAGAATGTCTGGAATATGTTCTGCAGGTCATTATGGAGAAACAGGATTTATACGTGATTGATCAGGTAATCCAAAAAGATTATAAAAAATTTGCAGGGACGCTCCGCAGTAATGGACTGCGTTGCCAGGGATTCCACAGGCAAACAATTTGATGTGGAAATCCAGCAGGATAATGAAGGAGCTTCCCCCAAAAGAGCCCGGTACCATAGTGGACTGATGGATATGAATACCTTAAATCCCGGACAGGATTTTGAGGAACTGCCGGAAAGCTATGTAATTTTTATTACTCGGGACGATATTCTTGGATATGGACTTCCCATTTACCACATTGACCGGCAGATTAAAGAACTGAACGAGGCTTTTCAAGATGAAGCACATATCATATATGTAAATTCCAGGAATCAGGATGATACAGAACTGGGAAGACTGATGCATGATCTACACTGTAAAAAGGCAGATGAGATGCACAGTCCGATTCTTGCAAAACGAGTATATGAATTGAAGGAGACGCAGAAAGGGGTGGAACTTATGTGCCATGAAATGGAGAAAATCTATAGTGAAGGAATGGAAAGCGGAGAGAAACGTGGTATAGAAATGGGCGAGTTAAAAGCCAAAAAAGAAACCATCCTTCGCTGGCTGAAATGGGAATCCCAGTTGATAAAATTGCGAAAGCCGTAAATCTCAGCGAAAAAGATGTCCAGAAATGGATTGATGAGAATTTGTGCATAATGAAATAAGTAGGATAATATTGTTGATGGGCAGGTCTGTTTCGGGCTTGCTCATTTTTCAAAGAACTTACTAATCTTTCACAAAATGAAGATTTTTATAATGTACCCTATAAGGTGGACACAACAAGCCAAAGGGATTACTTGAAATGTTGATTACCGCTAGGGAAAATAATATATGAGCGCCACGCCAGAAGAAAAAAAGAAGCGGTTACATAAAGATTTTGATATTGCCATGACAGAAGAATTCGAGAGTGAGGTGAGAGACATGTGTAATCTAAGTAGAGCTCTTGTAGACCAGGGAATTGAACAAGGAATGAAACAGGGAGTTGAAAAAGAAAAAATGTCCCTGGCCCAGATGATGATCGAGGAAAAGGAACCTGTCGATAAGATTTCAAAATATACAGGCTATGCTATCGACAAGTTAAAGGAAATTGCAGCGGCAATGGGACAGACACTTGTGTAACATATGATTTTATAGGAAGAGGCTGTCGGGAAATAGACAGTTCTAAGAGAGGGAGGGTGTGACTCATATAAACACAATTAACAAAATGAAATCAAAAATGTAGTGGGATTTGAGGAATCAAAACGACTTCCAGATGGATCGTTCTTGATTCCTTTTTCTTTACAAATCGGTTACGTTCGCAGTACTGAAATTAGTGTATAATTGTAATAGTAAAAATCACGCACAATAAAGAAATAATCGGGTTTGTGTAAAATGAAAGGAACATTATTATGAAAGCAAGAATACTGGTGATAGAAGATGAAATGGCAATCAATGATCTGCTTTGTATGAATCTGGAAGCTGCTGGTTATGAAACAGTAGGTTATCTGGATGGAAATGATGCAAGTGAAGGCGTCGTACAGGACCATGAATTTCAGTGCGCACTTGTGGATATTATGCTTCCGGGAAAGGATGGTTATACCCTTTTACCGGAATTAAAAAAGTTTGGTATTCCGGTTATATTTCTTACGGCAAAGGCTGATGTTACAAGTAAAGTAAAAGGGTTAAAAGACGGAGCCGAGGACTATATAGTAAAGCCTTTTGAAATGCTGGAGGTAATGGTGCGTTTGGAAAAAGTATTAGATCGTTATGGAACGGCACCGAAACAGATTCAGATAGACGATGTCATAATTGATACCGTAAGTCACATAGTTACGAAAAATGGAGAAGAAATATATTTAAAACCTATGGAATATAACTGCCTTATGGTGTTCGTAAAAAACCCAAATAAAGCACTTACCAGAAGCCAGATCTTGCAGGAACTGTGGAAGGAGGAATTCTGCGGAGAAACAAGAACTGTGGATGCACACGTTGGACGCATCAGAAAAAAACTAAGCTGGCAGGATAAAATCAAAACCATTCCCAGAATTGGTTATCGACTTGAGGTGGATTTATGAAGCTATTTACAAAAATTTTTTACAGGTAATCTGCATGGTGCTTCTGCTGTCATCTGGAATTTTTTCTATACAACTTACAGGTGGAAAAATCAGAGCATACAGAATATCAACAGTTATGAAAATAGCAGGTTTCAAACAAATATTTCTAAGTTTGAAAACATGCTAATGCGGATTAAAAGTAAAACACAGGACTCTGATGATAAAATCCGGGAAAAAATGATTATTTATACTTTTCGTCAGGTATTCCACGACAGTGCCGTTTTATATCAGGATGGAAAAGAACAATATAATGGGACAAAATATGAGTTTGATCTGCAAAATATCAGAAACCTAACAAAAAACAAACACGATGGATTCGAAAATGACAGCTATTGTGATAAACCACTGATCAGCAAAACAAATGGCAACGTATTTTTGCTCTTTTATTTTTCCAGCTACAGTTCTACAGACATGAACTATCAGATTGTCACCTACAAAGATATTACCAGTGTACAAAAACAGAGTCAGACACTGTTTTATCAGGCAGGAGGGTTTACCCTGTTTCTGGTTCTGTTTGTTGGCTTTTTCCTGTTTTTGACTTTGCGGAAAATTATGGAACCGCTCACAAGGCTAAAAGAAGCGGCTGTTTCTGTGGCAAATGGAAATTATGAGATAAAAGTGCCATCAGAAGGAAAAACGGAACTGGCACAGGTTGGGAAAAGCTTTAATCTTATGACAGGTAAAGTAAGGGAGCAGATTGAAAAGCTTTCTTCCGTAAACCAGGCACAGAGACAGCTGCTTGGAAGTTTGGCCCATGAATTAAAGACCCCAATGACCGCAATCATAGGATATGCAGATACACTTCTAACGGTACGCCTATCTCCCAAGAGGCAGGAGATAGCGCTTGATTATATTAGAAATGAATGCCGAAGGCTTTCCAGACTTCTGTGAAAATGCTGGAACTTACCGGATTATATGAAACAGGTGAAACAGAATTTGTTCCAGTGGAAGTTCAGATGAATCAATTTCTGGAAGATGTAAAAAAACTTGTTATTTACAGGCTTCAGGAGAGAAATATTTGTCTTGAGATTCATTGTAATCCAGAGAATCTTAGAAAAACATTTGATCCGGACCTTATGATGAGTGCAGTGACAAATTTTATTGATAATGCAGTCAAGGCTTCCGATGAGAATTCAAAAATCGTACTGGAGGCAACCCAAAATCATTTATCCGTTCAGGATTATGGGAAGGGAATTCCAGAAGAAGATCTGAAAAGAGTAACAGAAGCTTTTTATATGGTCGATAAATCACGTTCCAGAGTAAAGGGAAGTGTTGGGCTTGGTCTTGCGCTATGCCAGAAAATTGCAGATATACATGGATTTCAGCTGGAAATTACAAGTCATCTGGGAAAAGGAACGATCGTATCTGTTTTATGGTAAATAATTGGAATTTACAGAACAGTTACAACTTGCGGAAGATTTGGTGTAATGAAAGATGCTATACTTGTGGACATAAACAGGAAGGAGAATTTATTCAACATGAGAAAAAACATAAATAAAATTGTAGGATTAACACTTTGTATAGGAATGCTCACTGGATGTGCCCATACCCCGGAATCTTCCCTTGTAAAACCAAAAGGAAGCAAGGCAGAAGATGCTTATACAGAAGCTGAAGGCGTAGATATGGTGAAGGAGGACTCTTCTGAAAATACAAAGGATAAGAACACAGCGGTAAGAACAACTATTCGAGACCTGCTCAATGCTCCGGAAACTTATAAAAGTCAGACTACAGATGACAGTGCAAAACTTGTAGTGAACACGGATGCCACCGTAGAAATACCGGATGTAGAAAAGATATCCGCAATTTCTGTCACGCCTGCAGAAGTTACACAGGATCTTCTTGACCGTATTACAGATGCCTTTTTCTCAGAGGCAAAGCTGTATACATCGGATAGCTATTATACCCAGACAAAGGATGAAATCAAAAAAACGTTGGATGAACTAAAAGAAGATGTAGCAAACGGAAATCTGGATCCCTATAACTATGGAACAGATGAAGATGGAAATTATATTTATGACATTTATGGAGAAATTGAGATGTATGAGCAGGAATATGAGTCTGCTCCGGAAACGAAGACTCTGGTAGAAGGAAGACCTGTTGCAGGCTCCCATGAGACAGAAAATGGTACTGCGGAAAATGACTTCTCCGGTGTTGCACAGATGCCGGATAGATCGGAATATTTTTACAAGACATCTTCCTACGGATCCGATACCTTATCTGTCAAAATCCGAAAAACGGCAAAATCTGGCGGGGAAAAGCTGCCTGCGGACACGATCTGGTCTGAGTATACTTCTTTCAGTGAAGGAGAAAAACCTACTGAGGAGTCCATTGGGATTTCATTAGATGAAGCAAAAAAAAATGGTACAGGAAAAAGTAGATAAAATGGGGATTACAGATCTGCAGTTTTCAGACTGGAGTTATGCATTGTGCAATAGTCTTGAAGAGGATAATAGTTTAAGTAATCTTGGAAGCGGATATGCGATTTATTACACACGTACTATAAACGGTATTCCGATTACTCAGACAATGGCAGATGGCGGTGCTTTGGAAGATATGGACAGCACTATGGAGACCTGGTCTTATGAAAGTCTTTATTTCTTTGTCGATAAAGATGGAATTGAAAGCATGTCTTATTCAAACCCTTATACCATAGGAGAGACAAAAACAGAAAATTTAAACCTTCTTCCATTTTCTGAGATTATGAAAACATATGAAAAAATGATGGTAGTAACCAATGCAGATAATATGGAATATGAAAAATCAAGAGTTTATGACATTGACCGGATTGTTCTGGGCTATGCCAGAATTTATGAACCATCCACAGATCCGCATACAGGTCTTCTGGTTCCCGTTTGGGATTTCTTTGGAAGCAGAAAAGTGGAAGGTGACTATGATGGGAATAGTTACTCGGACATCACAGACTATCCAAGCTGGAGCTTCCTTACCATTAACGCCGTGGATGGCAGTATTATAGACAGGGATCTGGGCTACTGATATGAAGCAGGTACTTGGAATTGTACATTACAATTTCTTTGGCTATTTTCGAAATCCAAAAGTCATTTTTACCTTCCTTCTGGAATTTGTACTTAGCTTTCTTCTCACTGGAAGAATCATGGTTGTTATGGAAAACTATGATACACCGGTACAGGCCGTAGAGCCATTTCTTTGGACCTTTGGGGATGGAACAGCAGTACTGCTCAGTTCTCTTCTGTTGCTTCTGCTGTTCTCAGACCTGCCAAAGATGACACCAGTTACTCCATATCAGTTAATTCGAACAACAAAGAAAAAATGGCTTTTGGGACAGTTTATTTATATTATTCTTGTGACTGCTCTTTATACAGTATTGATGCTGCTATTTACATCTGTACTGTGTATGAAGGACAGTTATCCGGCAACCTGTGAGCGAGACTGCTGCCAATGCTCGGATATTCTGAACTGGGGAAAAACTTGCAGGTCCCCTCTACAGTAAGAGTCATGGAGAGTATCTCTCCGTATGGCTGTATGCTGCAGGTTTTTCTCCTGTTATTCTGCTATTCCCTGACACTTGGTTTTGTGATCCTTGTTGGAAATCTTTATAAAGGAAAAACAAAAGGCATGGTGTTTGGACTACTTTATAGTGTATTTGGATTTTTACTGGAACCCAGTGTGGTAGCCGCAATTTTGCATAAGGAAAAATATGAAATGTATCAAGTGAATGTACTGATCTGCTGGATCAGTCCTTTGAACCAGGCTGTATATGGAAAACATAACTTTGGCTATGATCTATTACTTCCGACCATCTGGCAGTCCTGTATGTTCTTCGCAGGTATTTTATTTGTTCTTATGGTTCTGGCACTTCGCAGGATGAAAAAATATCCCTTTGAATTTCTGGGAGAAAAAACATAATCAGAAGGGGAAATATCTATGCGGGTAGAAACAAAACGTATGCTTCTTGGCAGGAGTTTCCTGGCGGCATGGCTGATTGCCTGCTTTTCTATCGCAGCAGGTCAGACTTATCCAAGTTTGAAAAAAGCATTAACATGTGGAACTTTTATCAGCCTGCTGGATGGTTCATTGAAAAGTCAGATGGTATCTTTTGCCATCCCTGTAGCTGCAGTACTGCGTGGAGTGATTCTTTTTTACAGGAGTATAAAAGTGGATTTTTAAAAGCTGCATTTCCCAGGACAAACCGCAGGCTATATGTGGAAGGAAAAGTCTTTTCTGTTATGACATCTGGATTTTTAGTCTGGATATTTGCTATAAGCACCATACTTCTTGTTAATTTTGTTATATTTTATCCTATGGAAATAAAAGGCAGCTTTCCAAAGGAACAGTTTCTGGAGCTGCTTATGAAAGCTCTTAGGATGGGACTGATCGGAAGTATTCTAAGCACTTTTGGTGGAATCTGTGGTACCTTATGGAATTCAGCTTATATGGCATATGGGATTCCTTTTGTCAGCTATTATTTTGGAATTATACTTCATGACCGCTATTTCAAAGACCAGATCTGGTTTTACCCAGTGGAATGGATTCTGGCAGATGGAAACTGGGGAACGGATAAAGCGGGATTGTGGTTATTTCTGCTATTATTTTTATTGGTGTTAATGGGAATTTTTGGAGGTGTTTTAAATGGAAAAGTGGAAGAAATCTGAATTTCAAAATACCTGTGTGAAAATAGAACACGTAACCAAAAGGTTCGGGGAAGATCTGGTATTAAAAGAAGTAAATCTTACCTTAAAGGTGGGACAGGTTTACGGCGTTGTAGGAAATAATGGCTCTGGCAAAACAGTACTTATGAAATGTATCTGCGGATTCCTTCCTGTTACCACAGGCACCATCGTGTTTTCGGAAAAGAAATTGGTCGTGATGTAGATTTTCCAGAAAGCCTTGGTGTCATCATTGAGACGCCTGGATTTCTTACCCAGTATACCGGTGTAAAGAACCTGGAAATACTGGCAGATATGAAAAGAATGATTTCAAAGGCAGATATCCGCCTGATCCTAAAAAAAGTAGGACTGGATCCGGATATGAAAAAGCCGGTTGGAAAGTACTCTCTTGGAATGCGGCAACGCTTGGGATTGCACAGGCCATTATGAAGATCCTCGCTTCCTGATTCTGGATGAACCATTTAACGGTCTGGATAAACACGGCGTGGCAGAGATCAGGGAACTTTTGCTTGATTTAAAGGCAGCTGGAAAAACCATTTTATTGGCAAGCCATAATGATGAGGATATCCGGATTTTATGTGATCACGTATATGAGATGGATGGCGGAGTTTTAAGAGAAAGGACAGCCTGAAAATGGGAAAAAAAATTTGTGAAAACCACATTCGCAATATTAAGTTTCATGATGCTTCTGCCGACATCTGTTTTTGCAGAAGATACAGGGAATATGGAAGCTGCTTTTGTGGGAGAGTCTGTTCTGGAAGCAGATCAGTCAGCTTCTTATAGTGATGCAGACAGTACATTGCCTTTTGAAGAGGAAAAAAACAATCCTACAGATGAGAAGATTCCGGAAACTGAGGAACAGACTCCTGAAAAAACGGATTCGGAAAATCAAAATTCTGACCTGGATGGATTTATATCAGGAGACGCTTCTGCTGAGGACGAAAAGAAAACAATCCATGTCATAATAGAAAATGGAAATACTGATACAGATAATGGAACACAGATTACAGATCCTGTTATAGATAGTGGGGATTATTCTGCTGGAGAGTATAGTGGAGGCGGTTCTTCTGCCAGCTCGTCTGGTGAGAAAATACTACATAAACCGCAGGTTCTTTTAGAGGATAACAATCTTTCCGGACAAAATCTAAAAGCAGGCTCTGTCACAGAAATGTCACTGACATTCCGGAATAAAAGCCGTAGCCAGAATGTATTTGGTCTAAAGATTTCTATTTCTGCGGATACAAAGGGAATTGAATTTGAGAGAAACTCTTTTTATGTTCAGAGACTGACTCCAGGAGAAGCAATTACCCTGAAACAAAAGGTCACTATAGCAGAGGACTGTACTCCAGGTCAGGCAACAGTTTCTTTTTCTCTGGATTACGAAGATTCAAAAGCGACGGGAGCGACAGGTACAGAAACGCTGTCCTTTCAGATCACTCAGCCGGCGCGTGCAAAACTGGAAGCTTCTGATATTCCTTCTGTTTTATATACCATGGATACGGTAGAAATTCCGGTGAAAGCAATGAATCTTGGAAGGGATAAGATATATAATGCAAGTGTCCGGCTGGAAGCAGACGGATTGAACCCAAAAGAGTCCGCTTTTTTAGGAACATTAGAAGCTGGAACCGCAGTACAGGGAAGTCTCCGTGTGTATGTAAAAGGAAAATCAGAAGAAGATGACGGTTCTTTTCCTGGCAGGATTACCGGAAAACTGATTCTTACTTATGAGGATGCAGCCGGCAATTCCTATGAGGAAAGTACAGAGTTTGAGTCTGAGATTAAAGAAGCTAAAATCCAGTCTTTAAAAATAGAGGATGACCAGGAAGAAACAAACAGCTGGTGGTATTCCGTTATTGCAGTTATTGCAGTACTGCTTGTTTCTGTGATTCTACTTCTTTTGGGTAAGCTTCATAAGAAAAACATACTTCTGGAAGAAACCAGAAAGGTGGATGCCCATTGAAAAAGAATAGAATAGATAGTTTTACCTGTTTTGTAGGTTTTCTTCTGATATTGGCATTATTTTTCTCTATAAAGCTTTTTGCAGGAATACAGGATGGGAAAAAACAATACTTGGCACTGGTTTCCCTTGGAGACCTTACTTATGATGATGATTTTTTGAAAAAGGCAAAAAAATAGAAGGGATAAAAGAGATATGGCCCGTTGTGGAAATTCCAGTAACCATCAAGATTGAAGATTATACGGAAACAGCCACCTTTTTAGGAATAGATCTGAATGCGTTTGGAGAAAATCCAGAGCAGAATGATTTAGGAAATACACCGGTGTTGTTGCTTGGAAGTAAAGCATTGCAAAACATGAAAGACTCAAATAATCATTCCATTTCAAAAAAACAACAGGAAAAATTCCTGCAAATGGGAGAAAATCTAACCATTTCTTATGCACTTGCTGGAAATACAAAAGAGCTTTCTGGCGCGGCAGATTATCCGGTATCCTTAACTGGACACGAAGAAAATGAACAGCAAACTGTTTATCTTCCATGTAAAGTAACTGCCGTAACGGAAAATGAAGATATCTATATTCCTTTATCACAGGCGCAGGAGCTTTGCAGTGAGATAGGTGAGCCGCTTAAAATTACAAAAATTTATTTGAAAGTGAATGGAAAAATGAATCTGGAGAAGGCAAAAAAAATATTTGAATAAGGTATTTTTGGAAAATTAATTGTATCAATCTATGGTATTCATTTGACTAACTATTGTATTTTGTGCATGTTTTATGTAATTTTATCCATGTACTTATTTAAAAGAAAAGTATATACTTTATTCTTGTAAATAAAAGTATTTTATTCCCCTAAGGCTTGCTCCATTGTCTGCATGACAGGCAATGGAGGCCTTCTTCCAACGTATTAATCATAATAAATTGGTATTTTTTGTAAATTGTACCATATAATGGAAAACTGTTAAATTGTGATCTTTTAGATACAATTTAGCAGTTTTTATATGATGGAAATCCAATACAAAAAACCACTTTTTCATGCTATACTTCATTTATGAATTATAGCAAGATCAACACCAATAAAAAGGTCTGGGCTGTCTTGCTTAATTTGATATTGCAGGGAAGTCAAATGCAATGCGGTACTTCCGTATTTGCCACGCTGAAAACTTTTGAGCCTTCGCTCCGTCATATAATTAAACAATTCGCCTTGCTGTATTTTCTGCAAAGTTCGTTGTAGGTAATGCGATTTTTTTATTCAAAAACAATACCCACTCTCGTTTCTGTTTTGGGAAAGAATGTAATTTATAGTAAATGAATAGAAATTGCGATTGTTTTTTGGTACAATATATTGATTAGTAGTGAAATAGCTGGCGGGATTTATGCGTAAGAGTGAAACTTTTATCCTGCCTTAGCCGAAGATATCCCAGACTTTGTTCGGGAAAAGGGTGTGAATATATGGTAAAAATTATTTCAGACAGTACCTGCGACCTTTCACAGGAATTATTGCGAAAATATGAGATTGACATTCTTCCGCTTCATATTCTTCTGGGTGATAAAGAATATGAAGATGGAAAAACATTACTCCGGATCAGATCTATGCCTGGTCTGATGCAAGATACCCTTACTTATTTATACCGTGGCGGACGCTGCAATGCAGTAGCGGCTATGGCCGGAGGTGTTTTAAAACTGCATCCCAGGATTGTAGTGGAGGATGGTGCAATGAATGCATCTAAGAAATACCGTGGAAAAATTGCTTCTGTTGTCATGAACTATGTAAAAGATATGGAAAAAGATTTAAAAAAAGCGAGACCTGAACGCGTATTTATAACACATTCTGGCTGTGAACAGGAAACTGTAGAAAAAGTGAGGGCTTATCTGAAAGAACTTGACATTTTTGATGAGATACTGGAAACCAGGGCTGGCGGTGTTGTATCAAGTCATTGCGGACCTGGTACGCTAGGTGTTTTGTATATTGCAAAATAAAGAATGCATTGCGATATCTGCTATATGCTTCATTACTATAAACCCGCAGTAACACGAATATATTTCGTATTTACAGAAGCACTGGAAGAAAATGGTATTCTGACTCAGAAATAATAAAAAACAGGACAGCAAAGGAGAACAAGCCTATGCCAACATTAACAATCATTATATCACTCATTATTTTAGCCGTTTACATTTTCTTACTGGTTGCTAATAAAAGTAATCCAAAAACAAATGGAATGCTGATGGTTGTACAGGGAGCTTTATGGACTGTGATCGCAGTAAGCAACTGGGCTGAGAATACGGTTGTAAACCGGAGTTGTTACATTATAGTAATTGTTTTATCGTTTATCTGTGGAATCCGGGAGCTTATTAAGCAGCATTAAAAAATGAGAATGGCTAAAACTGTTCCTTTAGGTGGAGATGTTAAAAATGATTCATGATTTAATGTACATTGAACTTAAAACGGGATATTCAGATGATGGTCCGGCATGGATCGGATATGTGAAAACTTCAAAGAGTAAGAAAACAATCTATTTTAATAACCATGCCTTTCAAAAATATAATGGCAATTATTCCAATTATATAGATATTGAGAATGGCGACGAATATTGGATTTCCGGGTTGAAGAAGAAAGAGAGTAATCGTCATTGGGATGGACATGGAAAAATCATGATCGACCGCAGAGCTGTTAATGAATATCTGTCTCTGATTGGAGAAAGGGAGCTACCGCTAAATTTGTTTGAAGTGACTGATATGGAAGATAGCTTCCCCATTGAAAGAGTAAATAGAGTATTGAACCAGAAGATTACAAGTACTGATAATTTTGAATAACCATAAGGGAACACTTCAGCTGACAAAAGGGAATGTCTAATGAGCTGTTCTCTTTTTGTTATGCTATGACTCAAAAAAATATAATTTTTTTGAGACGTCCGTCAAAAAAAGCCGACTTTATAATTGAGAACATTTTTGAGGAGGTGAACATCATAGACGATAAAAAAATAATAGAACTCTACTTTGAAAGGAATCAACAGGCAATTAAGAAAACAGATATAGAATATGGAAAGCTCTGTCACAAAATTGCCTATAATGTCCTGAATAACCGCCAGGATTCGGAAGAGTGTGTAAATGACACCTATTTAGGAGTATGGAACAGAATCCCACCTGCAAGGCCAGGCAATTTTAAATCTTATATTTCCACAATCGTCAGAAATATTTCCATCGATAAATTTAGAAAACTAAAAGCCCAAAACGATCAGCCAATATGGTTATGGCATTGGATGAACTTGCAGATGTACTGCCGGATGAAAGGTATGCTCCGGGCAGGAATGATGAAGAGATTGGAAAATCGATCAGTATTTTTCTTTACAAACAAAAAGAAGAGATCCGGAGAGTGTTTCTTCTAAAATATTTTTATTTTGAATCTAACATAGCTATTGCAGAGAGATGTGGTTTTACTGAACGCAAAGCATTAATGTTTTTGCATTCTTTGTTGGTATGGTTGCAAGTTACTATTTGTATTCAAACTATATTGCAGGATTTTTTCCAAGAAGCTATGCGGTGGTTTGGTTTGGATTTACATCTGTTTCTCCATTATTGGCTTTTATCTGCTGGTATACAAAGGGGAAAGGAAAAGTGGCATTTATACTGTCAGCTCTGATTTTGGCAGTGTTGTTCAATATGTGCTTTCTATATGGATTCGGATATTTTAGTGCATGATACCTATTGCCGGATTGTTATTCGTCATGCGTCCTTTGACGCTGCCCGTATGCTGGTGGCAAGGTGGAAACGGGAAATCTCCCTTGAATATTTGACCGAAGAAAAGTTTGTCCCGCTAAGCACCACAGACGAGTATCGCACATCTGCAAAAGCACACGGTATCATCACAAGGGGAGACGACTGCTATCGGAGGTAATCATATGACAAATCAGAGTACAATAGATAAAGAGGTCAAGAAAAAGAGTCGTAAAAAACCGGAAGTTAAGATATATAAAATATCAATACTTGTTCTAAAGAACTAGCACATCTTCTGTAGATTCTGTATCTTTTGATTATCCATCAGTATACTAATTTTAGAGCGAATTATCGTTCTGAAGGAGGTGTTACGATGGATTTAAAAGCGGTTGGTCAGCGAATCAAGGCTGCAAGAGAGGCAAAAAATCTTACACAGGAAGAACTGGCAGCGCTGGTAAATTTAAGTACAACACATGTCAGTGTGATAGAGAGAGGACTAAAAGTAACAAAATTTGATACCTTTGTAGCGATAGCCAATGCACTTGATATATCGGCAGATGCACTGCTGATTGATGTCGTGACACATTCTGTCACAGGTGTTACCAATGAATTGTCTGAAATGATAGAAAAATTACCAAAGAACGAACAGAAAAGAATTTTAAATGCAGTCAGAGCTTTTGTAGGCTAATAGAATTAACTGCAAAATTGAAGGGCATAAAGCTCTTCTTTTTTTTATGGATTCATTTGTAAAACATGTCTTTTTTCGCAATCAAAACCATGATATTATAGTTCTAAAGAACTATATATAATTCTTAAAAATAGATATAGGCAAAATGCAGGATTTGAAGATGTTAATCTGTCTGTGCAGAAAGAACGAAAGAAAGTAACACTTAAAAGAGACAAATCGGTATTGAAAGAAGTAACAGATTATGCAGTAGGACAGTTAGAAGGGAATGAATGGAAATATGAAGAGAAGTATCATTGCAGTGATCTCAGGAGCAGTGATCTTGATAATTGCGGCAAAAAGTATTTATATGAAATCTGAATCCGGTCATAAGAAAGGTGAACCGGATGTAGTTGGAACATTTCCATAAATCGTGATGAAAATATAACTGTGGTCGCTAACCGGGAAAATATTGAAGATAGAGAAGCGTTTGCAAGAGAACTATTGCAGATGTACAAGGATGATTCTTTTCATTCGACAAAATTCTCAACAGACCATGGATATGCGACGAGCCTTGATATGTACATTTATTTATGGAAAGAGGATATTGAAGAAGGAGAGTCGGTAATGACAGCCGAATATAGGCCTATAGAATACGGAAAGGACTATGACGTTGTCAATAATCCTGATAAATTTCAACTATATATAGATGGAGAAGAGATTGAGTAAGAACTTCCTGTGGGCAAACCTTTTATCATATTTTTTAAAGAAAGATTAAAGAATAACAATACAAGCCTTTGGATAGCTGACACCACGCTGCCCGCAGGAGAAAATCTGCGGGCGTTTTTCTATTTATATGATTTTCCATTAAATCTCAATTTTGGAAAGAAGATGACTATCTTAAAGCCCTTTCCCCATTGGGAAGCAGCTTCCAGACGAAGGTTTAGATCGTCAGCCATCTTCTTAACCAGGTAAAGCCCTATACCGGTGGCTTTCTTTCTGCTGTCAGTAAAATCCCCGGTAAAGCCCTTCTGAAAAATATACGGCAGATCATATTTTTTTACACCGATGCCGTTATCCTCAACTGAAAGGACATCTGCGGTCTCCGAATGTATCATAGAGATCGTTAGCATGGGACTATCGCTGCTATATTTTATGGCATTGCTCACGATCTGTCCCAACATAAACTGAAGCCCTCTACGGTCTGTATAGACTGTTTCAGATTGCAGTTTATTGAGAATTACAAACTGCTTTTCTTCCAGAAGTGGGGCATAGTCCTCCAGAACTTCCCCCAAGCAGTCATTCAAATTGATATCCTCAAACTGATATCCTTTGTACTGCTCTTTAACCGGGCATAGTATAACATTTGAGTGACATCCTCCTGAAGCTGACTGCGGACATAATCCAGCTTGCTTGCAGGGGAGGAGATATTTCGTCG
>ENA-OQAA01000241-OQAA01000241.1-human-gut-metagenome-genome-assembly--contig:-NODE-241-length-38769-cov-5.240412_pt1 | contig 38769 bp, 38 predicted proteins | sample MGYA00242489_ERZ504515 | MGnify/ENA primary metagenome ERZ504515 (study PRJEB26092, sample SAMD00036237) | human gut metagenome | host: Homo sapiens | study: EMG produced TPA metagenomics assembly of... | reverse complement strand
CTTCAAAGACAAAGTAACTTAACTTAGTTGCCCAACTAAGTTAAGTTACTTTGTCTTTGAAGCTAACTTACTTTTTTATATGGTTTATAGCTCTTCGCATTCTTTCAGCCATGAAGCTGCACTTGCATCGCTTGGCATACGCCAGTCACCTCGGGGACTGAGTGATACGGATCCCACTTTGGGACCATCGGGCAGGCAGGAACGTTTGAATTGTTGTTGAAAGAAACGGCGGCAGAATATAGTAAGCCATTTTTTGATTGTTGCCTCATCGTATGTATCACGAAAAGCGATACTTGCCAGGAAGAATATCTTGGCGGGACGAAAACCGAAACGTAGGAATTGATAAAGGAAGAAGTCATGCAGTTCGTATGGCCCTACCAAATCTTCTGTCTTTTGTTTGATATTGCCGTTTTCATCAGCAGGAATCAGTTCGGGGCTGATAGGAGTGTCTACAATATCGAGCAGAGTAATACGTGATTCATTATCCATGTCATTCAAAGCCACCCAATTTACCAGGTATTTGACCAATGTTTTGGGAATACTTCCATTGACTCCATACATAGACATGTGGTCGCCATTGTAGGTGGCCCAGCCTAGGGCAAGTTCTGAAAGGTCTCCTGTACCAATGACAAGACCGCTCAGTTGGTTGGCAACATCCATCAGAATTTGAGTCCGTTCGCGTGCCTGACTGTTTTCGTAAGTCACATCGTGTATGGTCATATCGTGGTCTATGTCATTAAAATGCTGGATGCAGGATTCCTTAATGCTGATTTCTTTAATAGTAACGCCTAATGAAGCCATCAGATGGAGAGCATTATTATAAGTGCGGTCGGTAGTGCCAAAACCAGGCATGGTGATGCCGATGATGCCTTTTCGTGGCAAATTCAATTTGTCGAAAGTTTTGGCACAGACCAAAAGTGCCAAGGTGGAATCCAAACCACCGGAAATACCGACTACTACAGTCTTGCAGTGAGTGTGTACCAAACGTTTGGCAAGCCCTGCTATTTGGATGGCAAAAATTTCTTCACAACGCTCATCCAATTCTTTGCCCTGAGGAACAAAAGGATGGGCTTCTATACTGCGTGTAAGACTAAGATCGCGTGTGTTAACAAATTCTGTACTGATGTGGATGGCGGGACGTCCCGGGCAGTTGCCGATATTGGCGGCAAAAGTGGTATTGGTCAACCGTTCGCCACGAAGACGCTCTACGTCTATTTCACTGATGACTAACTGTTCTTTGAATGAGAAACGTTCAGATTCGGTAAGTAATGTGCCGTTTTCATATATCAGTCCGTTGCCTGCAAAAACAACGTCTGTAGTCGATTCGCCGAAACCGGATGAACTGAATACATATCCTGCCAGGCAGCGTGCTGATTGTTGACTGACTAATGAACGGACATAATTATGCTTGCCTATCCCTTCATTATCGGCAGACATATTGAAAATGATTTCCGCTCCTTTCAATGCTAATGCGGAACTGGGGGGAATGGGGGCCCACATATCTTCGCAGATTTCAATGCCAAAGCAAGTTTCCGGAGTGTCGAAAAGCAGGTTGGCGCTGACCGGTACATTTTGTCCGCAGAGACGTACATTACCATCTGGGTGGTTTAGAGCAGAGGTAAACCAGCGTTGTTCATAGAACTCTTTATAATTAGGTAAATATGTTTTGGGAACAATACCCAGTATTTTTCCTTTTTGGAAAACAACAGCACTATTCAGCAGCGTGGAATTCATAACCACAGGCATCCCTACAATGGAGACGATATCCATTTGTCGGTATTATTCATAATCTGCATTAAAGCCATTTCTGCTTCTTCCAACAGTAAAGACTGACCGAACAAGTCGGCGCAAGTATACCCTGTAATACTTAGTTCGGGAAAAATGATAATTTGTACTCCTTTCCCGTCTGCTATGGCAATTTGAGTTTCAATCTGTTGTGCATTAAATTTGCAGTCAGCCACTTTCACTATCGGAATGGCAGCCGCCACTCTTACAAAACCGTATTTCATATTATACCTAATTATTATATATACTTGCAAAATTAATCATTCTTTCCCGATTTATACCCCTAAATAAAAAAAATAAAAAAAAGTACGTGATTTATTTGTTTGTTGCGAATAACTATCTATCTTTGCACATGAAATAAAATTGTAATAGTTACAAAAAGGGAATATATGAAGAGTTACGATTATCTTATCAGTTATAACATTAAGCCGTCCGTACAGCGCATAGCTATTATGGATTATTTGTTGGCCCATAAAACTCATCCTTCTATCGATGAGATTTATTTGGCGCTATGCAAGGACATTCCAACCTTGTCCAAGACTACAGTGTATAATACACTGAAACTCTTTGTCGAGCATGGAGCAGCTTTAATGCTTACAATTGATGAAAAGAATGCGTGTTTTGACGGTGATACTTCCCTGCATGCTCATTTCCTTTGTAAGAAATGTGGTAAAATATTTGATTTGCCCTACAGTAATGAAGTGAAGCAAGTAGAGCAAATTGATATGAATGGATTCAAGGTGGATGAAATTCACCAATATTATAAAGGTATATGCCCCGTTTGTTCTAAAGAAGACAAAGAAAGAAGTTAGAAAGATAGAGAGTAGATGACTAACTAATAAATAAAATATTGACTAACTAATAAAAAAAGAAATTATGAAAAAGTTTATTTGTACAGTTTGTGGTTATATTCATGAAGGTGATGCAGCTCCTGAAAAAATGTCCGTTGTGTAAAGCGCCTGCTTCTAAGTTTAACGAAATGGTAGAAACAGAAGGTGGCTTGGAATTTGCAGACCAACACGTTATCGGCGTAGCAAAAGGTTGTGATGAAGAAATGATTAAGGATTTGAACAACCACTTCATGGGTGAATGTACGGAAGTTGGTATGTATTTGGCAATGAGCCGTCAGGCAGACCGCGAAGGTTATCCTGAAGTTGCTGAAGCTTTCAAACGTTATGCTTGGGAAGAAGCAGAACATGCTGCTAAGTTTGCTGAGTTGCTGGGTGACTGTGTATGGGATACAAAGACTAACTTGGAAAAGAGAATGAATGCTGAGTCAGGTGCTTGTGCTGACAAGAAACGTATTGCTACTCGTGCAAAAGCTTTGAACTTGGATGCTATTCACGATACAGTTCACGAAATGGCTAAAGACGAAGCTCGTCACGGTAAAGGTTTTGAAGGTTTGTACAACAGATATTTCAAGAAATAATATACGATTTTTTATAGTATAAATGGAGAGAGGGGGAGTAATTATTATTGTCCCCTCTCTTTTTATTGGCTATATTTAGATTAGAGATGTATAGGCCTTGTTTCTCATTCTTTCAGTAATACTTCTTCAATAGCTTTCCTGAAAGTCGTTTTATTGGCCGCTCCTATAATGATTTGCGGCTGTCCCGTTTTGGGGATAAAGATGATGGTGGGCAGTGACTGTATCCCCATGGCAGCAGATAATTCTTTTTGTTTGTCTGTATCTACTTTGTAAACTACGATTTGATCTTTGTATTCTTTGGCCAGACTTTTTAGCAGAGGGGCAACCATACGGCAAGGACCGCACCATGTGGCGTAGAAATCAATAACTGCCGGTTTCTCTCCTTTGTATTTCCAGTCAGTGGAACCGGAGGTGTAGTCAAATATATTATCCAAGAACATTTGTTTGTCCATATGTATGACTTTTCCTTCATTTTTATCTGACTTATCTCGGAAAGGAGTCTGGGCACTGAGATATCCTGTTAATCCGGTAGTTAATAAAAGACACGTGATTGTTTTTTTCATATTTTATTCATATTGGGCTAGAATTATGCTTAAATCATTGGCACGCATTACACCGCTTTGTCGCCACAATTGCTTACCGTCTTTAAAAATCATTAGTGTGGGAACTGACTGAATCTGATAGTATGCAGCAATTTCTTTATGTTTGTCTACATCTACTTTGACAATTCTTACTTTTTCCCCTTTTATTCCTTTTAATTCTTCTAAAATAGGTTTCATGGCTTTGCAAGGTCCGCACCATTCAGCAAAAAAATCAACTAATACAGGGATGTTTGAGGTGATTAAATCTTCAAATCTTTCCATAATGTTCTCCTTTCGTTATTTTTATTATAATAAAAACGTTTATAGTGTGTTTTTTGTTTAAAAGTAAGTGGGTGTGTCCAAATTAGTTTTTGGAAATATGAACTTATAATCTGAAATTTGAGCATCCTAAAAGACTAAAGAAAGGGTCGTATCATTACTCCATACAGAGCTTGATACGACCCTTTTAAGTGTTATAATTACTATCTGTAACTTTTAGGAGCAGTCATTTTTGTTTTGACACCGCTTCCTTGTATTATAAGGTTGATGAACTATTATTTTTTTACAGAAGAGGGAGTATAACGTGCATTCAGTCCATCAATGATTTCTTGTGTGATGTTGTATGCCGGATTAGCGTATAGCAAATTGTCAAATCCTGTATTGCTGATAATTAGATCATATCCTTTGTTTTGATTATAAATTTTCAAGAATGATTGATAGAATCACGTAACTGCAAGCTGTTCTTTTGATTTTCAGAAGCTAGTTCGTCGCTTAGTTTCTGTTGCAGTGCCTGCAGTTCTTGTTGTTGCTTCATCAGTCTCATCTGTTCTTGTTCAGCACGTTCACGTGTAGCGAAGCCATTATTTTCCAGTTTGCGTTGGAATTCTTTAGCATCAGCATCCAGCTTCTTTGCTTTTTCATTTAAAGTAGTGCGGATATTTTCTTCTTTCTGTATCATCACTTCATTTAAGTCATTCCAGAAATTGTACTTAGTCAACAGTGAATCGATTTCCACATAAGCTATTTTCATGTTTGAAGAACCAGCAACGCCGACAGCCGGAGCAGTGGAAGAAGTTGCAGCGTTGTTGTTGTCGCTACATTGTGCAAACACTAACACGATGGCTAGTGCTAGAAATCCATTCAGGATGAAATTTGTTCTTTTCATAATCTTTTTCACGTATTGTTTATTAATTATTATCCGTTTTGTTTTGCTTTTCAATTTCGGCTATGGCATTTTTATTAGGTTTGCGTGCTTCACGATCTTGTGATTGTACACATCCTACTCCTTTTTTACGGAGTGCCTTATTACCGCTTACATGTGTGTTTGGAAACTTTCCTTTTAGAAAGATTCCGATAGACAATAATGCTATACAGATAGCAACTATTAACACAGTTATAAGGATAGTATCAAGCATTTCTATTATTTTTGTGGTGCAAAGTTAGTGTAAGGCAAGGGAAATGCCAAATTTATTGAAGCATTTCGTATCTGCGGACTAAATTTGCGGAACAAATATAGAATTTTGCAATGATTTAGCTTTCTCTTTTCTCATTAAAAAAGAGGAAGTGTCCTATTTAAGAGAATTATTTAACTATTTTTTGCAAATTTGGAAACTGAATTTGCCTAAACAACATGATTATGAATAAAAAGGATTTAAAGCCGGCATCTGTCTTTTATTATTTTGAAGAGATATGTCAGGTACCCCGTCCCTCGAAAAGAGAGGAGAAAATAATTGCTTATTTGAAAGCCTTCGGTAGAAAACATGGTTTAGAAACTAAGACAGACGAAGTTGGCAATGTATTAATTAAAAAACCTGCACTCCGGGTAAGGAGAATTTGAAAACTGTGATTTTGCAGTCTCATATAGATATGGTTTGTGAAAAAAACAGTGATGTGGAGCATGATTTTCTAATTGATCCCATTGACACAGTAGTGGACGGTGAATGGTTGAAAGCCAAAGGTACTACATTGGGGGCAGATAATGGTATCGGTGTGGCGACAGAATTAGCTATATTGGCTGCTACTGATATAGAGCATGGTCCGTTAGAGTGTCTTTTCACAGTGGATGAAGAAACTGGATTGACGGGTGCTTTTGCATTGAAACCAGGGTTTATGACTGGTGATATTTTGATTAATTTGGACTCGGAAGATGAAGGAGAATTATTCATCGGCTGTGCCGGTGGTGCAAATACTACAGCGGAATTTACTTATCAGCCTGTTTCTGCTCCACAGGATTATTTCTATTTCCGTGTAACGGTCAAGGGATTGACAGGTGGACACTCCGGTGATGATATTAATAAAGGTAGAGCGAATGCTAATAAGCTGCTGAATCGTTTTCTGACTCAGTTGGCTTCTAAATATATTTTATATTTATGTGAGATTGATGGTGGAAACCTGCATAATGCCATACCTCGTGAGGCACAGGCATTATGTGCGGTACCTATGAAGGATAAGGAATCGGTTCGTGTAGATTTGAATATCTATACTGCAGAACTGGAGAATGAATATGCTGCGACGGAACCGAACTTGAGAACCGAACTCTCTTCTGAATCCCCTTGTAAGGAAGCGATAGATATGACTACTGCCGGACATCTTCTGAGAGCTGTTTACGCTGTGCACAATGGGGTGTATGCCATGAGTCAGGATATTCCAGGATTAGTAGAAACTTCGTCTAATCTTGCTTCCATCAAACAGGTAGAGGGAAACAAGATTAAAATAGTGACTAGCCAGCGCAGCTCCATTCTTTCATCACGCAAGAATATGTCCGAGATGATCCGTTCTGCTTTTCTTTTGGGAGGTGCTGAAGTAATAACTGGTGACGGATATCCAGGATGGAAACCGAATACGGATTCTCCTGTTTTGAAAATTGCGATAGATAGCTATAAAAAACTTTTTGGTGTGGAACCTAAAGTAAAGGCAATTCATGCCGGATTGGAGTGTGGGTTGTTCCTTGAGAAATATCCGTCACTGGATATGGTTTCCTTTGGACCTACTTTGCGTGGTGTTCATTCACCTGATGAACGTATGCTGATACCTACTGTAGATAAATTCTGGCGTCATTTGCTGGATGTATTGGTTAATATACCGACAAAATAATTTATATGAAGAAAACAATTCTATTCCTTTGTTTGTGCTACCTGGTAGGGGTGACGTATGCACAGGAACCGTTCCGGGTAATGTTCTATAATGTAGAGAATTTGTTCGATTGTCAGCACGACACGTTGAAAAATGATTATGAATTTTTGCCGGATGCTCCGAAAGGATGGACGCAAGCGCGCTATCATGATAAATTGGCTAGGATAGCTAAAGTTATTATTGCCACGGGTGAGGAAAATGTCCCCGATTTGGTGGGACTTTGTGAAGTGGAAAATGATCATTGCTTGAAAGATCTGACAGAAAACTCGCCATTACGCGAGGCGGGTTATCGCTATGTCATGACTGATTCTCCTGATGAGCGTGGTATTGACGTGGCGTTGCTTTATCAACGTGGTACCTTTAAATTAGTAGGGAAAAACTGTATTTCTGTTCCTTATAAGGAAATAGAGCGTCGGCCTACACGTGATATACTTCATGTGACAGGGCAGGTAGCTTCCGGAGATACATTGGATGTGTTTGTGTGTCACATGCCTTCTCGTGCAGGCGGTGAGGAGAAGAGTGAACCCTACCGCCTTTTTACGGCGCAGATATTGAAGATAGCGGCAGATTCTGTTATGAATATCCGTCAGCATCCTAATGTAATGATTATGGGTGATTTTAATGATTATCCCACTAATAATTCTATTGCAAAAGTATTGGGGGCTGTGGCTCCGAAAAGTGGAGTGCAGGCCAAGAAATTATATAATTTGATGGACGGGCGTAAGGAGGGAACCTATCGTTATCGAGGTGAGTGGGGAGTACTTGATCAGCTGATTGTTTCCGGTTTTTTGTTACAAGGGCATGATAGTATGCGCACTTCATATGATAAGGCACAGATTTTAAAATATCCGTTCCTGCTGGAAGAGGATGAAAAATATGGTGGTAATATTCCATCACGTACCTATTGGGGAAAGAAATATCATGGTGGTTATAGCGACCATTTGCCAGTGTGTGTGGACTTTGAAATTGGAAAATAGGGAGAGATTGGTGGTTAGTGATGAATGGACTGCGCTATTATGCCGCAGGTGTTAATCACTAACCGCTATATATTTCTATTCATGATGATAAGGACCGTTGTTCAATATAGTCATCGCCCGGTATAGCTGTTCTACGAAAATAAGGCGTATCATTTGATGTGAGAAGGTCATCTTGGATAATGAGATCTTTTCTTGGGTTACATCATATATTTTGGGTGCAAATCCGTATGGTCCCCCAATGATGAATACTAACCGTTTGTTTACAGTGTGCATTTTGCGTTCTATCCAGTTGGCAAATTCTACGGAACGGAATTCTTTTCCATGTTCATCCAATAAAACCACTACATCGCCCGGCAACAAAGCTTTCAGAATTAATTCTCCTTCCTTCTCTTTTTGTTGCTCCATACTCAGGTTTTTGGTATTCTTGAGCTCGGGGATGACTTCCATATCGAAAGAAATGAAGTGCTTGGTACGTTCCACATAATCATTGATAGCGGTGATATAATGTTTTTCGACAGTGCGTCCTACTACTAATAATGTAAATTTCATACGTTCTTTTCTGGTTTACTTTGCAAAAATACGGAAAATCTCTACCTTTGCCTATCAATTCATAAAAAAACGATAACATTATGGACGAATTAGTAGTAAAAGACTTAATAGACAGACTGATAGACCTGTCTTTTACTGAAGATATAGGTGATGGGGACCATACTACCTTGTCATGTATTCCCGCAGATGCAATGGGAAAATCAAAGTTGTTGATTAAGGAAGAAGGTATCTTAGCTGGCATTGAAGTGGCTAAAGAAGTATTTCGCCGTTTTGATCCCACAATGAAGGTGGAGGTGTTCATTCAAGATGGAACTCACGTGAAACCGGGTGATGTGGCTATGATGGTGGAAGGTAAAGTTCAGTCACTTCTTCAGACAGAACGCTTGATGCTGAATATCATGCAACGCATGAGTGGCATTGCTACTATGACCAATAAATATGTGAAGAAACTGGAAGGTACGAAAACTCGTGTACTGGATACCCGTAAGACAACTCCGGGTATGCGTATCATGGAGAAGATGGCTGTAAAGATAGGAGGAGGATGCAATCACCGTATCGGTTTGTTTGATATGATTCTGCTGAAAGACAACCATGTGGATTTTGCAGGCGGCATACACAATGCGGTGTCCCGTGCTAAAGAATATTGTAAGGCAAAGGGTAAGAGCTTGAAGATTGAATTGGAAGTGCGTAATTTTGACGAATTGAATCAGGCGTTGGCAGAAGGTGTGGATCGTATTATGTTTGATAACTTTACACCTGAAGATACTCGTAAAGCTGTAGAGATAGTAGGAGGACGTTGCGAAACCGAGTCTTCTGGTGGTATTACTTATGATACTATGTTACCCTATGCGCAGGCAGGAGTGGATTTCATTTCTTTTGGTGCGTTGACCCATTCTGTAAAAGGATTGGATATGAGCTTCAAGGCTTGTTAAGGAAATGTTTTATGATAAGAGAGAACTTCAAATTTTGGATCTTTTTTTGAAATATGAATGACGTAAGTGGTACGAATAAAATTAAAATAAATTCGTACATTTGCGTCATTGATATTAGTTTCTTTTATTTTCTTCTTTAAATCGGGTAGGTGTCATTCCTTTTACTTGTTTAAAGGAGGTACTGAAATACCTCGGATAGGAAAAGCCTACCTCGTAAGATATTTCGTTGATATTCATGTTGGTATTTGTAAGCAAGTAAACAGATTTTTCTATGCGTAGTTTATTGATATAGTCATTAACGCCCAACCCGGTTAGAAGTTTTACCTTATTATATAAGGATGCTCTGCTCATAGCCATTTTATCTGTGAGAAACTTAATGGAAAGTTCCTCTCCAGCCATATTTTCATTAATAAGTATATTGAGTTTGGCGATGAATTCCTCATCTTCTTTACTGTTTTTCTTTTGAGACTGTTCTGTTTCTATCCTTTTTTCGTTTTTTTCTTTTACTAGCCTATTAGATGATAATTCCGTTGCAGGAATGTTTTCTTCGACTGGTATTTTTTCTTCTTTGTTTTTTAAGATGTCGTTCAATATAGCTTGTAGGAAGTGGTTCATATTGCCTTTCATATATTTCTCTTTCCGTCGGAAATAAATGTAGCCTATACCGGCTGTGGTAATAATAAACAAGATGGCGGCTATGCCGATGAACCAGCTGGTCTTATACCAAGGAGGAGTAACGATTATGTTTATCAATTTTTGGGGTGTGGTATGATTCCCGTCTTTAGTATTGCAAGAAACCCGTATTGTGTAGTTGCCTGCGGATAGAGAGGATAAATTTAAAGTTGGATCGTAAGTTTCAATCAATTGTTTGCTTCTACTTTCAATTATGTATCGGAGCAGGTATTTTTGGAATATGTCTCTGTTCTTTATTCGAAGGTGGATGGAAAGAGAATTGTAGTTCCAAGGTATGTTTATTGTATTCTCTTTGATTTTTTTTAAATAAGGACTACCGTTAAGGAGAATGTCGGACAGGTATATTTCTGGTATCTGAGTTTCAGTTTCGGGAATGTTTGTGTTGATTTTTACCAATCCTTCGGATCCACCTAGATAGATGTAATTCTTATTAGATTGTTTTTGGTATGCGAATAAAATTTCGTTAGATGGGAAACCATCAGAACTATTCCAGATAGTAAATTTATTTTCTTTGATAATATAAGAATATAGTTGATTTTGAGCACAGATCCATAGACGTCCTTTTCTATCGGCAATGAGGAAGGATATGTTATTAAATAGTTTGGTGTGTATGCGATGGTATTTTCGACTTTTCAAGTCGAAGAATCCAAGTCCTTTGTCGGTTCCGGTCCATATTATATCGTTGTTGTCATAAGACATGGAAGTGATGGTTTCATTTTTTTCCAACTCGAATAGTAATCGGATACTGTCATTTTGTTGATCTACCCAAAAAGCTTGGTGAGCGTATTTTAAAAGAGAGAATTTATCGTTGGAGTATGATAGACAAAGTGCATTATTAGAGAAGTCGTAGTGACGATCTGTTTGCATCTTTGAGAATGTGTGGTTATGTGTATTATATGCATATGCATTACGACTGATTATATATATTTTGTTGTTTGCCACTTGATTGGCCAAAGGAAGGTAACCATAAAAACATTCTTTATAGTTGGTCTCTTTATCTATAATGGTGAAAGGACGATATTGCTGCGTCTTTTTATTGAACAGGAAAATGCCTTTGGTATACAAAGAAACCATTAATTCAGATTCAGATATTTCAGCAATGGAAATAACTTTATCTCCGTAGGTTGAGGGGAAATGGGTAAATTTGTCAGTAGAAGGGTCGTATAGGTTGATACCTCCTCCATCAGTTCCAATCCAAACTTTTCCATTCTTTTCTTCGTAAAGCTGATGATTGATTTTCACTGAGTCCGTTGGGATTGTTTAAAACGGCATCTTTATATGTCTTAATGTACGTTTCTTTAATACAGAATATGCCTCCGCGTACGCTTCCTGCCCATAAGTTTTTTTCTTGGTCTTTATAGAGCAAGGTGATGGAGTTTACTGGTAGGGAAGAATAGTCTCCTACTATATGTTGAAGTTGTGAGAATTGTTGAGTATGGGGAGCAAATTGGTTGATGCCACTTCCGTCTGTAGCCAACCATAGTTTGCCATTGTGTTCTGTTATGTCTAAAATATAATTGTTGTTTAATCCGGAATTTGTTTGAGTATAGTGTTCTTGGATTTTTCCTGTTTGGTCATAGCAATATAGTCCAGATCCATAAAAGGATGTGTAAATATGCTGGTCAAGAGTTATGTATAACGATGTCAGCAGGTTAGGACTGCTTGGAATAAAAAGACTAAATTGTTGAGTTTGACAGTTGTACGAGTAGATTCCTTTTCTTCGGGTACCTACTAAAATTTTGTTTTTATCGAGATAAACCATTTTTTGGATTCTATATCTACCATGTTGATATTTTTTTTCTTTTCTTGTTTTTTAATGTGAATGATCTTTGTTTTTTTACTATGATAGTCGTAGCAATATATGGTATTCTCGCTGCCAAACCATATTCCACCTTTTACTTTGATAGAAGAATAGATCGCTTGGGAAATGGTAGTATTAAATCGGTCCTGTTCGGCATCATAAAGGGCTAACCCTTTGGGAGTTGCTATCCAAAGATTTCCTAATGAGTCTTCTGTCAGATGATTGATATAATTACTAGGTAGAGAGTGGGGATCGTCTGAATGGTGCAGATAGGTTTTGATTCCCTCTTGAGTATAACTGTTCAATCCATTTTGGGTACCTATCCATAAAGTACCTTTATGGTCTAGCAGGATGGATTGGACAGTAGCTTGGGAAAGTCCTTGCTCTATAGAGAGCTGGGTGAACGAATAATTGACACTGTGTTCGGAAGAGAACAATTTTGTGTCTGCCCATAAGAATAAAATGATAATTAAGGTCCGATACATTGTATTTTTTATTTTTTGCAAAAATACATTTTTTTTCTTTTGATAAGAATTTAAGGATTATTTTTCAGTATGAAGTAATAAGAATACTAAGATATTTTAGAAATAAAAATTGAGAAATATCCCCTTATTAGACAGAAATGGACTTGATTTATACAATTTCTGATCTCTTTAGTTGATAAATAGACTAAGTTTGCACAGTTAAATTTTTAAAATAAGTTTTGTGAACCAAAATTAATGTAGTATGAAAAATGTTATACTTTTATTATTGTCGGTATGTGGTATGCTTGCTTGTACTCATACACCGAAATGGGAATTAGTGTGGGAAGATAATTTTGATGGTGCGGAACCTGATACCACAATATGGAGCCGCATACCTCGCGGAAGACCTGATTGGCAAAATACTCAGTCATTTGATAATCGTTGTTATGAAATGCGTGATGGTTGTTTAATATTAAAGGGAATTGTGAATGATAATATGGATGTAGATACGGCGAAGTATCTGACTGGGGGATTGTGGACAAAAGACAAGCATGCTTTTCATCGGGGACGCATCGAAGTAAGAGCTAGATTGCATGGGGCGAGAGGAGCATGGCCGGCTATATGGACTTTGCCTTATGAAATTGATAAATATGTTTGGCCTATGGGAGGAGAGGTAGATATTATGGAACGTTTGAATTATGATTCTATTGTTTATCAAACCGTGCATTCGCACTATACTTATACATTGGGGATAGAGAATAATCCGAAACATGGAGGCACTGCATCCATTAATCCTGAGGACTTTAATGTATATGGGGTAGATTTTTGGCCGGACAGTTTGGTGTTTCATGTGAATGGAAAACGACATTTTGTTTATCCTCGTATCGAAACGGAACAAGAAGGTCAATTTCCTTTTGATATTCCCCAATATTTGTTGATTGATATGCAATTAGGAGGTACTTGGGTAGGACCAGTGGACTCTACGGATTTACCAGTGGAGATGGAAGTGGACTGGGTACGTCATTATCAATGGAAATAAAGCTATTCTGATATTTGTTGTTGTAATACAAATTATAAATAACCTATTAACTTAATTAAATTGAAATTATGAAAAGACAAAGGCAAAAATTATTTCGCGTGGTTTTGGCAGGCGTCCTGATGATATTTTCATTTATGGTATACGCACAGGAACGTATAGTGACAGGTAAGGTGTATGATTCATCCGGTGAGTCTATTATAGGAGCTAGTGTAATGGTACAGGGTACTATGCAGGGAGTGGTGACTGATATAGACGGTGCTTTTCAGTTGAAGGTGCAACCTTCCCAGTCTTTAGTGATTAGCTTTTTGGGATATCAGGATGTGATCCTGCCGGTAGGAAGTAAAAATAATTTTAAAATTATTTTGGAAGAAGACTCCAAAAAAGCTGGACGAAGTGGTGGTGGTAGGATACGCTACTCAGAAGAAAGTGAATTTGACAGGATCTGTTGCTTCCGTATCAGCAAAAGATATTCAAGATATTCCGGTGGCTAATACAACTACTTTGCTGCAGGGACGTTTGCCAGGTTTAGTACTAACTCAGAACGGTGCACAAGCTGGTAATGATAATCCAGAAATCAGGATTCGTGGTATTGGTACCTTTGGGAATAATAATCCGATGGTGTTGATTGACGGGGTGGAAGGTAGTATTTCACAAATTGCAGAAATCCCTTCTGCCGATATTGAGAGCATTTCTGTATTGAAGGATGCGGCATCGGCAGCTATTTATGGTGTGCGTGCTGCTAATGGCGTTATTTTGATCACTACTAAGCGGGGACAGGCATCAAGCAAAGTGAAGATTTCGTATTCAGGTAGTTATACTTTGCAGACACCAGGTATTGTTCCCGATTATGTGGATGGTTATAATTGGGCTTTGATGAAAAACGAAGTGAGCACTGGAACTTTTTCACCGGAAGCTTTGCAAAAGTTGCAAGACGGATCAGATCCGGATCATTATGCAAATACCAATTGGCTGGATGCTGTATTGCGTAATGCTAGTATGCACCAGCATCATCTGTCTGTATCAGGAGGTAATGAGAATACCCGTTTTATGACTTCGGTGGCCTATTCCAATCAAGATGGTATCATGATGAAGACAGGAGTAGAACGCTTTTCTTTTCGTTCGAATATTGATACTCGTTACAAACGTTTTACTTTTGGATTGAACTTATCCGGTAATAAGAATAATGTGACTACTCCTGCTGTCGCACCTTCCGGCGAAGGTGGAATCATGCGTTATGTATCCTGGTTTACTCGTCCTACTGTGCCGGTGATGTATTCTAACGGACACTACGGCTATGTAGATGGTTCGTCATTGAGTGCCGAACTGATGAAGAATCCTGTAGAGTCAATGTCTTTAGGGCACCGCAGCAATGAGTATTGGCGTTTTAACGGTAAGGTTTTTGCAGGTATTGATTTATGGGACGGATTGAAGTTCCAGACCAGTTTTGCTTATGCTTTTGATTTAAATGCAACGAAATCTTATTCTCCCAAATCTCCTGCCCGTTATGATGCAGAAGGAAATATTAGAAAAGCGGCAGGGGAAACGAATAAGGAGGAGGATTATTGGTATCGCAATGCAACATGGACGAGTGAGAACCTGTTGACTTATAACAAACAATTTGATAAACATAATGTTAATGTGTTGTTAGGGCACTCTGTTATTGGCTCGCGCTTTTATAAAACGACTGCTTCCATACAGGGCTTTCCTACAGAAAATATTTATGAACTTGATGGAGGAACAATTAATCCGGGTGCAAAAGGCAATTCGGAAGAATATAACTCCAGTCATTTTTTGGTCGTGTGAATTACGGTTATGATGACCGTTATTTGTTTGAGTTCAATATTCGCCACGATGGTTCATCACGTATGCCTAAAGCCAATCGTTACGCTACATTTCCTTCCGTATCAGGAGGATGGGTGTTTTCGAATGAAGAATTAATGAAAGACTATAAAAACTTCTCCCTTGGAAAGTTGCGTTTATCATGGGGTAAGTTGGGTAACCAGGAAATCGGTAATTATGCTTATGCGGCTACTTTGGGCGCAAGCGGAAATTATTTCTTTGACCAAGGTGGGGACAAACAGGCTGGTATGGTACAGACTTCTGTTCCAAATGAAGACATCAAATGGGAAACGACCCGCTCCATCAATGTGGCCCTTGATCTTGGATTCTTTAATAATAGGATACAGACTACTTTTGAATGGTTTGATAAGAAAACTTCTGATATCTTGATGCAATTAGCTATGCCAGGCATATTCTTAGGTTCTCTTAATGCTCCTTATCAGAATGTGGGTGCTGTCCGCAATCGTGGTTGGGAATGGAATGTGAATTACTCGGATAGTAAAGGCGATTGGGTTTGGAATGTAGGTTTCAACTTGTCACACGTGAAGAACGAAATTCTGGAAATGGGCGGTTTGGAAGAAACAATAAGTGGGCAAACAATCAATCGTATTGGCAATCCTATTGGCGCTTATTTTGGATATAAAGCGATTGGTATGTACCGTACAGAAGCTGATTTACAGCGTACTAATTCAAAAGGGGAAATCATTAAACAAAATGGTGTGGCTCCTAAATTGGGCGATATTATGTATGCTGATTTGAATGATGATGGTAATATTACTGCTGATGATCGTGATATTATTGGCAATCCTTTTCCTAAATATTCTTATAGCTTCAATTTAGGAGCTTCTTGGAAGAATTTTGACTTGTCTACTTTTTGGCAAGGAGTGGGAGGTATTTACCGTTACAGTTGGGAAACTTCTACCGATATTCGCGGTAACTTAACCGAACGTTGGTTGGATCGTTATTCTGCCGGCAACGTAAATGCTTCTATGCCAGCATTGGGTAATACTATGAATGATTCTTATTCTTCATTCTGGTTAGAAAATTCCAGTTACTTACGTTTGAAGAACTTGGAATTCGGCTATACATTCCGTCAGCCTGGACTTGCTAAGATGGGTGTTTCCAGTGTCCGTGTTTATTTTGCCGGAAGCAACCTTTTGACATTTACGTCTTTGAAAAACTGGGATCCGGAAAAAACATCGGGTGATGCTAGAAATGACGTACATCCCAATATGCGCACTTATTCATTTGGGCTAAATATTCAATTCTAACTTATAAGGAGGATATACATTATGGTAAAAAGTACAAAAAATATATGCAGAGTTTTATTTTTTTCTGGAGTGTTATTGGTTACCAGTGCATGTTCAGATAGTTTTTTGCAGACGGATTCTCCGAATCAGCCTTCTCAAACCACTTATTGGCAGACCGAATCGGATGCATTGATGGCTTTGACAGCTTGCTATGATGCCATGCAGAGCCAGAATTTATATGATGACAATATTGATGGCTGGAAGTTTGGATTTCTAGGACGTGAAACCAGTACGGATAATGGAGACCACACATGGGTGATTGGATGCTGGGAAGTTCTATCTCGAAATGTGCTTCTTCCACTACCGATGAATGCTTTTCTATGTACTGGAATGCTAATTATGAAGTGATTAAGCGTTGTAATATGTTGGTAGAGAATGTGGAACGTATTCCGATGGAGGCTGAAAAGATAGATGCATACAAGGCGGAAGCAATAGCATTACGAGCTTTGATGTATTGCAATCTGACCTCCGTATTCCGTGATGTCCCTTATCTGACGAAACCTTTAACTTTGGCTGAAGCACAGGCTCCCAAGGCGGAACGTAGCCAGATTATTTCGTCCTTGCTGGAAGATTTGAAGACTTGGATTCCTAAAATACCAGTTATAGGGAAAGCGCAAAAAGGACGTATGTCCCAAGAAGCAGGTTATGCCATTATGGGACGAATTGCTCTTTTTAATCAACGTTGGGACGAGGCAATAACGGCTTATAAAAATGTAGTAGGAAAAGTGCAGCTTTTTAAGTCGGGTGACGGAACTGATTATGCTGCCAATTATGCTGATTTGTTTAAAGAGCAAAATGAAACGGCAGCAGAAGTATTGTTGAGTGTCCATTTTAAAGGTCCGGGATTAGGTGAAGGAAGTTGCTTTGGGGTTTGTTGGTCTGCTCCAATGAATGCTATTGAAGGTTCTATGAACTTGTGTGATGATTTTTATTGTATAGATGGGTTGCCCATCGATAAGTCACCTTTATTTAAAGGAAGTCTTGTTCAAGGAGCCCATACGAAGGCTAATCCGGATATGGGACGTTATGAGAATCGTGATCCTCGTATGAAAGGTACATTGATGTTACCTGGTATGGAATGGAACGGAAAACTGTTTACTAATAATTTGCCGGCAAGTTCTACCTGTTGTATTCGTAAATGGTACACTCCAGAAGATACAGTTAATGAATATGACGGTAGTCTTGACTTCTATGTTATCCGTTATGCAGAGGTACTTTTGTCACTTGCTGAAGCTATGATTGAGAAAGGTGGTTATCCACAAGCCGAAATAACAGGATATATTAATGAAGTTCGTGCTCGTGTTGGTATGCCAGCGGTAGAAGTAGTGGAAGGAACTAATTTGAATAAAGAAGAATTGCGCGCCATTGTACGTCACGAACGCCGTGTGGAATTGGCTTTTGAAGATTTGCGTTTTGCAGATCTTTACCGTTGGGGAGAATTTGAAAATGCTCAAAAGCGTATGCAGAAAGACCAGTCATTCTATGGCTTTGGAGTAGTTTCGCGGGGTAATCTTCGTGGTGCGCAAGATTTGGTTTGGCCTATTCCGCAAGGTGAGATTGATACGAATCCGATGTTGGAGCAACATAGTGAATGGAAATAAGAATGATTGAATTATCTATTGTAATATAACTGTGATGAGGTAAGAGATTGTTAAAAGGTATTTTCTTGAAATAAAGGACAAGTATGTGGTGATAAGGCTGCAACTTGTCCTTTATCGTTTGTTTCCTATTATATATGTTCTATTTCATAACGTAGCATATTTTGTTAAATTACAATGTGATGTTATTTATCTTTTCGTCTCTTTGTTTTATCTTTGTCGTTGAATATTATAAGTAATTAAGTATATGAAGAAAAAGAATGTTTTTAAATGGTGGGGAGTTGTTTTGTTATTATGTATGTGTTCTGTTCATGCTGAGGCGCAGGATTTGAAATCTATATTGACAGGAGTGGCAAAGGCGGCAATTGGTAACAAGGCTACTACGGCTCATTCTATTGTGGGGACTTGGTCTTATCAGGCTCCTGAATGTCAGTTCGAGAGTGATCAGTTACTGGCAAAGGCTGGTGGAGAGGTAGCGGCCAAAGAAGTGGAAGAAAAATTACAGACTATATATGATAAGATTGGTTTGACTAGTATTAAGTATATTTTCAAGGAGGATGGTACTTATTCATATATATTGAAAAGACGTACGGTAAGCGGCACTTATGTTTTTGATGAGGAAGCTAAGACGATTATTATGAAAAGTAAGTTGGGCATACAGACGGTAGCTTATGTGACAGTGACAGGCAATAGTATGAGTCTTGTGTTTAATGCCGATAAGTTGATGTCTATTCTAAAGGTGATTACTGGAGCGGCTTCCAAAGTAAATTCTACAGCTGCCACTCTTAACAGTGTAGCTGAAGCTTATGACGGGCTGATGTTAGGATTTGAATTGAAAAAGTAGATGCTTTTTGTAAAATATGGGATACAAGTCTTTTATAAAAGTTGAAAAATTGTGATTGGAAATAATGTTTAAGGATAAAACCTTTTAACCTTATTATTATGGTTAAAACGGTTTTTTTATTAACATGTATTGTTTTTGTATATACTGGTCATGAATGTAATATATTGCATATATGTGAGAACGGTTTATTCTTGCTCTTTCAGTGCTGCGAAAATCAAACCTTCCAGTTCTTCCGCCAGTTCGGGGTTATCCTGAATCACTTGTTTGGAAGCGTCACGTCCTTGTCCCAGTTTGGTTTCGTTGTAGCTGTACCATGAACCGCTTTTCTTGATGATGCCTAAATCAGCACCCAAATCAATGATTTCACCAGATCTTGAGATACCTTCACCAAACATGATATCGAATTCGGCTTTACGGAAAGGAGGTGCCACTTTGTTTTTCACTACTTTTACTTTAGTCTGGTTGCCGATTACTTCTTCACCATCTTTCAGTTGAGTGGAGCGACGGATATCCAAACGTACGGAAGCATAGAATTTCAGAGCATTACCACCGGTAGTTGTTTCTGGATTACCAAACATGACACCGATTTTTTCACGCAACTGGTTGATAAAAATACAAGTTGTATTGGTTTTGCTGATGGCTGACGTAAGCTTACGCAAAGCCTGAGACATCAAACGCGCTTGTAAACCTACTTTGTTATCACCATATCTCCTTCAATCTCAGCTTTTGGAGTCAATGCCGCGACAGAGTCGATAACAATGATATCAATAGCGGATGATCGTATTAGCTGCTCAGCAATTTCAAGTGCCTGCTCACCGTTATCGGGTTGTGATATCCATAAGTTATCTACATCCACTCCCAGTTTGGCCGCATAGAAACGGTCGAAAGCATGTTCGGCATCAATGAAAGCTGCAATGCCGCCTGCCTTCTGAGCTTCAGCAATGGCATGGATAGCCAATGTAGTCTTACCGGATGATTCGGGACCATAAATTTCTATGATTCTACCTTTGGGATAGCCGCCTACCCCTAATGCGGCGTTCAAGGCGATAGACCCGGTAGGAATCACTTCCACTTCCTGTACGTTGTCATCACCCATTTTCATGATAGAGCCTTTACCAAAAGTTTTCTCTATCTTATCCATTGCAGCTTGCAGTGCTTTCAGTTTTTCACTATTTCCGGCACCTGGAGCTGCTGAGAATGGAATTTCTTCGTTATCTTTTTTTGCCATAAATCTGTTGGTTTATAAAATTTGTTGTGCGTGTTCTTTTGTTTTCACCTCTTTGGGAGAGATGATACGTTCAATCACGCCTTCTTCGTTGATGATGAAAGTCGTACGGAATATACCCATATATTTACGTCCGTACATACTTTTTTCTCCCCATACTCCGAATTGTTCTACCAACTTCTTGTCGGTATCGGCAATAAGAGTAAAGGGCAGCTCGTTCTTTTCAATGAATTTCTGATGCGATTTGGCATCATTCACACTGACACCGATTACTTCATAACCATGGGCGCGCAGTTCCGCATAATTATCACGCAAGTTACATGCCTGGGCAGTACAACCCAATGTCATATCTTTAGGATAAAAATAGAGTACTATCTTTTTTCCTTTGTAATCACTTAAACGAATTTCTTCTCCTTTTTCGTTCAAGCCTAATATTTCTGGGACTTTATCTCCTATGTTCATTTTTTTAGTGGTTAATGATTTATGGTTATTGTGGCCGCAGGTATGAATTACTTACCATGGGCCGTTAATCACTTTTTAAAGTTCTAAATCACCATCAAATACTTCATGCCAAGGCAGCCCTTGTTTGTTCAGTTGTTCCATAAATGGATCGGGATCAAACTCTTCTACATTCCATACTCCTGGACGTTTCCACAATCCTTGCAGGAACATCATGGCTCCAATCATGGCAGGAACTCCTGTTGTATAGCTCACTCCCTGCATTCCAGTTTCTTTGTAAGCTTCTTGATGGCTACAGTTGTTGTAAACATAGTAAGTACGTTCTTTGCCATCCTTTACGCCTCGGATGCGGCATCGATAGAAGTTTCGCCTTCATAATTTTCTCCTAGATCCTGTGGATTGGGGAGTACGGCTTTTAGGAATTGTAACGGAACAATTTTCACTCCGTTATAATCTATTTCGTCAATACGGGCCATACCGATATTCTGGATGACACGCAGATGAGTCAGATATTCCTGACCGAAAGTCATCCAAAAGCGAGCACGTTTGATAGTCGGGAAATTCTTAACTAATGATTCCAGCTCTTCATGATACAGCAAGTAGGAATCACGAGGACCGATATTGGGATAAGTCAGATCCTTGTGGTATTCCAATGGTTTGGTGGTCACCCATTTGCCTTCTTCATAATAACGTCCGTTCTGAGTAATTTCGCGGATATTGATTTCAGGATTAAAATTGGTAGCAAACGCTTTGTGATGGTTACCGGCATTACAGTCCACAATATCCAAGTAGTGCATCTCGTCAAAATGATGTTTTGCAGCGTAGGCTGTATAAATACCACTTACTCCCGGGTCGAACCCACAACCCAGTATAGCTGTCAGTCCTGCGTTTTCAAAACGTTTCTTATAAGCCCACTGCCAACTGTATTCGAAATGAGCTTCATCTTTCGGTTCATAGTTTGCTGTATCCAGATAATTCACTCCAGCCTTCAGGCAAGCTTCCATGATGGTCAGATCTTGATAAGGCAGAGCTACATTGATGACGATTTCGGGTTTGAAACTATTAAACAGGGCTACCAGTTCGTCTACATTGTCCGCATCTACCTGTGCAGTCTTAATAGCTGGATTGCCGATAGCTTTTACGATTGCATCACATTTTGATTTTGTACGGCTGGCGATCATGATGTCAGTGAATACATCCGGATTCTGAGCCACTTTGTGTGCTACGACAGTACCTACACCGCCTGCACCGATAATTAATACTTTACCCATTTGCTGTTTTTTATTCTTGTTAAAATAAAATGCCCGGCAAACATTACCGTTCACAGGGCAAAGATAACAAAATATTTTGGGTATTAGTTGATATGATCTAGTTTCTTATTGGTGAAATCTAATGTTTTTCTTTCGTAGGACCATGTTTCATGGCCACCCGTGACTATATGAATGCGTATGGGATTACCCAAAGCCAAACGACATTCGTCGGTTGTCATTCCTTTCCGTACCTTACCGCGGCTTATCATGTTCCAAACTTCTTCTGTGATATTCGGATACTTGGCTCGTAAGTTGCCTATGCCGAATAGATCCGTAAAATAATTGTCTGATTGTAAAATCACATCAACTACACTCGTATGGGTGAATGCAGCTTTTATCTTATAATTCTTTCCATCTATGTTTTCCAATTCTAAAAAGACGTAAGGAGAGTTGTTTTGTGAGATTATATTTTTGATGGTGAATTGTGTATATCGGGGAAGTCTCACCGGAGTGTCTGTTTCATCCAGACATTCCGTTTCCGCTTTCAGATAGACAGTTTTTTTTCCATATTTACTCATCAGATTCTTTGATTTTTTTGTATTTGCATCACTGAAGCTAAATGAATTTGGAAAATATTTATTTTTATTTTCCATAATAAAATCACTGTCTGCCATGCCACAATTAGTCTTTGATATAGCTACCGGCTGATAGTAGGTGTTTCCTCTCTTGTCTTGGAATACGATTTTTACAGGGTATGCGCGGCTGCCCACTCCGACAGCTGTTACTGTTACTTCTTCATTTATACCAATCGGGACCTCTTTATAGCCCGATATGCTGTTGGGATCATCTATATGTACTTTATTGGTACGCATATATAGGGTTTGTCCTTCCAGCAGTTCTTTGGCTATGTCCACATCACCCAGGTAGGCAAGGGTAGGGATACCAGCTTTGGGCTTTAGGCAATATTGTTCCAAAGTGGTGTTTTTAAGTTCGTGATAATATTGTTGCCCTTCACATTCAAAGTTAAAATGTACAAAACCCCGTTCGGTAATTTCCGAACCTAGATATTCAAAAATTTTATGTTTTAAATCTCCTGTATCCACCTCCTTATTAGTCTCCGTCGATTTAAAAGGAGGAATAATGATGTCTTTACGTTCCGGTATCACCATGAATTTCATGCCTGGTGTCCAGTCACACAGGTTGTAATGCTTGAAATGATCGTTTATAAACTGTTTTTCCAAAGACTCTACGGAAATACTTGTTTGTTGTGAAGTAGTCGTGACTATATATCCGTTTTGTGCATAAGTGCATAAGCTACAGCTTGTTGCCCCAATTAAAATGGTTAAAAACTTTTTCATCGCTTTAAGTGTTAGTATATATAAATTGATACAAAGGTATAAAATTTTTGTGTATAATTGCTATAGTGAAAAATAAAATGGTTAGTTTTGCACACTAAACTAACAGATTTAACAAAAAAATAATATGAAAAAACTAGTATTAGAAATGATGGCTATTTGTGCCGGAGCATTGATTGTATCTTGTGGTAGTGGAAAGAATATGTTGTCTGTTTCTTCTCTGGATGGGGAATGGAATATTACAGAGGTGGATGGACAAAAGATATCTACAGAGAGAATGCCTTTCATTGGTTTTGATGTAGCTCAGAAACGTATTTATGGAAATAGCGGATGTAACCGTATGATGGGAAGTTTTGAAGCCGACTCTCTGAAGCCAGGTACATTGAAGTTTGGACAGATAGGAAGTACCCGCATGATGTGCCCTGATATGAAGACTGAGCAGATGGTATTGGGTGCATTGGATAAAGTGACTTCTTTCCAGACGGTTTCTGACAAGCCTAGTGTGATAACTCTATGTAATCAAGATGGTCAGCCGTTGATGACTTTGGAAAAGAAGGCGGCTCCGGAAGTGTCACTGTCTGATCTTTCAGGAGAATGGGTTATTGAATTGGTGAATGGAAAGAAAATTGTAGGTACGGCTGAGGTAACTCCTTTTATCGGTTTTAATTTGGATGAAAGCCGCATTTACGGTAATATGGGCTGTAATACTATTAATGGTGCATTAACGCAGGAAGATGGAAAACCCAATTCTTTGAGATTTGACAATGTTGCTACTACCATGATGATGTGTCCTGATATGGAAACTGAAACTATTGTGCTGAATGCTTTGAATGAAACAAAAAGTTTCAGCATGAAAGATAATAAAGTATACTTATTAGGTGAAAATGGAAATGAATTGCTGGTGTTGAAGAAACGATAATCCATATACATTCAAATAGATATGGTCGGCCTATTTTCTCATAAACGAGAAAATAGCCGATTGCATTTATGGCATTATGGTAGGATGCTGACAAGTATTCTGTTTGGTGGAATTCTGACATTCTTACCTTATATAAATCCATCTAAAAGTATCATATAACAAATAAATCAGTCATTTTGTCAGCCTTTGTCACATTCTTATTTTTGGCATACCGTTTGTTTTATGAAGGACGTGCGGTTGGTGCACCAAAGAAAAAAAGAAATCCTTCGTGAACCATTCGCCAAGAAATCAGTTTAATTGAAAACAAATAAATAAAGATATATAATTATGGGAAAGATTATTGGTATTGACTTAGGAACCACAAACTCATGTGTTTCAGTATTTGAAGGTAATGAACCGGTAGTAATCGCAAACAGTGAAGGTAAACGTACTACTCCATCTATCGTTGCATTTGTCGACGGTGGCGAACGTAAAGTAGGTGATCCTGCAAAACGTCAGGCAATCACTAACCCGCAACGTACTATTTTTTCTATCAAGCGTTTCATGGGTGAAACTTGGGATCAGGTACAGAAGGAAATAGCCCGTGTCCCTTATAAAGTAGTGAAAGGTGACAATAATACCCCACGTGTAGATATCGACGGACGTCTTTATACTCCGCAAGAAATTTCAGCTATGATTCTGCAGAAGATGAAGAAAACAGCTGAGGATTATCTGGGACAAGAAGTTACAGAAGCCGTTATCACCGTTCCGGCATACTTCTCGGACTCACAACGTCAGGCTACTAAAGAGGCTGGTCAGATTGCAGGTTTGGAGGTTAAACGTATTGTGAACGAACCGACAGCCGCTGCCTTGGCTTATGGGCTTGATAAGGCTCACAAAGATATGAAGATTGCTGTGTTCGACCTTGGTGGTGGTACATTTGATATCTCTATCCTTGAATTTGGTGGTGGTGTGTTCGAAGTACTTTCTACTAATGGTGATACTCATTTGGGTGGTGACGATTTCGACCAAGTGATCATTGATTGGTTGGTGCAGGAATTCAAGAATGACGAAGGTGCGGATTTGACAAAAGACCCGATGGCAATGCAGCGTTTGAAAGAGGCTGCAGAAAAGGCAAAAATTGAATTGTCTTCTTCTACTTCAACTGAAATCAACCTGCCATACATCATGCCCGTAGACGGTATGCCTAAGCACTTGGTTAAGACTTTGACCCGTGCTAAATTTGAAGCTTTAGCTCACAATTTGATTCAGGCTTGTCTTGAACCTTGTAAGAAAGCTATGAGCGATGCAGGTCTGAGCAACTCTGATATCGATGAAGTAATCCTTGTAGGTGGTTCTTCTCGTATTCCGGCTGTTCAGGAATTAGTAGAGAAATTCTTCGGCAAGACTCCTTCTAAGGGCGTGAATCCTGATGAAGTTGTTGCTGTAGGTGCTGCTGTTCAGGGTGCTGTTTTGACAGATGAAATCAAGGGCGTTGTATTGCTGGATGTTACTCCGTTGTCAATGGGTATCGAAACATTGGGTGGTGTAATGACTAAGTTGATTGATGCAAACACTACTATCCCGGCTCGTAAGAGTGAGACCTTCTCTACAGCTGCCGATAACCAGACTGAAGTGACTATCCATGTACTTCAGGGTGAACGTCCGATGGCTTCACAGAATAAATCAATCGGTCAGTTCAATTTGACTGGTATTGCTCCAGCTCGTCGTGGTGTTCCTCAGATTGAAGTAACGTTTGATATTGACGCTAACGGTATTTTGAAAGTATCTGCAAAGGATAAGGCTACCGGTAAGGAACAAGCTATCCGTATCGAAGCCTCCTCTGGTTTGAGTAAGGAAGAAATCGAAAAGATGAAAGCTGAAGCTGAAGCTAATGCAGAAGCAGACAAGAAGGAACGTGAAAAGATTGACAAATTGAATCAAGCTGATTCTATGATTTTCTCTACTGAAAATCAGTTGAAGGAATTAGGTGACAAGTTGTCGGCTGATAAGAAAGCCCCGATTGAAACTGCTCTTCAGAAACTGAAAGATGCTCATAAGGCACAGGATTTGGCTGCTATTGATACTGCCATGGCTGAACTGAATACAGCATTCCAGGCTGCCAGCGCTGAAATGTATGCTCAGAGTGGTGCACAAGGTGGCGCTCAGGCTGGTCCGGGTGCAGGTGCAGGACAACAGGCTAATCAAGGTTCTTCTTCTAATAACAAAGAAGATATTCAGGATGCAGATTTTGAGGAAGTGAAGTAATTCAGACAAGGACATAAATAATAAGCAAAAGCGTGCAGTTTATCAGAACTGCGCGCTTTTGTGTTTTTTATTGTTATATACTTGTCGATATAAGGACACTGAGTTCTTTCTCTTTAATTCTTAAGAATCTATTTGCCATTACAAGTATTTAAGTCCTCATTAAAATATAAATCATGATATTATATTTTTCTTTGATGATTTATTTAATTAACCTAGGTAATGGCAAATATGAGATTAGTAAAATTAAAGTATCGTCCGAGTAAGGGCGTTTTTCGTTTTTGAATACATGCAGGAGCAGATAGAGCGTCTTAGAGGGCAAGGAAAAGAACGGACAGTCGAAACATATCAGTCCGCATTGAACAGCTTCATGAAGTTCCGTGACGGCATAGACTTATGTTTTGATGAGATGGATGCAGATTTGATGGAACATTATGAAACGGAGATGCGCTCCACTCACCATTTAAGTCGTAATACAACCTCTTTTTATATGCGTATTTTGCGTTGTGTGTATCGCAAGGCAGTGGGTGAGGGACTGGCCCTTCCTGCAGATCCTTTTGAGAATGTATATACTGGTGTGGACAAGACCTCAAAGAGAGCTGCCACCCTGACAGATATCAAACACATCAAGCAGTTGGATCTTTCCGATCATAAATCGTTGGAATTTGCACGAGATATCTTTCTCTTTTCTTTCTATATGCGAGGAATGTCTTTTATAGATCTTGCCTATTTGCGCAAAAAAGATCTCAATAGTGGCTTTGTGAGTTATAGCCGTCGTAAAACAGGTAAGAAACTCATTATACGGTGGGAAAAACAGATGCAGGAGATTATTGACAGATACGGAGATTCGGAAACACAATATCTTTTACCTATTATAGAACGAGAAGATGGCACGGAGCGCAGACAATACCGGAATAAAATGTTGCTGGTGAACCGTAAATTGAAGAAGATTGCAGCCCGGGCAGGATTGACCACACCACTTACTATGTATGTAGCTCGGCATTCCTGGGCAAGTATAGCCAAGACGAAAAATATCTCGATTGGTATTATTAGCGAAGCGATGGGGCATGATTCAGAAACTACTACACAAATCTATCTTTCGTCTATACAGACTAATCAGATAGATAATGCAAATAGAAATATTTTAAAAGATCTATAAGAAGGGGAATATTTGAATTATTTTGAAATTAGGACGCACTCTTATATAGAGAGCGTCCGATTTCTTAAATTTCTGATTTCCATTAATGTAGTAAGTTGTATGAATTAAATCAGCCCATAAGTTTATGATATATATAGAGAGAAAAAAAACTTTTTTATCAGTTTACAGTCTGTAAATGCTAGAAAATGAAAATAAATCTATACCTTTGCAGCCGATAGACGCTCTCTATATAAGAGTGCGTCTGTTTTTAGTCGGATTATTCCACTATGAGTATTGTAAATAACAAGGGCAAAGACATGCCACAACAAATTTTGGGAACGATGGTTCAAAAGACCGACGACGCCGTAGGCATATTCCGAAATGATCAGGAAAAAAAGCATTGGTATGTGGCTGTTGTAAATAACAGAAGTGAAAAAGCCTGTCAGGATAGATTACGAAAACGTTTGAAGAACGAAACTGATAGTGAGAAAGCTTATGAAGTTTATGTCCCTATCCAACAGGAGATGAGTATTCGTCATGATGGTAAACGTAAAAAAGTGGACCGTATTGTTTTTCCTGCTCTTGTTTTCATTCGCTGCACAGATTCAGTAAGACGGAAAGAAATAGTCTGCCTTCCTTATATAAAACGTTTCATGGTTAACATAGCCGGTTCTTCCCGAAATACTTGCCGTCCCGTAGCTATTATTCCAGATCATCAGATGTACAGCTTGATGCGTATGGTCAATGATGCCGAAGAACACGTCACTATTGAGTCATGCCCTCTGCATTTGGGCGATCGTGTCCGTGTAAACGGTGGCAAACTGGTAGGATTGGAAGGGAATATATGTCGTGAGATAGATGGTTCTACTAGTCTGGTTGTAAAAATTGATATTCTTGGATGTGCTAAAGTTACCATTGCTAGAGAATTGCTGGAACCTATAGCGGAAAAAAACTCAGTTAACATATAAATTATATATTGACAGACAATGACCATAGCAGTAGACTTTGACGGTACTATTGTTGAGCACAAGTATCCGGCAATCGGCAGGGAGTTGCCGTTTGCCATTGAGACATTGAAAAAATTGCGTGACGAACATCACAGGTTGATTCTATGGACAGTGCGTGAAGGGCGTCTGCTTGACGAGGCTCTTGCCTTTTGCCGTGATCGCGGTCTTGAATTTTATGCCGTGAACCGCGACTATCCGGAGGAGGAAAAAGGGCGTAACAATCATTACTCACGCAAGCTCAAAGCCGATCTTTTTATAGATGACCGCAACTTGGGAGGCCTTCCCGATTGGGGTACTATTTATGGAATGATTCATGACGGAACCACTTTTTCGGATTTGATACGTAGTGCCGGTGAATCTCCTGTTTCGGAGAATCCCGGCAGAGGCCTTTTCTCGCGCCTGTTTGGCAGATGATTGAATAATAAATGAAAAAACTGATATGAAGACTTTAAAGAAACTATTATTGTTTGTTGTGGCATCCGCCTTGTTGGCAGGCTGCACCTCCTATAAAAATGTACCTTACATGCAGAATCCCGAGGTCGTGAACAGTTACAGGAAGATCTTCCCCTTTATGACGCAAAGATTATGCCGAAAGATCTGCTGAGTATAACTGTGAACACGAGTGATCCTCAGGCTGCCGCTCCTTTTAATCTGACGGTACAGACTCCTCTGAATGCAGCCCTGACCAATATTAATACTACCACACAACCCACTCTCCAGCAATACCTGGTAAATAACAAGGGTGAGATAGATTTCCCCGTTATCGGTCGTCTGAAGGTAGGCGGCCTTACGAAAAACGAGGCGGAAGATTTGATCCGTGAGCAATTGCAGCCCTATCTGAAAGAGAGCCCTATCGTTACAGTCCGTATGGCAAATTACAAAATTTCGGTATTGGGAGAGGTGAACCGTCCGGGTACTTTTACCGTAGGAAATGAAAAGGTAAATATCCTTGAAGCCCTTGCCATGGCGGGAGATATGACTGTTTATGGCGTCCGTGACAATGTGAAACTGATTCGTGAGGATGCAAAAGGCAAGCGTGAGATTATCAATTTGAATCTTAATAATGCAGAGCTGGTTGTATCTCCCTATTACTACCTGCGCCAGAACGATATCATCTATGTAACGCCCAATAAGACAAAAGCCAAGAACTCAGACATTGGCAGCAGCACCAGCATGTGGATCAGTGCTACATCCATTTTGGTATCTCTTGCAAGCCTTTTGGCAACCATCTTGAAATAAAACTCATAAATATAATTGTTGATTACAAACTGTTGATATGACTGACGAACAGAAGAACACCCCTTCGGGTACCGAGCAACGTGAGGAGAACGTTGATCTTTATGCCTTGTTTTTTAAATATTTTGCCTATTGGCCGTGGTTTGTAGCCAGTGTGCTGGTTTGTATTATATCTGCTTTCATCTATCTCCGCTATCAGGCCCCCGTCTATAATGTTGATGCGGCCGTACTCATCAAAGAAGGTGACAAGAAAAGTGGAAGCAGCAATAATCCTATGGGAGCCCTTCAGGATCTGGGTATGTTCTCCATGACTAACAATTTTGACAATGAGGTGGAAATCCTGAAGTCAAGAACCTTGATTAAAAAGGTGGTGAATCATTTGAATTTGTATGTTTCAGTGGCTGAGGAACGTATGTTCGGCTATAACACTCCTTTATATAAGTCCACTCCGGTAAAAGTTTATATGACTCCTGAAGAGGCAGACAATCTGGAAGAAGGAGTCGAGCTTCATCTAAAATACACCATGAATGGAAAATTGGATGTAAAAGTGGAATATATGCTTGACGAGGAGAAGCAGGAGGCTGAGGTAAGTTTTGACAGTATTCCGGCTGTTTTCCCCACTCCAGTAGGAGTTTTCAGTTTTACAAAGAACGACTCGGTCCCACCTTTGGAAGAAGATATGAATCTGGTGGCATACGTTAATTCTCCTACAGATGTGACGGAAAGTTATGTAGAGAATTTGTCAGTGGAACCCACTTCGAAGACTACCACAATTGCTGCCATCAGCTTGCAGAATACGGTAAAGCAGCGCGGTATCGATTTTATCAATTGTTTGGTTGACTTTTATAATCTGGACGCGAATGACGAGAAGAATGAAGTGGCTCAAAAATCCGCAGAGTTTATAGACGAGCGTATTGGCATTATCAATCGGGAGTTAGGTACTGCCGAAACGGAACTTGCCGATTTCAAGCAACGCTCCGGATTGACCGATTTGACCAGCGATGCCCGTCTGGCTTTGGAAGAGAGTTCGAAATATGAACAGCAACTGACCGAGAATGCCACCCAGTTGAGACTGGTGGAGTCCTTGCGTAACTATGTGAACAATCCGAAGAATGCAAACGAGGTGATTCCCGCTAATGTAGGTTGCAGGACCAGAATTTGGGTTCTATTATCAACCAATATAACACGATGCTGATCGAACGCAAGCGTTTGCTCCGTACCTCTTCCGAAAACAATCCTGCGGTAATCAATATCAATACGGGCATCGAGTCCATGCGGCACAATGTGCAGACTACCGTGAACAGTGTACTGAGAGGGTTGCAGATAGCGCAGTCCAACCTTGAACGTCAGGCACGGAAGTTTGAAGGCAGGATCAGCAGTGCGCCGCAGCAGGAGAAAGAATTTCTTACTATCTCCCGCCAGCAGGAAATCAAGGCGACCCTTTACATTATGTTGCTTCAGAAGCGTGAGGAAAACGCAATAACCCTGGCATCCACTGCTAATAACGGACGTATCATCAAAGCTGCTCTTCCTAGTAAAAAGCCGGTTTCTCCTAAGAAGATGCTTGTTATGCTGACTGCTCTTGTATTGGGTATGGGTATTCCTGTAGGTCTTATTTATTTGAAGGATTTATTAAAATATAAGATAGAGAATGCCGAGGATGTGGAGAAGATAACGGATGTTCCTATTTTGGGTGAGCTTCCTTTAAGTAAGAAGCCCGAAAAGGTGCCATTGTGGTTCAGGAGAATCAGAATGGTATGATGGAGGAGGCTTTTCGTGGTCTGCGTACCAATATGTTGTTCATGCTTGGTGCCAGTCAGAAAGTGGTGCTTTTACATCCACACAGCCGGGTGAAGGTAAGTCTTTTATTGCTGGAAATACGGCAGTCAGTCTGGCCTATATGGGTAAGAAAGTTGTTATTGTGGGTTTGGATATCCGCAAGCCGGGGCTGAATAAGGTCTTTAATCTGTCCCATCGCACGGAAGGTATTACCAATTATCTGGCTGACCCCGAGCATACCAATCTTTTTGATATGATACAACATTCGGATGTAAGTCCTAATCTTGATATTCTTCCGGGTGGTCCTATTCCTCCCAATCCTACAGAGTTGATGGCGCGTACGGTACTGGAAGATGCAATAGAGAAATTGAAAGAGCGTTACGATTACATTATTCTTGATACGGCTCCTATTGCTATTGTGACCGATACTGCTATTGCCAGTCGTGTGGCTGATATGTGCGTGTATGTGTGTCGTGCAGATGTAACTCCGAAGTTGGGGTATCAGTATATTAATGTGCTGCGGGATCAGAAGAAATTCGATAAATTGGCTACGGTTATTAATAGCATTGATTTAAGCTCTAGAAAAGCAGGCTACGGTTATGGTTATGGACATAAATACGGCTATGGATATGGTTACGGAGTAGAAAATAAACAAGGCAAAAAGAAATGATATGTTCAGTTATAAGTATTAACCTGATAAAACAAACAAAGTTATGGGAAATTTTAACACAGACTTGGGATTTCAGTTGGATGGAAATGGTAATGCTGAAATCAATTATTCAAAAAATACTTGGTGGAAAACAATTCATGCAAAGGCCGTCATTCGTAAACCGCAAGGTACTTTTCATGTAGAACTTTATAAAGGAAAGGTTGATTGATAAAATTATAAGGACTGGCGAACAGCTAGTGCCGAAATAAAAACGGATTTTAGAATTAACTTGAAGGTGAAGATTCATTCGGATGATGCGCGTAATTGCAGCGATGATTTTCATTTGGAAGGAAACTATTAAAATGGAAACTGTTTCGGCATATAAGAAGATATCAAGTTTATTCTGATAAAGAATAGTAGTGGATCTTATAGGAAGAATATGTCAATAAAAAAATATATAAAACGAGGTGTGAAGTATGTTCTTACGGGAGAACCAATAAATCATATTACCACTCACATCGTAACATTGGCACCTAATGAGCTTCTAAAAGGGCGTACGGCACTTATTACAGGTGGAACGGCAGGCATAGGTCTAGCAATCGCTAAAAAATTTCTACAAAGCGGTGCAGATGTTGTTATTACAGGCCGAACGAATGAACGTTTGGCTTCCGCTTGTGAAGAGTTGAAACAGGTAAGCGCGACAGGGAAGGTTTATGGTATATGTATGGATAATAGAGATGTATCGGCTTTTTCGGTCTACATTGATAGTATTTCAGAGAAAATTAGAGGTAATATAGATATTTTAGTAAATAATGCTGGCGTTTTGGGTGGTGATATAAAGAATGTGACAGAAGAAGAATACGATCAAATTCTGAATACAAATCTAAAGGGAGTCTTTTTTCTTTCCAAATACTTTGGCGAATCTTGGAAAACAAAAGGACTTGCTGGAAATATATTGAATATAGCTTCTTCTTCAAGTTTGAGACCGGCTATATCGGCATATACATTAACTAAATGGGGGATTAGAGGATTGACGCTCGGTTTGGGGAAAATTTTCGCACCTTATGGCATAACTGTTAATGGGATAGCTCCCGGGCCTACAGCCACACAAATGATTATCAAAAAAGAAACAGATAATATCACTTTTTCTACGAACCCTTTAGGTCGACTTGTCATGCCTGAAGAAATTGCAAATATGGCTGTATTTTTAGTCAGTGAGATGGGACGCTCAATTATAGGCGACATCGTTTATATGACAGGAGGTTCAGGGCTTGTCACCCTAGATGATGTGAAATATTCATTTTAAGACGAAGTAATGTCGGATGTAAATAGAGAGAATAATAAAAGAATAGCTAAAAATACATTGTTATTATATTTTCGCATGATATTCACGATGTCGGTAAGTTTGTTTACCAGTCGTGTGATATTAGCTACGTTGGGGATAGAAGATTATGGAGTGAATAATGTAGTGGCCGGATTCGTAACGATGTTCTCTTTTTTTTCAGGTTCTTTAGGTGCAGCATTAGTCGTTTTCTAACTTACGAATTAGGATCTGGAAGTACAGAAAAATTAAAAAAGATTTTTTCTACATGCGTGAATGTGCAATTGTTGGTGTCGTTTTTTGTGGTGATATTTGCGGAGACTATTGGAGTATGGTTTTTAAATACTCAGTTGAATGTGCCTGAAACGAGAATCATTGCAGCTAATTGGGTGTTCCAGTTTGCAGTTCTGGGATTTATTTTCAATCTGGTGAGCGTTCCATATAATGCATCTATTATTGCTCACGAATGTATGAACGTATTTGCATATATTAGTATATTGGAAGTGATGCTGAAGCTGATAATAGTCTACATGTTGTATATCTCTCCATTTGACAAACTTATAACCTATTCCATTTTATTTGCTGTCGTTGGTTTAATAATCCGGATTGTATATGGCGTATACTGTAAACGACATTTCGTTGAATGTCACTACTATATGGTATTAGATAAGACAATGTTGAAGGAAATATTAAGTTTTGCTGGTTGGAACCTAATGGGAACAGGTGCTTATTTGTTTAATACACAGGGCGTAAATATTATAACAAATATCTTTTTTGGCGTGACAGTAAATGCTGCTCGTGGAATTGCCACTCAAGTGGAAGGTGTGGTGAAACAGTTTGTAAATAGCTTTACGACGGCTTTGAATCCTCAGATTACTAAGTCATATGCAGCAGGTAACAAGGATTATATGTTTAAACTGGTTTGTAGAGGTGCTAAATATTCCTATTTTCTCATGCTTTTTTTTGTCATTCCATTCATGTTTGAGGCAGAGACCATCTTGAAATTATGGTTGAAAGAAGTTCCTTTATATACCTCTTTGTTTTTGCGGCTAACATTAATAGGGACAATGTTTGATCTTCTAGGAAATTCTACAGCTAATGCTTGTTGGGCTACAGGACAAGTCAAGCGTTACTATCTGTGGGTAGGTACAATTGGTGCTTTTGTTTTTTTTATTTCATGGGGATTATTTGCTTGCGGATTTCCTGCATATACGGCTTATTTGACTTTCATAGGTATATACATAGTAATTATTTTTGTGAAGTTGTATGTTATTAAAGGGTTGTTAGGATTTCCGGTGCAGATGTATTATCAGGAAGTTTTTGTACGTATCATTCTAGTTACTATTGTGGCTTTCATTATTCCAAGCATTTTATATCTCTTGATGGATTCAAGTGTTTTTCGGCTTGTGGTGATTTCCGGCTTAAACGTGTTATCTACTTTGTTATGCATATTTCTATTTGGATTAGAGCACTCGGAACGAACAATAGTGATTAACAAGGTTCAGTTGTTAATTAAAAAAAAGTATAAATAAATTATGGAACAATATTATACCGATGAACGAAATGTTCAGATATTGATAGCTTTGCTGAAATCACATGGTATCAAGAGAATTGTGGCTTCTCCTGGTTCTACAAATGTGACTTTTGTAGGGAGTTTGCAGCAGGACTCCTATTTCGAAATGTATTCTTGTGTGGATGAACGTTCTGCAGCTTATATGGCTTGTGGGTTGGCGGCTGAAACATTGGAACCTGTAGTATTGAGTTGCACAGGGGCTACTGCATCTAGAAATTATTTCTCTGCTTTGACAGAAGCCTATTATCGTGGGTTACCTATACTAGCGGTAACTTCTACTCAAGAAAAGTCTAAAATTGGGAATTTGATACCGCAGGTAATTGATCGCAGTGTGCAGCCGCATGATATTTTGAAGTTCAGTGTACATCTGCAAACGGTAAAAGACGAAGATGATGAATGGGATGTTACCTTGAATGCGAACAAAGCAATATTAGAACTAAATCATCATGGTTCTGGACCTGTACATATTAATTTAACCACTCGTTATAGTCGTAATTTTAAAGTAAAGGAGCTGCCTAAAACTAAAAAAATTATGCGATATGTGTTAGGTAACAATCTGCCGGAATTGCCCAAAGGAAAGATCGCAATATATGTTGGATCTCATGGACGGTGGACGAGCAATTTTACAAAAGTGGTTGATGAGTTTTGTGAAATATATAATGCAGTGGTTTTTACTGATCCAACGGCGAATTATTATGGGAAATATCGTGCAGCATATGAACTTATGGCTCTGCAAAAAATAGAGGATGAAAATAAAAAAACTGATTTGCTCATTCATATCGGTATGATGTCGGATACAGCTGATATTGTAAACCCTAAAGAAGTATGGCGCGTATGTGAAGATGGAAAATTAGCAGATAGATACAAGGTACTCAGCAATGTCTTTGAAATGCCAGAACAAATATTTTTTGAATACTATATAAAAAAAAGCGAAGGAAAGAAAGGGGATGATAGCTATATTAAATCGTGTAGAGAGGCAATAAATCGTATAGGAGGAAACCTTCCAGAATTACCTTTTTCACATATATGGGTAGCTTCCCAATTGTTTGATAAATTGCCACAGAATTCTACTTTGCATTTAGGTATTCTAAGCCCACTTCGCTCTTGGAGTTATTTCACTTTTGATTCTTCCATTGAAGTATATTGTAATCAGGGAGGTTTTGGTATAGATGGTAATATGTCTTCTTTGGTAGGAGCATCATTGGCAAATTTAAAAAAACTATATTTTGGAGTAGTTGGCGATCTTTCTTTTTTCTATGATATAAATATTTTGGGAAATCGTCATATTGGCAATAATGTTAGAATATTGCTCATAAACAATGCTCTTGGTGCAGAATTTCATTTGTTTAAACAGCTAAATTCTATTTATGTAGATGGAATTAGTAAATACATATCTGCCGGTGGCCATTTTGGTCATCAATCTTTAACTTTGGTAAAGCATTATGTAGAAGATTTAGGATTTAAGTATCTTAGAGCCTCCAATAAAGAGGAGTTTGAGGGAGAGTATAAGTATTTTATTTCTTCTGAAATAACGGATAAACCTATGATATTTGAAGTATTCACGCAAGTGGAAGCAGAAAATGAAGCTTTAAGAAAAATGATGGAAATTGAGATTTCTTCAAAGAATAAGTTAAAAAACAGTCTTAAAAATATATTGGGGGAATCTATTGTAGATGCGATAAAAAAATGTAGAAATTAGTTGGTTTTTCATGTCGCTGTTCTGAAGAAAAAATATTAATAGTGCTAAATAAATATCCTCAAGTATGAAATACTACTTTCCAATACACCTTAATGGTGGTAATCGCGGTTGTGAAGCGATTTCAAAGGGTACAGCCTTAATTTTAAAAGAGAAAAAAGAAAATTTGATAGGTCTTTGTACAAATATAGAACTTGATCATCGTTTGAAAGTAGATGAGTTTGTGACTTTGTATCCTATGCGTCCACGCAATCTGATATCCTGTATTAGGAATAAATTGTATAGTATGGTAGAATCAGACGAGTGGAAGCGCAAGCAATTTTCTTATCGTTATGAATATATGTCGTTTTTAAATCAATTAAAAGAAGATGACATAATGCTTTCTACTGGAGGAGATATGATGTGTTACCAAGAGAATCAAGTAATTTATACGGTCAATTATTTATATAAACGTGGCATTCGTTCTATTTTATGGGGATGTTCTATTGGTGAAAATAATATTACTCCTCTCAAGTTGAAAGCTTTGAAACAGTTTTCGCTTATCTATGCTCGTGAAACATTAACACAAGAGGTTTTGGCAAATTATAATATTAATAATGTGGTAGTTTATCCAGATCCTGCTTTTGTGCTTGAACCAATAAAGTGTCAACTTCCTAAATGCTTTTCGTTAGGGCAGGTGGTAGGGATTAACTTAAGCAACTATGTTATGGGAGGATTTGCTTTAAATACAGAATTTGCAAAAGAAGTGGACGATTTGATAAAACACATTCTTCTAACTACCGATAATCAGATATTACTTATACCTCATGTGTTATGGAAAGGGCAAGATGATCGTATCATAAGTAATTTAATCAAAGAGAAGTATCATTCGGATAGAATTTCTATACTTGATAGTAATAGCCTGAATTATTGCCAAATTAGATTTGTTATTTCAAAATGCCGTTGTTTTATTGGTGCACGTACTCATTCTGTTATTTCTGCTTATTCAACTTGTACACCTGCAATAGCACTGGGATATTCTATTAAATCAAAAGGAATAGCTAAGGATTTAAACATGCCTCAAAATACGGTTGTAAATAGTGCAAATATAAAAAAAGGAGAATTAATTAATGCGTTTTCATTTCTATCAAATAATGAAAATGAATTAAGAAATCAGTTAAAGATGAAGATAGATAAATATACGAAAAGAACATGGAATATTTTGGAAGTAAAAAATAAAATATGAATGACATAAGATTATTGAAGTTTTGGGGGGTGATCATTATTCCTATAATCAAGTATAAATATGCGCCAAAACAATGTTGGTGTTATTTGTTACTAATACTTTAAGAATCATTTATGAAATTAAGTATAATAGCTCTGTATGTAATATGTAGTTATTTTTTATTAACAGCTATTGCCGGATTGGGGAATATGTTAGGAATTGGCATATTGTTAAAATTAGATCTTATTTTACTTTTGTCAGGGCTTTACATTTTCTTTTCATCTTCGGTAAAGAAGATGGAGGGGATAGATATTTTGTTATTGATCTTTCTGTTATGTATATCTCTTTCAAGTGCATTTAATAATTATTCTACCGATTTGTTCTATTATGGGCTTAGATATCAAATATTATTAACTATATTCTTTTTTGTTGGGAAGAGCGAATGGTTTGCTGACTGGAAATTTTTTGATAAAATGCAAATGCCGATTATTGCTGTTTCTTTAATTGGATTGTATTTATATTTAGCACAACCAAGTTGGTATATAGCATGGAAATTACAATCAACAACTGAGTTTTCTAGTGAAAGTCGTATTCTTGAAATGACACGCCTTTCTGCTTTTTGGCAATACCCTTATTGGGTTTAGTTATGGATGTGCTTTTATTATATCACTATAAATTATATACAATGTTTACGAAGTAATGTGAAAAAACAAGATGTGCTAGTTATATTTTTTTCTGTTT
>ENA-OQAA01000240-OQAA01000240.1-human-gut-metagenome-genome-assembly--contig:-NODE-240-length-38775-cov-5.186944_pt1 | contig 38775 bp, 29 predicted proteins | sample MGYA00242489_ERZ504515 | MGnify/ENA primary metagenome ERZ504515 (study PRJEB26092, sample SAMD00036237) | human gut metagenome | host: Homo sapiens | study: EMG produced TPA metagenomics assembly of... | reverse complement strand
TGGTAGTGCGTTCCATGGCATATTTATTGCCACAGGTAGGACAAAAACGACTGTGGCAACGGAAAGGGACAAATTTCCAATTTTTACAATGTGTGCAGATATACATGGCGCCACCATAGGAAGGATCACCACAGTTAATTACTTTTTCGATGTTTTCCATTACAACAGGTCTTGGTTTTAAATCGTATTCAATTATTTCATAATAATCTCTGAGCATCTTCTGTATCACATTCATGAGATTATTATGAAACAAAGTAGGAGAGAAAGCAAGCCCTTATCCCTCAAGATTGAGGGGCGGGGGAGCTGAGATGCCGTAGGCATTTTTTTTATTGCGCTTTTATTGAGTATATATGTATAGCAAAATCAGAGAGAAAGTAAAAAAAGTTGTGTATCACAAATGGTGTATCTGTATAAAAAATGACTTTAAAACATGGCGATATGATAATAGAAAATAGAGAGAGAGGAAAGAAATCTGTAAAAAAGTATTTGATTAGAAGATAATGTGTATTAAAAAGAATTTAGTGTATAAAATAATAGATTTTAGTTGTAAAAATCCCGTTTGAAAATATAATTTGGAATTCATATAATAACAACATCAATTAAAACTGAGGAGGTAACATATGGAAATGGAAACAATGGCGATGACGCTGATCGCACATTCGGGGGATGCAAGAACACTAGCGTTTCAGGCACTTCAGGCGGCAAAAAAACATAATTTTGAAGAAGCGGATCGTCTAATAGGAGAAAGTAAAAAAGCATCAGTGTTAGCACATAATGCACAGACAGAACTTTTAGTTGCAGAAGCAAATGGGGAAAAATTAGAAATTAGTGTTTTGTTGATTCATTCACAGGATCATCTGATGACAAGTATGTTAGCGCAGGAGTTGATCATTGAGATGATTCAGATGTATAAAAATCAAAAATAATTGGAGGAAATAAAATGAGAATTTTATTAGCATGTGGAGCAGGGTTATCAACAAGTATTTTAATGAAAAAAATGGAGAAATATTGTGAGGACAAAGGAGAAGACTTAAAAATCGAGGCTGTTCCTGTAGGTAATGTAGAGGGTTATCAGGATGAATATGATTGTATTCTAATCGGACCACAGGTTTCTTATCGTCTAGATGAATTAAAACAGACTCTGAAGATTCCAGTAGCAGGAATTCCACCACTGGATTATGCTGTTGGAAATGCAGAAAATGTTATGAAGTTGGCGCATAAAACGGCAGGAAAATAACAAAGGAGTTTATGTACGATGAATAATAAATTGGAGCAGTTTGCGAATAGTGGTTTTATGAAAAAGCTTCAGGAATGGAGTGTAAAATTATCACAAAGCCCTGCATTTGGAACAATCAGCCAAGGTATGGTGGAACAATGGGATTAATCATGATTGGTGCAGTCGTTCAGATTATCTGTGCTGTCGGAAGTATTGCTTTTGGGTGGAAGGCAGGAGAACCTATATATGATGCTCTATATATGCCATACGAGTTGACAATGGGATTATTGGGATTGTTTATGTCATTTACACTCTCATATAACTATGCAAAAAGATTAGGGGTAAAAGCGACGATACAATCTGGATTTACATCTATGGTTTGTTTTATTTTAGTTTGTTCACCACTAATTTCAACAACAACAGAAAGTGGAAATGTAATTCGTTCTTTGAATATTAGTTCTTTAGGAGCAAATGGGATCTTTTGTGCGATTTTAATTGGATTGGTATCTGTTCGTATTTCAAAATTTGCAATTGATCATAATTGGATTATCCGTATGCCGGATGTAGTCCCGGAAGGAATTTTGAATAGTTTTAATTCTATCATACCATCCGGACTTAATATTATCATTTGGTATGGTTTGGGGATTGCGATTTCTTATTTTACAAAAGGTGCAATGACATTGGGAACATTAGTTACAACTGTGATTGCTACTCCGTTGTCGTATCTTGTATCTCCTTTAGGAATGGTTGTAATTATTATTGTATTCTGTTTAAGTTGGTTTTTTGGAATTCACGGGGGAAGTGTTGTATTTACAGCAATTATGCCACTTTATATTGCAGCATATGCAACAAATGCTGAATTAGCAGCTGCAGGAAAAGAACTTGTATTTAATCCAATCTTCTTGTATGGAGCAGTATCTATATTGGGAGGATCAGGAAACACATTACCATTATGTGTTATGGGGCTGAAAAGTAAATCGAAGCAGATTAGTGCTGTTTCTAAAGCGGCATTGGTTCCGGGATTGTTCAATATTAATGAGCCTGCGATTTTTGGATTTCCGATTATGTACAATCCAATTTTATTGATTCCATTTACATTAAACAGCCTTGTGGTAATGGGATTTATGTATGTTGCATATAAATTTGGCTTAATGGGCCTGCCACAGGTATTGATTATGACTACATTACCAGTAGGTATTCAATCATTGATGTCTACGTTAGACTGGCGTAACGTAGTTTTTGCTCTTTTGATGTTTCCGGTAGTATATTTGATTTATCTTCCGTTTTTCAAAATTTATGAAAAACAGTGTATTGCAAAAGAAGCAACTGAGGAAGTAGAAGTTAGTGAGTAATAAAGAATGCTCTCTTTTGTCAAGTGCAAGATAAAAGAGTCTTTCTGTTATAATAATACGAGGAGAAATTAGCATGAAATATGAATTAGGAATTTCCGTTTATCCCGATTTGAGACCTTTAGAAGAGATAGAAGCCTATTTTGAGCTGGCAAGTCGTTATAGTGTGTCTAAAGTTTTTTCCAGTATGTTTTCTGTAGAAGGAACAAAAGAAGAAGTATTGGAATATTTTAGAAAATTAATTGCGGCAGCGCATAGAAATAATCTGAAAGTATCATTGGATGTCAACCCCATGTGCTTTGAAAAAATGGGAGCAACCCCGGATGATTTAAGTGTATTCAAGAGTATTGAGGTTGACTGCTTGAGAATGGATCTTAGTTATGGAGCTGAAAACGATGCAAAATTGGTTCGTAATCCATATGGAATCAAAATAGAATTTAATAATTCTCCAGATATCGTAAATGGATTAATTGCGTGTGGAATCGATCCGAAAGATTTTTCGGTTTGTCATAACTTTTATCCTCAAAGGTATACAGGAATGAAATGGGAGAAATTTGTCCAAAAAAACGCAGAATTAAAATCTGTTTCCAGACATGTTCGTATCGGTGCCTTCATTTCTTCTACCGCAAAGAATACACATGGTGTTTGGAATGCAGTTTATGGATTGCCTACAGTTGAAAAGCTTCGAATGCTTCCAATTGATTTACAGGCACGTATGATGCTGGCAACAGGAAATATAGATGAGCTCTTAGTTGGAAATGCGTATGCAACGGAAGAAGAATTAAAAAAATTGTATGAAGTATTAAAAGAGAGTTCTAAAATACAAAATGATTTGGATCCTACATTAAAAATGTTGATCGAACATGGAATTATTAGTTTGGATAAACCGGTAAAGCGCTTGCGCGTCATATTGGATCAGAATATTACAGAGAAAGAAAAAGAAGTTTTGTTTGACTTTTTCCCACATTTGGAGATGGGAGACAGTTCAGAATGGATTTGGCGCACAAGAATTTCTCGTTTTAAATATAGCCAGCCAAAAGAAGTTATCACACCAAGAAAAGTAAACGGAGAAATGTTTGAGGTTGGAGATGTTGTAATTGTAAATGATAATTACAAGCATTATGCTGGCGAAATTCAAATTGTAAAAATTCCAATTGTGAATGATGGAACTAGAAATAGGATAGGGCATCTTGATGAAGATGAATATCAAATGATGGAGTTCATTTATGATGGAGAGTTGGTTGAATTTTTGGAGAAATAAGTAGGAGGAAAGTAAATATGGGTTTTCCTGAGGATTTTTTGTGGGGAGGAGCAACTGCAGCCAATCAATGCGAAGGCGGATGGAATGTAGAAGGAAAAGGAATGGCGGTTTCTGATTTTTATACTGCTGGAACGGTGTCAGAACCACGTTTCACAACTTATATCACAAAAGAAGGTGTTCCCGGAAAAGCAAACATGTTTGAAACAATACCAGAGGGGGCATATCGAGCAATACTGGATGGATATTATTATCCATATCATGAAGGGATTGATTTCTATCACCGGTATAAAGAAGACATTGCATTGTTTGCGGAAATGGGATTTAAAATTTTTCGTATGTCAATTTCCTGGGCTCGGATATTTCCGAAGGGAATAGAGGAAAAACCGAATCAGGAAGGAATCAATTTCTATCGCCGTGTATTTGAAGAACTAAAAAAATATCATATTGAACCATTAGTGACAATTTTTCATTATGACCTTCCAGTATATTTGGAAGAGGAATTAGGGGGATGGAATAATCGTGAACTGATTAAACATTATGTGAAATACGCAAAGGTTTTATTCAAAGAATACAGAGGACTGGTGAAATACTGGTTGACGTTTAACGAAATTAATAATGTGGCAATGATGAAAAATTTATTACCTAACTATCCTTCGTCTAAGATACAAAAAGATTTTCAACTGCTTCATTATGAATTTGTAGCCAGTGCCAAAGCTGTCCAAGTTGCACATGAAATAGATCCGGAATATGTAGTCGGATGTATGATTGCCGGTGGGCCAAGTAGGTATCCATTAACCTGTGATCCGAAAGATGTTCTTTTAAATCAGGAAATGTTGCAGGAAAATGTATATTATGCTTCTGATGTTATGGTAAGAGGGGAGTATCCTTACTTTGCAGAACGTGTCTGGAAGAAATATCAAATAGAACTTGATATTACAGAAGAAGATAGGAAAGATCTGCAAAAGGGGATCGTAGATATGGTAACGTACTCTTATTATTGTACAAGTTGTACGACGACACATGAAGTGAAAGAAAAAGCAGGTGGGAATCTGGATATGGGTGCGAAAAATCCATATTTACAATATAGTGATTGGGGATGGAGTTTCGATCCGGATGGTTTGCGTTACTCATTGAATGAATTTTATGGACGTTACCAAAAACCTTTGATGATTGTTGAAAATGGATTGGGAGCGATTGATATTTTAGAAGAGGATGGAAGGATTCATGACGCATATCGAATAGAATATATTCGAGGTCACGTTGAAGCTATGAGAAAAGCAATTGAGGATGGGGTTGACCTACGGCTTATACGCCGTGGGGATGCATTGATCTTGTAAGTGCTTCTACAGGCGAAATGAAGAAGAGATATGGTTTTATTTATGTGGATCGTGATAATGAAGGCAATGGAACAATGAAACGTTATAAAAAAGACAGCTTCTATTGGTATAAAAAAGTGATTGAATCCAATGGAGAATATCTGCAGGATTAGAAACAATAGTTTGAATCATTAAGAAATCACCTTTCTGCTATAATAATCGTTTATTCGATTTTTATGTGGAAAGGTGATTTTCATATCTTAAAATGAAAATTAATGCAGAATGCAATATAACAGTAGAAAGTGGTATAATGATTTTTCAAGAGTTAGGAGTGAGGAGAGCGCAATGAAGCTGAGTAAGGATATTGTATTAGAATATATGCAAAATCAAGCGTTGAATCATTCTGAAAGTATTAGTTTTACAACTCAGGAACTTTCAGATGCACTACAGATGCAACGTTCTAATTTGAGCAAATTATTAAATGAACTGGTGAAAGATCAGCGAATCAAAAAGACAAATGGAAGACCCGTCTATTATTCTCTGGTGAATGAAAAAGATGGGTCTTGCTTTAATAACATGATAGGTCATAACTCTAGTTTGAAGCAGGTAATCCAACTGACGAAGGCGGCTCTGTTGTATCCGGGAAATTCATTACCTATTCTGATCACAGGATCTGATGGTTCAGGAAAGAGTTTACTGGCATCTTTAATTTATGAATTTGCAAAAGAAGCGAAGATTATAGACAAAGAAGCTCCACTGGTTAAAATAAATTGTCGCTATTTGACGGAAGAAACGGATAATAAAATGAGAGATGTATTTTTTTCAAAAAGCAGCGGGGCTATAGATCGAGCAGAAGGGGGAATCTTGTTTATTGATCATATCAATCGTTTATCTTCTGATGTTCAGAGGGATCTTCTAAAATGTGTGGAAATCGGACAGGTTTCTTCGAATAATACTATTTTGGTTTATTCGGTTGATGATGCAATCAATCCGTCATATTTAAGCCTGTATACTTCTAAGTTTTCAATTGTGGTAGATATGCCTTCCTTATCAGCAAGGACATTTGAAGAAAGATTTGAAATGATTCAGTGTTTCTTTCAGAAAGAGGCATCTTGTATCCAGAAAAATATTAAGATTAATGCAGAGTTGTTGCGTTGTTTATTGCTGTACCCATGTCAATTTAATGTTAAACAGTTAAAAAAGGACATTCAGCTTGGATGTGCAAATGGATATGCAAGAAACTTTGATAAAAAAGACAGTCAAATGGAACTGTTCATCCATGATTTTCCAAATTATGTGCGTAAAGGTTTTTTGTCGTATCAAAAGTACCGTACACAGATTGAGAGTATTATACCGGATAACTGTTTATATGTTTTTTCGGCGCAATCAACAAATGCTTGTCAGGATACAAGTGTAGAAAAATACAGCGATAGTTTTTATGATATGATTGACAGAAGAATAGAAGAATTCAAACAGCATGGCATTGATGAAGAGGATATTACAGCTATCATTCATGCAGAGCTGGATTATAATTTTCAGAGAATCAATAAAGGAATCGAGCAGAAAGCAATTGATAAGGAATTGATTTCGAAGATAGTAGATTCAAAAATCATTCAGTTGGTAGATGATTTTTTGAAAGATGCTGCGGTAAAGTTTGAGTGTATTTATCCGGATTCAATCTTTTATGCTCTTTGTTTGCATGTATCAGCCATGTTAAAAAGGCAAGGAAAATCTCAGAAGCTGTCCAATGAACAAATTGTAAAGACGATAAAAAAATTTAATGAAGAATATATCTTTTGCTCAAAATTTGTTAATACATTAGAAAAGGAGTTTAATCTGCATTTTTCAATTGATGAAGTGGTGTTTTTAACATTGTTTATCAATCAGGAAAGCTTGGAGGAAACTTCGAAAAATAAGCCGGTCGTGTTGGTGGCGATGTATGGGAATAGTACAGCAGCCAGTATTGTAGAAGTTGCAAATAAAATTATTGATGATGGAAATATTTTTTCATTTGATCTTTATCTGGATAAGGACATGCAAAAAGCATATGAAGAGCTGAAGCAAATTATAGTAGAGATTCATCAGGGAAAAGGTGTACTGATGTTATATGATATGGGATCCTTGAAGGAAATGGCAGAGGTAATAGCTTCTGAAACTGGAATTGAAATTAAAACGGTTTGTGTTCCTGCAACTTGGATGGCTTTACAGTGTTCACGTAAAGCAAGTTATCATACTTCTTTGGATGACATATATCATGAAGTAATGGATTCATATCAACGGATGTATCCGGAAATAGAGCAGTCTTATCAGAAGCAAGTAAAACCGCAGGTTATTATTACTTTGTGTATGACAGGAGGAGGGGCAGCAGTCCAGGTGAAAAATTACATTTCTCAGCATATTCATTTGGAAAATACAGAGATTATCCCATTAGCAATTTCAGATCGAGAATATTTATTAAAGAAGGTCAATCAGATTTCAAAAAATCAGAAGATTGCTTGTGTAATTGGTGTGTATAATCCAGAACTATATGGAATTCCATATATTCCCATTTCAAAATTATTTGATACGCCACCGGATAAACTGGATATTTTACTCTCTCTGGAAACTGCACAGTCGGTGATGTCAGTCAACTATGATGCAATTTATGCGTATCTTAAAGAACAGTTGGAAGGATTTGATATTCAGTTGTTAAAAGAAGTGTTGCCAAAGGTGATTATTCGTATAAAGAAAGTAGTGCATGGATTGTCATCCGATCAGGAGATTGGTCTTTTTATGCATATTGCATGTTCGATTTATAGAATGCAAAATGGCGAGAAGTCTGTCAAAAATGGACAGGCAAAGCATATAATTATGAAAAATAAGCGTTTGTACAATGGTTTAAAAGAAATTTTGCATTTGATTGAAGAAGAATTTCTGATTGTATTTGATGATGATGAACTGGCGAATATCATTCAAATTATAAAACAGTGCTGATATAGAGAAGTATAAAAATGTCCGAAAATATTTTTTGCAGGTAAAGTGCGTGCTATAATATGGGAAGAAGCTGTCTGTACAGTGAGAATCCGGAGGTGTAAAGACTTGAAATTATGGTATCGAATGATTCGACGTTTGGAAGAAATTTATATAAGAAAGCATAAAGAAGAGTTCCTGTTGAGGAAACAGAAGTGGGATGAAGAATTTTATGAATGTATTCAGGATATTGCGAAGCATCCGGTTGTGCTTCGTATGAAACTATATCCGCATCATGGAAATACGAATTGTTATCAGCATTGCCTTCATGTATCTTACTACAATTATGTGTGGTGCCGCTTTTTTCATCTGGATGCAAAATCAGCGGCAAGAGGCGGGATGCTGCATGATCTGTTTCTGTATGACTGGCATACCCATGCAAAAGAGACGGGGCAGCGTTTCCACGGGCTGACACATCCGAAAACAGCCTTAAACCATGCATGTCGTTTATTTCCTCTGAATGATATAGAGAAAGATGTGATCCGGGCGCATATGTGGCCAGTCACATTTTTTAGCATTCCTCACACAAAAGAAGGATGGATCATCACACTGACAGACAAATATTGCGGAGCATTTGAAAGTATGAAAAGAAAATAGAAGAATTTCGGGCAAAAATTTTGTCGAACTTATGTGACATTAACTGATAAAATCGGCCTTTTTCGTGTGCTATTCTCTAAAAGAACCCGGGGGAGCGGACAGGCTTCCGGCAAAAAATTAATTGAATCAAGGAGGATATACAGCATGGAAAGACAGATCCCAAAAAATGTTCGTCAGATTGGAAACGTGAGTGACAGCCCGAAAATTTATGTGGAGGACTATGTAGATACTTTTTTCCTACAGCTTTGTGATAAGGCGAAGGACGGACCGATCGGGGCATTTCTCGTAGGAGATATGCAAAAGAGCGAGGATGAGGAATATGTATACATATATGGTGCGATTCAGATGCACGACTTGAAGCTGGTCGGCAATGAATACGTGATCGATGATGAAACATGGAAAAATGCATATGAGGACTGTAAACAGTATTTTGAAGACGGAGAAATGTTGGGCTGGTTTGTCGCACAGCCCGGAGTAGAACTGGATGCAAAGAGCAACATAGTGAAACTTCATAAAAAATCGTTCCCGAAACAGAATACTGTTTTTGTTATGAAGGATTCCGCAGAGAAGGAAGAATCTTATTTTGTGCATAAACTGAATGATCTGATGGAGATCGGCGGTCGTTATACATATTATGAGAAAAATCCATGTATGCAGAACTATATGATTGCTGCTCGAAGAAAGAATGGGGTGTCTCCCTCGGAAACTGTTGAGGATCGAGCTGCTCAGGACTTTCGGAACATGGTCCGCAGTCGAGGAAGCCGGACGCATCAGAAAAAAAACAACCGTCTGATGTATGTGGCAAGTTCCATACTGATACTGGTGGCAGTTATTATGGGAGTTACGACACTCAATAATTTCGGGAAAATGAAAGCTGTCCAGAAAGTGATGAGTCAGGCGTCGTCAGCGGTCTTACAGGAAAATAATACAGAGGAAGTGCAGCCGGTGAGCGGTGAAGTGACAGAGACATCCAATGAGGGAGACGTGGAAAAACAGGAAGAAACACCACCATCAGAAAAGGATGCATCAGATCCGGAAACAAAACAGGAAGAAGAAAAAGCAGATGATATTGTTCAGGAACAGGAGAGCACAGAAGGAGAAGGTGATTCCTCAGAAGGAGTGTACGTAGTAGAGCAGGGAGATACACTGGCGATCATCAGCAAAAAGGCCTACGGAGATGTTTCGCATGTAGATTCTATCTGTCGGATGAACGGAATTACGGATGGAAATTTGATTTATGTAGGTCAGAAATTGCTATTACCATAAAATAATGCTATAATCGGAAAATAAAACAAAATGATAAGGGGTCGGATATGAAGCAAAAGAAAAATCCGCGGTTTCGATTTTCTGGATCCATAGATATGGAGATCATTCGGAGGCAGGTCAAAAGGCACAGAAGAAGCGTGCTGGGACAGTGGACGATCCGGATCGTCGTGGCAGCCATGATCGTGACAGGAACCTATCTTGTGATTGAAAATCAGACGTATACGTCCGTTGCAACAGCGGACTCACATAAGAAAGATACAGAAGACAGCAACCAGTATATCGCATTTTCAGACGGTGTGATCCGATATAGCAGAGATGGCGTTGTGTTTCTGAATAAAAGGAATAAGGAAAAATGGATTCAGCCCTGTCAGATCCAGAATCCGATAGTGGACGTTAATGAGGATGTGTTTGCAATAGCAGATGTGGGCGGTAATACGATTATGATCTTTCAGAAGAGTGGATTAAAGGGGGAGATTGAGACTACGCTTCCGATTGAAAAGATTTCTGTTTCAAATCAGGGGATTGTAAGCGCAATTCTGAAAAACGAATCTACGCCGCAGATCATTTCCTATGATGCAGTGGGAAATATACTTGTAGAGCATCAGGTGAATCTAAACAGTACCGGATATCCAATCTCACTGGATATGTCGGCGGATGGGGAGAACCTGATGGTATCGTATCTTTCCACAAAAAACGGAACATTGAAGTCCATGGTTGCTTTTTATAATTTTGGAAAAGAAGGTCAGGAAAAAACGGACAACCTGATTTATACAGAAGATTTTGAGCAGACAGTCGTTCCGGATGTGTTTTATATGGACGCGTCCACATCCGTTGCGGTTGGTGATAAATCATTTGTGATCTATGAAGGTACAAAGTCCGTGAAAAAGAAAACCGAAGTGAAGCTGAATCAGGAGATACGCAGTGAATTTCACTCGGACAGGTATATCGGGTTTATTCTTACGAATAAAGATAAATCAGGATATGAAGTGCAGCTTTATGATAAAACGGGAAAACAGATAATAAACCGGGAAATAACGGGAGAATATAGTCATGTAAAGATAGCAGGAGATGAGATCATCATGTTCGACGGAACAAAGGGATGTATCATCAGCGACACAGGAATACAGCGATTTAAGGGAGACTGGGGAATAGAAGCACAGGAAGTGATTCCGGCTGCCGGAATTCACAGATACCTGATCGCCGGTGAAGATGAACTGCGGCTTGTTTACCTGACAAATTAGGAGAAAATATGGATAATTGGTTATTGATTATTGTAGGAGTGATATTTTTGATCAGTATCGTGGCAGGCTATGTCAGAGGACTGCTCAAAATCGGAATTTCGTTGCTGGCTACGGTTCTGTCGATCGTGCTGGTTATGTTTCTGGCGCCTTATGTCAGTGATGCGCTTATTAAATGGACACCTGCGGATGAGATGATTGAAGAAAAATGTATGGAGATGTTCATGCCTCAGATTTCTGCAGATACATTGAAAAATGCAGATTTAAGCGGTACTTCACTTGGAGAATTGAATCAGGATCAGCTGGCGGATATCAACAATCTGGACTGGAACCAGTTGGGGATCAACATTCAGGATATTTTGAATATCATTGGAGAGATTCCAAAAGAAGTGCAGATTCAGGAGATTGAAAATGCAGCGTTGCCGGAGTTTTTGAAAAACCGGCTGCTGGAAAACAATAACAGCACAATTTATCAGGAACTGGGAGTTAAGTCATTTCCTGAGTATGCGGCATCGTATATTGCAAGGATGATCCTCAAGGTTGTGGCGTTTCTTGTTACATTTATCCTTGTTTGGATTCTTGTCAGGGCACTGATGGCTGCAGTAGATCTGATCGGCGAGCTTCCGATTCTGGGATTTTTCAATCACCTGGGCGGAGCGGTTGTCGGAGCAGCGGCGGCACTGGTGATTGTCTGGCTCTTGTTTTTGATCATAACATTATTGTATAATAATGCGATTGGGCAGTCTTGCTTTGAGATGATTGAAAAAAGCAGTATTCTGACATTTTTGTATGATAACAATATATTGATTACGAAGCTGTTGTCATTTTAAGAGAGGATTTTCGATCTTGAAAAGTCGGTTTTGAAGATAAAATATATATTTTACAAAAAATTGAAAAAATCTATTGACAGGTACTGTGCGATATGGTATATTTTAATAGCTGTCGGTGATAACTGAACAGCTTGAACGGGGGATTAGCTCAGTTGGGAGAGCGCCTGCCTTGCAAGCAGGAGGTCACGAGTTCGAATCTCGTATTCTCCATTTACTCAGTGATAAGAGCTGAGACAATTTTATAGTATTCCTCGATAGCTCAGTGGTAGAGCATTCGGCTGTTAACCGAAGGGTCGTTGGTTCGAACCCAACTCGGGGAGTTGTTAAGTTCCATAGATAGTAATGTCTATGGAATTTTTTTGTAGAAAGAATAGAAAAATGAGGACGACGATGGCGTTGTCCTCATTTTTTCTTTCCTATCATCAGATAGGGTTCAAACATAATATAGTAGTTCTGATATTTGGTACAGACTCCATATTTTGAGCGATAATCGGCAATGGCATCGCGAAGCTGTTCTTCTGTTACATCCAGAAATTCAGCAGTTTCGTGATATTCCCGGCATCCATGCTGATAGCATCGATCAAACCACGCAGACCGATCAGCCGTTCATAGGTCACATTCGTGCCTGGCGTTCCTGCTTTGCATTTGCAGGATCGGAGATATCCAGAATATTTCCAACAGAAGTGTAGTGATGACCAAGTTCTTCTGCCAGAATACAGGCTTTTTCTGCAGAGGTCTCCAATTGGTCCGAGAGGGCGATATTTTGATCTACATACAATCCCTTTAAGTTTCCATGAAAAGGAAAGTTCTCATCTACTGATATGTTCTGGGCGGCAGCTCTTCTAACAGTTCTTCATATTTGTTCAGCATAGCCGTTTCTGAATGCTCCTTTATTGTTTTCTTTTTGAACGGATAAATTGAATGTATTTTTCAACATCATCCAACTCAGCCTGCGTAAGGTCAGAGGTATCAAGGTGTGCGGCAATCGTGACAGGTTCGGGTTCATGAGAGAGTGAACTACGTCCGAGAAGATAGTCTGCATCGACCTGGAAGATATCTGCAATTTTATTCAGAATATCAAAATCAGGTTCACGCCGTCCTTGTTCGTACATACTGACTGCACTCTTTGAGATGCCAAGGCGAGTGGCAAGCTCCTGCTGGGATAAGTGTTTATCTGTTCGCAGTGTTTTGAGTATATTGGCAAATACAGCCATAACATACACGTCCTTTCTAAGCAGCTTTTTGCTGCACTGGGAAGTTTTTGTAAAAATCAAAACTTTTTATGAATACAATATGATTATACACAAATCGTGGGAAAAAGTAAATAAAAAATCCACAAAATGTGCTTGACAAAAGAACACGAATTGTGTATTGTATAACTACACGAAACGTGCACAAAGAGTGTGAAAAGAAATAGAAAGACCGAATACAGAGAATTTCGGCAGGAGGTAAATATGAGAGATAGAATTTTACGGGAAGTACCGGAAAAGAGAGAGCGTTGTGTCAAACATTTTCAGATGACACAGAAGGGAATGGCGGCAGCTGTATATCCGGCTCCGGTTCATTATGAAGAAGACGGACAGTGGAAAGAAATTGATAACCGTCTGGAACCTGTACAGGAAGACGGGAGAGAAGTTTATCGAAATTTTGCGTCCGCAGTTCGTGTAAGTTTTGCAAAAGAGTCAGATACAAAGGAACTGGTAACGATCGAGAAAGACGGAAAGAAAATCTTATGGGGATTGTCACCTTTTTTACGCACAAAAAGTACACGAAACGTGAATTTTAAAAACAAAATTTCTACATTTCGTGTTTTGGAAAAGGAAGATTTCTGGAAAGAAGCAGAAATGTTGGATATGAAAGTGTCTGTTTTAGAAGAGGAAGAGTCAGAAGAGGATGAGATCCGAAAGATGATGTGTGTTCCGCATTTAAACGGAGAAGGTGTGTATGAGGAAATTCTTCCGGGAATTGATCTGCATTACTCAATCCAGGGAGAGCAGCTAAAAGAGAATATTCGACTGAACAGAAAAGAGGCGGCAGAACAGGAATTGAGCTTTCAACTGACGCATCCTGGAATGGAGCTGCGAAGCGAAGAAGATGGAGGACTTGGGCTGTATGATTCGGAAAATCAGGAGTCAGGAAGGATTTTCAGACTGGTGAAACCGTATATGTATGATGCCGCAGGAAATCAGTCTCTTCAGGTGGAATTTCAAGTAGAAATCGGCACAGAGAGCAGTGTTATCAAAGTTGTGCCAGATCGTGAATGGATGCAGGACACAGAACGTGTTTATCCAATCGTGATCGATCCAATGACAGAGACGAGTAAAACAAAAGGAAATATTGAAGATACGTATGTTTTCACAGGAGGAAATGTACCGGAGAATCCGGGGAACGTATATGCATATGGATCTTTCGTGGTAGGGCGAAGTGATGAACTTGGAAAAATGAGAGCGCTGCTTCGATTTCGAGACCTTCCGGATATTGGAAAAGGTTCGATCATTTACGGAGCGACCATGTATATCTGGCAGTTTGAATATTCATCCTACAGCAATCCGGAGCTGCCGCTTCTTGCTTATGAAGTAAAAAACAGCTGGGATGAAAAAAGCGTCCGTTGGGGAAATCAGCCGGCAGTAGATGGTGCAATACTGGATTATAAAAAAGTAAAACAGGTAATCAATGGAAATACAGTTTCGATCACACCGATAGGATTCAATGTGACCAGATTGGTGCGTCAGTGGTATAACACAGGAAAAAACTATGGAATTATGGTGAAATCAAAATATGAAGATGATGAAAATCTGGCAAACCGTGCTTATGCGAGATTCTATGCATCTGACTCACCAAGTATCTCTTCTGAACAGTTTCCAAGCGGTGTGTTTTATTACAGGAATGTAAATGGTCTGGAGGATTATCAGAGTTACCATGAGCAGTCAGCAGGGCGCGCAGGAATCGGTTACACGAATGACTTTACAGGAAATGTTGTCTGGAGTCATTTGGATGTGGCAACAGAGGGAGGTCCGATGACAACAGAAATCCGTCATGTGTATAATTCCAGTGAAGCGGATACCTCTTCCCGTATGGGGTACGGATGGAGGCTCAGCAGCCAGCAGGAGTTGAAAGAAAGTGGGATCAAAGATTATCCGTATGTGTATATCGATGAAGACGGAACAAAACATTATTTCTATAAAGATACCAATGACGGTAATAAGCTGAAAGATGAGGATGGGCTGGGACTGACGATCACAGTGACGTCAAGTTCTGAACATGACCGTTATCGCACGATGGAAACAAAAGACAAAGTGAAGTATATATTCGGACAGGACGGATTTTTACGATTCATCGAAGATCTGGACGGAAATTCCGTGAAACACCAGTATGGTCCGAATTCAGCGGGAAATTATCTGGGATATATTACAGATGCGTCAGGTGGATTTTTAAATATCATTTATTCAACGGATGAGGGGAAATCAAAGATAACAGCTATTCAGGATACCAAAGGGCGAGAGATCCGATATGGGTATGATGCGCAGGGGAATCTGACATCCATTACTTATCCGGATGGAAGTAAGAGCCAGTTTACTTATGATGGTTCTCATAAACTGCTCAGTGTGACCAATCCGGATGGCTATCGTGTAAATTACGAGTACACAAATGATTTCCGGGTACCCCGTGTCAGCAAAGTATCTGAAACGGGACAGAAAAATGCACCGGGTCAGGAATTAAAGATTTCCTATGAAAACGGAAATACTACGATTTTTGAAGAACCTGGATTGGATGGTCAGATGGAACGTCCGGGAGATAATAAGAAAACAACGTGGCATTTTGACAATATGGGACGTCCGACAGATGTGCTGGATGCAGATGGATTTGCAAATAATTATTCTTACTATACATCCGGCATGAAAAATCATAAGCTGAGTAAAGATGGTTCTGTTCAGAAAACAGTGTATGGTCTGCTGAGAAATCCAACATTTGATCCGTCTCATGGAGATGGCGGATGGTACACCTGTCGTATGTCAGATGGAAAACGGGGAGCGATCACACATGCAGATGGATATATTGGTACAAAAAGTGCGAAACTGACAAAAACAGAGCTGACATCAGAAGAAGGAATCTGTCAGGATGTGCATCTGTCAGCTGGAACATATACGTTGTCTGCTTATGTAAAAACAGAATCGCTGAACCCGGAAAACCAGGAACAGGGAGCGGTTGTATCCGTAATCCGGGCAGACCGGACCAGAATCATGGGGGAACGCTGTATTGACTATGTGACAGATAAAAACGTGGATGACGGATGGGAGAGACTGGTTCTCACATTCCAGCTTCCGGCAGAAGAAACCATTTCCGTGTTTGTGGGAATGACAAGAGCAAGAGGAACACTTTTGGTAAGTGGTGTTCAGCTGGAAACAGGAAATGTGGCAAATGAACTGAATCTGATCCACAATCCGGGATTTGAACGGTGTACGAATGAAGCGCCGGATCAATGGGAATTCCATCCGGCGGCATCCGGGGTCAAAAGTGTGATGACTGCAGATAAAGGCAGATGTGCGGTATTAAACGGACAGATGGAACAAAATCTCCATTTGATGCAGGGGATTAATATTACCGGAGAAGAAGGAGACATTTTTAACCTGAGCTGCTGGGTCAAGGGCTTTGGAATTCCAGAGAAACATTTTTCTTTATCCGCAGCGGTAATTTATACGGATGATTCTGTGAAATGGCATCATTTCCAGTGTAATCCAAATATCAAAGGATGGCAGTTTGTCAGCAACACCTTCAGTACAGACGATCAAAATGAAGGGGCGAAGAAAACATACAAGGCGATCCATGTGTATCTGATGTATTACAATCAGGTGAATCAGGTCTTGTTTAAAGGAGTTCAGCTTGTCAGAGATGATGGGGAAAGCTATCAGTATGATGATGACGGGAATCTGATCAATGCAGTGAGTGCAGCGGAAAAAGAGAGTTTTTCATACGACAAAAAAGGAAGTCTGACCAAGATGGGAAGTGTTGATGGAACGGGGTTTGAATATCGGTACGATACGAAAAATCATCTGACTCAGGCTGCCAATTCCGAAGGAGTCCGTTATCGATTCACATACAATGACAAAGGACAGCCGATCCGGATGACGGCAGATGGCGGAAAGCATCTTGGGGCAGTCATACCGGGCAGAGTGTATTATATCCGGGAAAAAGTTTCTGGAAATTATCTGGATGTGAAAGGCGGGGAAGCAAATAATGCAGTAACAGCTCAGCTTTATACATTTAATGGAAGTGCTGCGCAGAAATGGAAGCTGATCGATGGAAAAGACGGATATATGCAGTTTGAGCCTCTTTGTGGCTCTGGATACCGCCTGGATCTTAATAACAAATCTGATGCAGAAGGAGAAAAGATCCAGATCTATGGAAACAACAATACCGATGCACAGAAATGGAAGCTGCATCCAAACGCAGATGGAAGTTTCCAGATCACCAGCAAGGCAACGAAAGATAAGAAAGCATTGACAAATGGACCAAAGAGTACCACAAGCGGACAGCCGGTGCAGAGTTATACACGAAAAGAAGGAAACGAACATCAGGACTGGTATTTTGAACCGGCAGATGAGGAACTGTTTCAGCAGTTCCGAAAGCGGGAGGGACTTATCATATCCGGGTACGTCATTCGGGACAATATATTGATGTGAAGAATGCTTCGACAGCAGCAGGAACACAGGCAGTGCAGTTCAACTACAATGGCGGGATGAACCAGCAGTATCGTTTGCTGCCATATGACGGCACGTATTATCAGTTAGAGCCGGTTCACGCACCGGGAAAAGTGCTGGCAAAATCAGGAACCAACGACAGAGGCTTTTCTATTCTTTCTTTGGAGACGGCTATGTCGGGAGCTGCAAATCAGCTGTTCCGATTCGAAGAGGTGTCACCGGGAAATGGATATGCGATCATCTGTAAGGATGGAAACCTGTCTCTGGATGTGATGGATTATTCCCATCAAAAATTGGCAGATATCATTCTGACAGCCCACCAGTCAAACAGCCAGGTCAACAAATGGTGGATCCTGGAAGAGTGCAGTGAGCGCATGGAATCGTCTATGACATACACATCCGATTATAAGCAGCCGAAGACGATCACAGATTCCAGAGGAAATACCGTGCATTATGAATATGATGACAAGAACCGTCTTCTGACAAAGCTGACAGATGCAAAAGGAAATGCCACTTCCTATGCATACGATGCTAACACGGATAAGATGACAGAAGTTGCGAGAATGGTGGATGGAAAAGAAGTGAAAGTTTCTTACACCTATGAAAACGAAAAAGTGACGTCCATCGGTCACAATGGATTTACGTATGATTATGCGTATGATCCGTTTGGAAATCTGGAATCCGTGTCGGTTGGAGGAAGAGAACTGGAGCGCACCACGCTTCGAAGCCGGAACGGTCTTGCGGACAGGATTACCTATGCGACAGGGGAAGCCGTTCGAAATGAATACAATTCGGAAGAACAGCTTGCGGCACAGTATCTGATCACCGCAGACGGCAGAGAAGAAAAACTGTTTGAAAATACGTATGACAGCTGTGGAAAAATTGCAAGGCACAAAGATCTTTGCAGTGGAGTGATTAGCACATACCAGTATGACCTGATCGGAAGAATGGTAGGAACAGACCGTTCTGACGGAATGAAACTTCGCAAAGTGTATGATGAGAAAAATCGTGTCAAAGGATATACGTATCAGAAAGATCGAGTCGGACATGAGGTGGAATTCCTTTACGGGGATGTAGAGAAACAGCAGAAACCAGGACTTGGATATGGAATCAAGATCAACGGCGCCCAGAAGATTGCCTATGAATATGATGCCCTTGGACGTGTGATCCGTACTCACAATCACTTCTCTGATACGAATACATCGACTCAGGAGTATACATACGTCTCAGGCAAAGAGGCAGGAGTGACTACAAACCTGGTTGCATCTGTCCGGGAAGGAAACCGTGCAGAATCCTACACCTATGATGCCTGTGGAAATGTGGAAACAATGGTGGAGAGAAGCGCCGATGGCAGCGAAAGAAAAATCCGCTACTACTATGATGCACTGAACCAGCTGGTACGAGAAGATAATCAGAAGCAGAATAAGACAATCTGTTACACCTATGATGTGGGTGGAAATATGGTCAGAAGAGACGAGTACCGTTATATCGAAAATCCAGTGATCACAGAAGCACCGTGGAAGTCCGATACATTTGAGTATCAGACCGGAGGCTGGAGAGATCAGCTTCATTTCTACAATGGACAGGCAATTACTTATGATGCCATGGGAAATCCGCTCCAGTATCTGGGGATGCAGATGGAATGGGAAAAAGGACATCAGCTGAAGCACATCACAGGCGCCGGACTGGATATGTACTGCATGTACAATGACAGCGGAAAGAGAATCCGAAAGACGGTCAATGGCGTTACGACAGACTTTTATCTGGATGGTTCGGCCATTCTGATGCAGACGTCCAGTGACGGCAGCAGGATCGATTTCTTCTACGATGACAAGGGTAATGTGTTTGCCATGAAGTATCAGAATGAGATGTATTTCTACCGCAAAAATCTTTTTGGGGATATTCTGGGAATTCTTGACAGTCACGGAACGGAACTTGTAAAATATGAGTATAATTCCCGGGGAAAACTGCTGAATCTGACGGATTACAGTTCGAATGGACTGGGCAGAAGGAATCCATTCCGTTTCAAGGGATACTACTATGACGAAGAACTGGGAATGTACTATCTGAATAGTCGGTATTACGATCCGGAGACGGGAAGAATGTTATCGCCAGATGTTTTAGAAGTGCTAGTTGTAAATGTTGATTCAACAGCGAAAAATTTATATTTATATTGTGACAGCAATCCCATTCAAAGAAAAGATGATGATGGAAAAATATTGCATTGTGTTTTAGTGGGTGCAGCTTCTGCAGCTTTTGGTATGATAACAACAATTGCAACTAACATTGTAACGGACGAAAAATGGAACGATGGCTTGGTAGAAGTAGGTGCTTCAAGTTTTGTTTCTGGGGCATTAAGCGTTAGTGGATTTGGACCATTAGGAAGTGCAGTTGGACAGGCAATAGGTCAAGGGGTAATTGCTGGAATAACAGAAGGATATAGTTTATGGAAAAAGAGTAAAACTGGAGGAATCACAGCTTGGGATGTCACAAATTCAGTAATAAATGTTGGAATATCAATATCAGGAGGAACTCACTATCAGAAGAAGGATAGTATTTATGCAAAAGGAAAGATTAGGCGCATGAGAAATAGGATTCGTGACTATAACAAAGCAAAGGCGGGAGGTAAACGAGGTGTTATTGCAAGAAGAAAAGCAGAGTTAGATAGAGAAACAAAAAAATTAGGAGAGATGGTATATAAGCATTCAAAGCCAGATTGGACGAGCAGTTTGCTAAATGTTGTAAATAATGTCGTTTCAGGAAGTCAACCAGTTGATAAGCCTAAAGGGGGAGGAAAGAGAGTTTTCTATATGAGATGGTAACATGTAAGAAAGGAAATAATATTTATGAAACTTAAGAATATGTATATTGGCTTTGTAATAAAAGATTTTTTGCTTTTTGTGGTATTGAGTTGGACCAGTCAAAGAATTTTTTTCAATGTAATAAATGATGACTCAACAGCAGATGCTATCGCGGGTGTGATAGTTGGGATTGTTATTTTCTGTATGACAATCTACTACTTTTCTCGTTTCCTCTTTTTTGTAATTGATTTATGCGAAGGAATTCAACAGAAACGATTGAGGTATAAAGACACAGTTAATATGGCAAATTTTAAAGCTATTCTATTAAGTGACAGAAGTGAGTTTGTTATGAAAGAACATAAAAATGATAAGTGCTTATGTGGAACTGTCAGGTTACAGGAAGGAAGAAAAGGAGCAGAGAAAAAATATAGGATTATGATATCAGGAGCAGAATTAAGTCAATATATGGACAAACGAATTGCAACCGTTTATTATTTCAAACGCTCTAAAATTGTTAAGAAAATCGTGTTTGATTAAAAAGAAGTAGCTTAAAAGAAATATGGAAAGATGGCAGGATGGAACAGAATATTTGATACAAGGATTCTAAGAATCCTGCTGTCTTATAAGGTGCTATATGAGGATTAAGCATTGTTATTGTAAAAAAATAAGTTTGGTTTATTGAGATTTCTGAATGGATATGAAATTCCTTATCAAGCGGAAGATTTTTTTGAAGTACCAGGGACATCTGTTCAAGTAAGTGATAAAAAATTTATATCAATTATACTTTGCGGAAACATTGCCGATGGAAGCAATTACAAACAAGCCGATCATATCTTGTCCCAAATGTGGAAAAACAATGATAAGAATTCCAAATCCAGTACAGAAGTTGGTGTTGGACAAAAATTATTTGAAAGATCAAACCCATGTCTATAAAACAGGGGATGTGTTGACAGAGCAGAAAATGGGGTATCATACATCTTTTTTCAATATTGTTTCACAAGAATTTTATCAGTATTGCGAAAGATTTGGTATGAATCGGAGTATGGTGTATGAACCGGTGAAGGTGTTGTAAGAAGTTGAAGCTGCTGAATAGTAAATGACAATGATTTCAGGGGAGTGTATATGACAAAACAAGAATTTAAAGAATTTTGCCATGAGGAGTTCACAAAAAGAGGTTTTAAAAAGCGAAGAAATATGTGGTATTTACAGGGAAAAGGTCTTTTGTGTGGGATGTATTTACAAAAATCAATGTCAGAGGCATTTTATGTAGAGTATGATTTTTTCTTCGGAGATTTTTCAAATGTGAAAAAGTATCCGACAACATATGACTCCGATGTATATAGGAGAATAGGTGTTTTGACGAAAGAGGACAAAACGTTGACTGGGTTGATAGACTATGAACTATATACACCCGATGAACTCAGGCCATATTTTGATAAAGCATTTGAAGAGCATATTATGCCAGCGATACATTATGGAAAGTCCTGCATTTTGAAAGAAGCAGACTATTATTATCATCTTTTTGCAGATGATGAATGGGAGGAATTTTTAGAAAAATTAAAAGAAGATTAGGCAAAACACAAAAATGGGTAATGGGTGAGAAGATTGTATTTGACGAAGGAAAACAGAGAGTAAAACAACAAGAAAATGTCGATATACAGAGGAAACTGCCACTTCCGATGTATATTGACGATAGGGGGAATAAAAAATCTGTGATGAATCATTTTTATTATACGATGAAAATCTATATCGGAAGCTATCCATCAGAAATCATTGGACGTGAAATGCTGGAAATTGCAGATGAGATTTCTTCCATTTTAGGATGTACTTATGAAAAATTAGGATATTCATTATTGCATCCAGATTATGATTATAAGCAAATTGGAAAAAGTTTCCGTAATGGAAAAAAGGGGAGAACAAAATTTATAAATTTACAATTCCTATGTTGTATTATGGCGAAGAAACAGATTCTTCGCCAACGATAGAATTTGAATGCCACATGAAAAATAAGGATATATTTCCGTATTTTTCAATTGAACTTGATTATACATTTCATAGTGATTATTTAATAGCTGAAGTAAATGTTAGAAGAGATTTATTAAAAACAGAGTTGTCATTGAAAGAATTTGAAAAAATTTTGATGGTGTTTGAAAACAGAAAATATAGGGTAAATTCTGCGTTTGTGCACTGTTACGGCGGAAATCATCGAAGATTTTTGATGTCAGGTATTTATAATGGATTGAATACGATAGAAGACGCGCGAATTGCAAATCATATAGGAAACTACAGGAATCATTGGAAGAATAAAATGGTAGGTGTATTTTATATGAATTGCGTTAGAAAAGAAGGAATGCCGGATTCAGTGTTCCATGCTATATGCAAGATTGTTGGAAAGAAAAATGCAATCCAGGAGAATGACCTGATTCTGTTTAAGCTTCCACAATGTCCGATGTGGTATCGAATGAATCGCTATTTTCCCACATATAGCAGATGGATTGTGAAACATATTTTACAAAAAGAAAAAATATGCGAAAAAGATATGACATGGATAGCGGCGATATTAGATTTAATTTGATATACGAAGGGAAATTTTTATGAAACCATTTAAGTGGATGTTTGAAGAACAAAATGCAACAGAGATAGAGTATAAGGGTAAGCGAATAAGTGCACTTTATCGATACGATAAAAAGGGGAAGTATCGATTAAAATTTACTTTTGTAAGTACAAATTCGCAATATGAACAGTCAATTATTTTACATTTGGATGGATTTAAGGGGAAAATATTCTGGAATGGAAAACGTTTGAAAAAGGAAAGGAGAAGATTTCCACAGATTATTTTTGAAGAAACCTGGGCTCCGAAAGAATTTGAACTAGAAGTCATCTTAGAAGAAGGAAATATTGCAATTAGTAATGGGTGTTTGAGGCCGACAACAGAAACGATTGCTTGTTTTGTGGATGGTTTTGCATGATCAAAGAAGAAGTAGGTGAGGATAAGTTTCGGTTTTACTGCAACGATATTGATTGGGATGATGACTTTGACGATTTGATTTTTGATCTTGAAATCGAAAAGGTGGCGTATGAGGAATAAGTATTGTTATTGTTAAGTAAATCGTGTTTGATTAAGATATAGAATTGTCAAATGGATGGATTACAGGACGTTCAGTTTGTTGGGGATTATTTGTGAGGAGATTTTAATGAAATTTGTTTATACATCTGATAAAGATGATGAAATAGTGAAACACGAAAAAATAATGTTAGAAAAATGTTCGAATATTCTTGACAGTTATAGAGCAATATTTAAGGAGTACAATTGTTCATTGAAAGTAGGATACGGATGGGAAAATTTCTTAAAAAAAGAACATTCAACAAATAGGCTGCCTTTTAAAAATGGGTATGAGTGTTATATTTATTGCGAGGTACAGAAAGATGGTACAGAGGTACGTATAGGAAGTAATGATGGCGAAGTGGATTATTATGTATTATCAGTTTCATGGACAGTATCATCCATAGAAAGGCGGTTTTTTAAACTCAATGTATCCTTGAGTTCGGATACCGACGATATTGAAAATGATATGAACGAATTATTTCAATTATTATCTAATGGAAAATAGATGTGGTATACACATCACCGTAAAGTAAACTGTCGATATACAGAGGAAACTGCCACTTCCGATGTATATCGGCAAAAGAGGAATTTATGAAACCATTTTAAAGGATGTTTGAAGAACAAAATGCAACAGAGATAGAGTATAAGAGCAAGCAAGTAAGTGCATTTTATCGATACGATAAAAGGGAAAATATCTGAATGGCTGTAAGGAGAAGACATATGAAATTCACAAATACATATCGTTATGTGGTATTAAAGCAGGTAATGTTCTTGATTCTATTCTTAATTATTTTAGTGTGCATGATTAAAATAGATTTAGAATACTTAAAACAAGAAGTGCGTATAGTCTTTGCGTTTGTAATATACTTTGCCATAAAAATAGGTTTATTTTTTATTGACAGATTATGTGGAGTGCAAAAAGAAAAGATGCAGTATCATGGCATGAAAGCAGTTTATGATGAAAAGGGATAAACATTATGGATCACATTTGGACGATAGAAAACTGGGAACAGAACATTGATTTTATGGAAGAGGGTCATCGGACGGGCTTCAGGCTTCGGTTTGACAGTGGGATAGATCCGGAGGTACGAAGGGCATGTAAAGAGTTTGCGGCATTTTTGAGAAAAGAATATTTCTTTCCCCTCAGAGTTGTTGCCTACATAAAGAATAAAAAGAAAATACGGGCAATGGACGGGGATCTGGTATATGGGACATTCTGGAGTATGGAAGATGATTATACAGTGGAACCGTATATCCGGGTTGCGGCAGGAGACTATTTAGATTTATGTGACAAATGGGGAAAGGACAGTGCATTGACGGCAATCTTGCTTACAATAGGGCATGAACTGACACATTATTTTCAGTGGATCAACGCATTGGAATTAACCCGATCGGGATGGAGCGTCAGGCAACAAAATATGCAAGATATGTGTTAGACGATTATGCAGAAACAAGGGAGCATCCTTGAGTGAGGATCGAATGAAAAAAGGAAAAGAAAAATGAGTGGCAGAGTAGAACATTCTTTGAAAAGAATGCCGTCTATTCTGCTTTTTTAATTGAAGGTGGTGAAGGATATGAAGCAAATGGTGACGAGCTTGTTTGGAATGTTTGGGAGTGCAGTTGCCCTTTTATTTGGCGGATGGGATATCGCACTGCAGACATTGGTTCTTTTTATGGGAATCGACTGGATCACAGGCGGGATTCTTCTGCCGGTGATTTTTAAGAAAAGTCCGAAGTCAGAAAATGGCAGACTGGAGAGTCGTGCGGGCTGGAAAGGCTGTGCCGAAAAGGAATGACACTGTTGTTTGTTTTGATCGCAGTCCGTCTGGACCTTTTGATGGGGACAAATTATCTGAGGGATGCCGTGTGCATTGCGTTTATCGCAAATGAAGCATTGTCTATTCTGGAAAACGCGGGATTGATGGGGATGCCCATTCCAGAAGTACTCAGACAGGCAATTGATATTTTGAATGGAAAAGCAGAGAAATATACAGAAAGCAGGGGAGAGCGATGAAGAAAGAGGAATTTATTCAGAAAATTGCAGGATATGTAAAGAAATATGCGGCTGCATATGAAATCAAAGTATGCAGTCCGATTATTGCACAGGCAATTTTGGAGTCCGGCTGGGGAGAATCCAGGCTGGCGAAAGACTATCACAATTATTTTGGATTGAAATGTGGAACAAAATGGCAGGGAAAGTCTGTCAATCTGGCAACCTGGGAGGAATATGAGGCCGGAACGGCGATGGTGATTTCCGATTATTTCCGGATATTTGACAATATGGAAGAGGGGGTGAAAGGATATTTTGAACTGCTTCAGATTCCACGTTATCAAAATCTGAAGGGAATCACAGAACCCGGACGATATCTGGAAACCATTTGGCAGATGGGTATGCGACCAGTTCCGTCTATGTGCAGAAAAATATGGAACTGATCGAGCAGTATCAGTTAATGAAGTATGATGAAAATGCATCGGGAAGAAGCGCTCAGGATGTATTGAACGTGATGCGTTCGTGGATTGGCTACAGTGAAGCAAACGGGAAGTTCCGGCAGATTATTGATCTGTATAATTCCTACTTGCCGCTGGCAAGGGGATATGCTGTGCAGTATACCGATGAGTGGTGTGATACCGCAGTTTCTGCAGCAGCGATCCAAGCGGGATGTGTGGACTTGATCGGAACAGAATGTGGATGTGAAAAGCATATCGAAATCTTTAAAGAAAAGGGGATCTGGATCGAAGATGGAACTATCGTGCCACTGCCAGGAGATATCATTTTGTATAACTGGGACTGTCAGGCACAGCCAAATGACGGGTATTCTGATCACATTGGATACGTGGAGTCTGTTTCAGGACAAATGATCACAGTGATGGAAGGAAATTATAATGAGGCAGTGGCGAGAAGGCAAATTCCGGTGGGCTGGGGTCAGATCCGCGGCTATGCAAGACCGAAGTATACAGAAGGTGTGACAGGCGGCCCTCCAAAAGTATTGAGGAAGTTGCCGGGGAAGTGATACAAGGAAAATATGCAAACGGTAAAGAACGAAGAAAGAAGCTGTGTGATATGGGATACGATCCGGATACTGTTCAAAGGGAAGTAAACAGGCAGTTGAGTCAAAATGAGGCTCCGGCGGAATATTATGTTGTGCAGGAAGATGATACTTTATCAGAGATTGCAAAGCGTTTTGCAACAACTTATCTGGAACTGGCAGCATGGAATGGAATTGCAGATCCGAACATGATCTACGTTGGACAGAAAATCAGGATTTGATGAAGAAATATTGGCAGAAATGATTGAAAAATTACCGTAAAAATTTGATGTGAAAACGTAAAATGTAAAAAATAGACAAAATAAATGAGCAAAATCTATTGTGATAGTAAAGAAAGTACAATTTCTGGTAAATATATTCCATATTAAAGGAGGGAACAGTATAGTACTCTAGAATTCAAGCGGGAAAATCCCAGACATGTAAGGAACCAGAAAAAAATAAAGCATTTTCTGGTTTTACTTTCATGTGGAAGAAAAGGAGGAAAATGAGGATGAAAACCAGAAAAGAAGGGAGCAAAGCCAGATTACTCGGACTGTCATGCATGGCGCTTGTGCTGACGGCATTTGGGGTAACAGGAGTCCGTGCAGATGCGGCAGATGCAAAAAAAGCACCGCCACTGGTCAATCTGGCAGAGGAAAAGGATGTCAAAGTCACAGTCGGGGAAAATATGGATCTGAAAAATGCGGATTTATTAACCGACGGTGACAAATATTATCTGCAGCATGATGCTACAGGTAATAAAGAGGGAAACAACTGGGAGAATTATCAGGAACAGGGAACAGAAGTCACCAGCACTGCAGAAGGGAAAAAAGGTGTGTGGGTGCAGGTGGATCTGGGTGCATCCTATCCGTTGGAAGTCATCAACCTGAAACGTCAGGTATATGATGGACAGGCGACAATCGGAAATGGAAATCCGAGTGGTCAGGGAAAACGTCTGAAAGGAACCAAGATTTCTTATAAAAATACTGCCATTGTGATTGGAAATGAAGAGGATTTATCGGACGGTCAGATCGTTTATTATGAAGGAAATCCGACACTTCCGGATGGGGTGAAACAGCCGGAGAATGTTTCAAAGCCATACGAAGAAGCGATGGGCGGACAGTGGTTCTATATGGATTATGCAAACAAGAATGGACTTGGGGCCACAGAGCTTGGAACAACAAAAGAGGCACGTTATATCAGAGTGTATACAGAGAATCCAAAAGGTGCCGCAGTAAAATTCATGGAACTGGGTATTTATGGATATGAAAATGAGCAGGATGTACAGTCACAGGATGGTCCAAGACGTGTGATCGATAACGAACACCCGATGATGATCGCAACAGCGTATTCCAACGATGTCTATGAGATAGGACAGGAAGAAGGGCCAGAATTACAGGGATCTAACACAGTAGACGGAAGATGGAATGCTATTCCGGATGATCTGAAAGAGAATAACGTTTTGCTGTTACATACAAACAACCTCAGACAGTTTGCTCCGGATCATATCGGACAGGCTTATCTGCAGGCATTCCATGAACATGGGCTGCAGATTGCCTATGAACAGGGAGCGCCGATTATGCTTCTTGGATTGACAGCAGCTGCAACACCGGAACAGGGCGGAACACAGTACAACATTACAGCTGATATGGATTATGGCTGGCTGGATCTGATGTACCGTATGTATCCGAATATGCAGGGTGTGTTCAATACAGAGAACTTCTGGGCAGGTATTCGTCCTCCATGCGAAGGAAGCGCTAAGATGCTGGAGATTGCTGACCGATTCGGTGGATTCTTTGTATGGTCAGATCAGGATCACGGTTCTACAGTGACGAATATTGTCAGCAATGCAAATATGAAAAAGGCACTGGAAAAACACGGAGATGCATTCTACTTGATTTATAAGAACACAAGTTCAAATCAACCGGATGATTTGAAAACAAGCAGTTTATTCCAGGGAAGCTGGCTGGCAGGATATACCGGAGGCTGGGGAATGCTTTCCGATACCTGGGCATGGGACCAGCAGTTCTCAAAACTCTGGCAAGGAGCTGGAAGCTATAACAACTGGCAGAGACTTTGTGGAGAACCGGAAGCATTGCTTGGAATGCAAATGATGAGCACCTATCTGGGCGGTGGTGTGATCTACACGTTTGAGTTCCCGGAAATCGTATATGGAACAAGCAACACGAACAGTCCGGCAAATACACATGTCCTGACAGAACTGTTCCGTTACATTGTCAATAATCCGGCACCGTCCAAAAAAGAGATCATGGAAGAGACCAAAGCGGTTCTCTATGGAAATGTAAGTTCTGATTTTTACAGTGGTTTATCAGGAACACCGACAGGATTCCAGATTTATGAAACAGGACGCTATGGCATTATTCCTGTTATTCCGGCATGGGGAACCAGAGCTGAAGTAACAGAGAAACTGATTCAGGAAGCAGACAAACTGGGCGTAACCCCGCCAAATGTATTGGATGTCAAAGACAAGAATCTGTCCGGACAGGCAAAACAAAAGTATTTCAAAGATCTGTATCCAATCGAATATGTAGGAAATGCATTTGCTGACAAATGGGAGGGCACATGGTATCTCTACAACAATAAAGTTAATACAAATGAAAAGCAGCATGCAATTTTACCTCTGGAAGGGGAAGAAGAAAGCGCACGTCTGAAAGTAGAGATGGAGCCTCACGAATTTATGATCATGAATGAATCCGGAGACGGAACAGCGATGGATATCACGTTGAATAACTACCGGGTAAATAAAGATGAGATTATTTTCGATAATATATATGGCTTAATCTGGAAAGGAGACTTTTCACCTGGACAGACAGTGATTGATGGAAAATTATCTGTGTATAAATATATGGATGAGTACAATGTGGTAAACGCACCGGAAGGAAAGCTCTCTCCGGAAGATAATGAACTGCGTACCACTACATTTGAACTGACAAAACTGGCGAAAAAACCAGAAGTGAAGGTTGTAAAGGGACAGCAGCCGGACACAGACGGACAGCCGCAGTACACAGAACCAAAAGTAGAATTTAACGAAGAAACAGGAAAAGCAGTTATCACGATCCAGACAAATGGATGGGTTGATCTTTCTATCACAGGCCTGGAGTTTGTATATGATGAAGACGCACAGAAAATAGAAGATGAGCCGATCAAATCTGAGAGAACCAATCTGGCAAGAGGCAAAAATGTGAGCTTTTCAGAAGATGCAAGTGAAGCTTCCAGAAGAGACGATGCTGTAGATGGAAATAAGACGAATCGTGATAACTACTCAGATCCGGGCGGAAATACTGGAGGCGCGCACTGGCTGCAGGTAGATCTTGGCGGGGTACATCATGTCGAGGAAGTGAACCTGTATCGGTATTGGATGGTACACGTAAATATCATGATACCGTCGTACTTCTGTCACCGGACAGTTCCTTCGATCCGACTAAAACGTTGGTGCTGTGGAACGGAAATCAGAACGCGGATACGGAATGGCCGGCAGCTCTTAACGGTGAGGCAGGAAAGACACATAAGCTTCCAAAAGGAAATCAGGAAGAATATGTAGAAACTGAAAACGGAAAAACCATGAAAGTGTATGGTGAAGGTGTATCTTGGTTGGATCCAAATACAAAAACACCATTGCCGAAAGAAGGAGAACGTTTTGATGCAGGATACATCCGTGTATATATGAATGGAAGTACAGCAGGAAATACAAACCACGTTGTAGAACTGGAAGTAATGGGCGAAACAGGGGATGTGGTGATCAAAGATGAAGAAGCACCAACTGTGCCGGGCAATCTGAGAGTCGTATCTCCGAAGGCATCGGAAGCAGAAATTCGTTTCCTTCCGTCAGTAGATAATACAGGAGTCGAAAAATACAAAGTAAGCTGGAGTAAAGGCGGAGAACAGGTTGGTTTCCGTGAAGTTACACAGACTGCGCTGATTTTAGAACCGTTGGAGGCTGGCAGCGAGTATACTGTTCAGGTAAAAGCTGTGGACAGATATGACAATGAATCTGAAGCGGCAGAAGTATCCTTTACAGCAATGGATATTCAGGTAAGCGCAGATGTTGCTTCCGGACAATATGATTCTGCACAGCAGGTGACATTGACAGCAGGTGAAGGAGCAGAGATTTATTATACTCTGGACGCAGTCAGCCATTTGAGAAAAATAAAGAAGTTTCTGAGTCCGCTAAAAAATATGAAGGACCGATTACAGTCGAGAAAAATACAATTCTGCGGGCAGCAGCAAGAAAAGATGGGGTAGAGTATGGAACAGGTTCCTGGTATTACCTGATCGGAGCGCAGAGTCAGGACAACTGGGAAACACCGAAAGCTCCAAGCGACGTGAGAATTGACAGCAAATCTTCGTCTTCTGCAAATATCAGCTGGGCTGCGGAAGAACCGGGATGTACATACCGTGTGTATGCAAATGGTAAGATGGTATGGGAAGGAAAAGAAATGAATCAGACGATTCAGGAGCTGACCCCGCTTACTACATATCAGGTTTATGTAACTGCAGTAAATGAGAGAGGAATTGAATCTCTCCGTTCAGAAACAGTAGAATTCGTCACTATGGCACAGTAGATAGTAGGAGGGAAAAAGATGAAAATAAAGAAATTAACTGCGTACCTGCTGATGTCCGGAATGATTTTAGGAACGATGAGCAGCGATTTGTATACGATCAAAGCACAGGCTGTAGAAACAATAGAAGAAACAGAGGATAAGACACCGGAAAATGAGACACCTCAGATACCGGAAACTCCTGAACAGCCGGAGACAGAACCAGAGAATGAAGAAGTGACGGAAGCAGCACCGGTGGGAGAAATTGAACTTTCTGCAGAACAGTTTCCGGATCAGGTGATACTGACATTTGCAGGAACCTGCGACAAAGATGGAAATGGAAGCCTGTCGGAAGCAGAGTGCATGGAAGTGGAAGAACTGGCAATGCCGAATGCAGGAATTACCGATTTAAAAGGTGTGGAGAATTTTCGGAATTTGCAGCGCGTGGATGTCAGCCAAAATGCGATTGGGGATTTTGCACCGGTAAAAGATCTGTCATCTCTGCAGATTTTGAAAGTAAACGGAAATCCGGCTTCCGTGCTGGATGTGACAGGATGCAGCAGTCTGAAAAAGCTGTATGCTCAAAATAGTACATTTTCAGAGCTTCATGTGACAGGACTTGGAAGTCTGGAAGAAGTACGGATTGAAAATAATCATCTTACAGATCTGGATCTGACAGGCCTGACTTCACTGCGTGCATTAAGCTGTTATGGAAATCAGCTGCATACACTGGATGCAAGACCGGCAGCGGCTCTTGAAGTGCTTCAGGCAGACAGTAATGGAATGGAAAGCCTTCTCGTAGAAGGACTTGAAAATTTAAAAACACTTCATTGTCAGAATAACAACCTGCAGCAGATCTCACTCTCAGGTCTGGGAGCATTGGAGGAATTTAACGCAGCAAATAACAGTCTGACAGAACTGATCGTGGATGAAGCAACTGCATTAAAAACGGTTCTTGCAGGAAATAATCAGTTATCCGGAGAGTTCCGTTTCGGAACAGCAAAACAGGTCAGTGTGGAAAACAACCAGATCACAAATCTGATCGGGGCAGAAGAAAATATTGCATACTTAAATTTTAACAACAACCAGCTTACCAGTCTTAAGATGGACAGTGCTGCGCCGGAAAGTGTTTATGGAAACGGAAATAACCTGTCACTGCTGCAGTTTGGAGATGTTTCAAACCTGAAAACATTGTATTGTGCAGAGAATCATCTGGCATGGACAGAGTCAGGAAAGGCTCTGGATTTACAGTTATCTCCGCAGACGATCGAGTTAAAACGGAAATATGACGGTGAAAAGTACTGGACAGATTTAAATGAGGTACTGACACCTCAACAGCTGCAGAGAACGGAAGTTCTGATGGGAGAAAACAGTCAGATTGCTTCATTTGACAAAGAGAGCGGAAAAGTATTCTATACAGGACCGGCTTCTGCACTGGAATATTATTTCACAGCAGGTGATGTCGGAGAAGACGAAGGAAATGCACGGATGCTGGTGCAGGCAAAACTGACAGAAGAAACGCACGTTCCGGGTGCACAGGAAATCTTAAACGACATCCTGGCAAACAATAAGATTCCATCAGAAGTGAAAGCAGGAACAGAAAGACTGGTTCTGCCGGAAGTTCCGGAAGGAAGTAAGATCGAGATCGTGGCAGTGAATCCGGAAGGAATCATCGGACTGGATGGAAAGGTAACAACACCGGAAAACGATACGGATGTGATCGTGACCATTCAGGTAACGGATACAAACGGAGCAACAGCCAAAGCTGATGTGAAGGTTCTGGTCAGAGGAGAAAAAGCAGATCCGGACGACGATAACAACGGAAATGATAACAACAACGGAAATGATAACAACGGCGGAAATGACAACAACAGTGGAAACAATAACGGCGGAAGTCATAACAATGGAAGTACATCCGGTTCACACTCTCAGAGTGTGCAGACAGGAGACAATGCCAATGTGATCATGTGGGCAGTACTTCTGGTGGCAGCAGTAGCAGCTGTTGGCGCAGTAGTGATTATCAGAAGAAAGAAAAAATAATCAAAACAGAATCGGAAACAAGATATACGGATTCCTCATATATGGGGATTCGTATATCTTACTTTTCAGAGGAAATTTAAAACGGTATAAGTTGAGAAAAGGAGCATTATGATTAAAAAAAGAATCAGACAATTCCTTGCAGGTATTTGCACTATACTGGTGTTACCAATAGGACCGGTATGTGAAGTTTTTGCGAAAGAAGAGAAACAGGAGAATTCGGTATCGACGGAGTCGATTAGTCAATCACTAAAATTATGGTATACGTCACCGGCAAATATCAATACACAGGAAACTAATGGTGGAGAGTGGATGCAACAGTCATTACCTTTGGGAAATGGAAATCTGGGTAATCTGATTTTTGGGGGAATTTCGAAAGAGCGAATACATTTTAATGAAAAGACGCTCTGGACAGGAGGTCCTTCTCCGAGTCGTCCGGGGTATCAGTTTGGGAATAAGGCAACAGCATATACGGATGAAGAAATTGAAAATTACAGAAAACTTTTAGATGATAAATCAACAAAAGTATTTAATGATGATCAAAGTCTCGGTGGATATGGTATGGGAGCACAGATCAAATTTCCGGGAGAAAATAATCTGAACAAAGGAAGTTATCAGGATTTTGGAGATATTTGGCTTGATTTTTCTAAAATGGGACTTCAAGACCAGAATGTAAAAAATTATCGGAGAGAGCTGGATCTTCAAACTGGGGTTGCATCAACAGAGTTTTCTTATGAAGATGTGAATTATAAAAGGGAACACTTTGTAAGTAATCCAGATCAGATCATGGTTACAAAGCTTTCAGCATCAGAAAGTGGAAAGCTTGATTTGAGTGTAAAAATGGAGCTTAATAACAATGGATTAGAAGGGAAAACTACATTTGATTCGGAAAATCAAACCTGTACAATTGAAGGAAAAGTTAAAGATAATGATTTAAAATTTTACACAACAATGAAACTTGTCCTCGAAGGGGGAGATCTAGAGGTAGATGAGAAAAATCAGGTCTATCAGATTGAGGATGCAAACCAGGTCATGATTGTAATGGCGGCAGAGACGGATTATAAAAATGATTATCCAACTTACCGTGATAAAGAGAAAAATCTGAAAAAAATGGTAGATGACCGTGTCAATAGCAATGCCAAAAAATCATATCAGAAATTGAAAGAAAAGCATATTGCAGATCATCAGAAATTGTTTGATCGAGTGAGCTTAGATTTAGGTGAACAGCGCACTAACATTCCGACAAATCAGCTTGTAGATGAATATCGAAATGGAACTTACTCTCATTATCTGGAAGTGCTTGCATTCCAATATGGACGCTATCTGACGATTGCGGGGTCCAGAGGAACACTTCCAAGTAATTTAGTTGGTTTATGGACAGTAGGGGATTCTGCCTGGACCGGGGATTATCACTTTAATGTCAATGTGCAGATGAACTACTGGCCGGTTTACACAACAAATCTGGCAGAATGTGGAGTTACCTTTGTTGATTATATGGATAAGCTAAGAGAGCCGGGGCGTTTGACAGCAGAGAGAGTTCATGGAATTGAAGGGGCAGTGGAAAATCATACTGGTTTTACAGTGCATACAGAAAATAATCCATTTGGGATGACAGCACCGACAAATGCACAGGAATATGGATGGAATCCAACAGGAGCAGCGTGGGCAATTCAAAACCTTTGGTGGCATTATGAATTCACTCAAAATGAAGATTACTTAAAAAATACTATCTACCCGATTATGAAGGAAGCTGCACAATTTTGGGATTCTTATCTTTGGACATCCGAGTATCAGAAAATCAATGATGAAAGTTCGCCATATAATGGACAGGATAGATTAGTGGTAGCGCCAAGTTTTTCTGAGGAACAAGGACCAACGGCGATTGGTACGACTTATGATCAGTCACTTGTCTGGGAATTATATAAAGAATGTATTCAGGCAGGTAAAATTGTTGGGGAAGATGAAGCATTATTAAAATCTTGGGAAGAAAATATGCAGAAGTTGGATCCGATTGAGATTAACGAGACAAACGGTATCAAAGAATGGTATGAGGAGACTCGTGTTGGGCAAAAGAATGGTCATAATCGTTCATATGCAAAAGCGGGAAATCTGCCGGAAATTGAAGTGCCAAACAGTGGATGGGATATTGGGCATCCGGGAGAACAAAGGCATTCTTCTCATCTTGTTGGATTGTTCCCGGGGACATTGATCAATAAAGAAAATAAAGAGTATATGGATGCAGCAATTCAATCGCTGACAGAGCGTGGGGAGTATTCAACTGGCTGGTCAAAAGCAAACAAAATCAATCTTTGGGCCAGAACAGAAAATGGAGAAAAAGCATACAAGCTTTTAAACAATCTGATCGGCGGAAATTCTTCAGGGTTGCAGTATAATTTGTTTGATTCTCATGGCTCCGGTGGTGGAGAAACTATGAAGAATGGGAATCCTGTATGGCAGATTGATGGAACTTTGGGTTGACATCTGGTGTTGCAGAGATGTTGGTACAGTCTCAGTCTGGCTATACGCAGTTTCTTCCGGCAATTCCAAATGCATGGGAAGAAGGAAATATCCAGGGATTGAAAGCACGTGGTAATTTTACCATTGGAGAAAAATGGGCAAACGGAGTAGCCGAGACATTTACAGTACGTTATGATGGTGAAAACGAAAGCAATACATTTACAGGTTCTTATAAAAATATTACATCTGCAAAAGTATATGAAGATGGAAAAGAGATTTCTGTAAAGAAAGATGAAGAAAAAGGACGTATTTCTTTTAAGGCAGTTTCAGGCAGAACATATACCATTGATATGTTTGAAACAAATATGGATGAATTAAAAGAACAGGCAACAGCATTTTTGAAACAGATTCATCCAGATCTTGTTAAAGTAAAAGAAGAATTGGGGACAGCAATCGAACAGTCTTCCAAAGAACTGGGAAGCGTTTTGACAAAAGCAAAACAGATGGAACGATTGTATCGCATTTATCTGGAAGAAGCAGAAAAGGTTTATTATCTTACGGATAAGGAAGGCTTGACATATGTTCGGATTGATCAAATCTATACGCAATTAAGAATGTTGCGCAGGACGCTGCTGGAAAATACAGGAGACCTTGAGTATTATAAAAATGAAGAAAATCAGTTTTCAGCAATTGTCAATCAACTGAACAAACAGATGGAAAACAGAGAGGTTACATTTAGTAAAGATTCTGGAATTATTGATGCAGCCAATCTTACACTGACTTTGAGTAAAAGCGAACGGGCATCGGATTATGACATTCGTTATACAATAGATGGCAGTATTCCAAGGAAGAGTTCTTCGCTTTATGAGCAGCCACTGCAGTTGAGCAAGGAAACGGATTCTGTTGTCAGGGCGGCATTGTTTTATAGAGGACAGAGAGTAAGTCCTATATATACGAAGACATATGTGACACAGGCAAGTCCAATTCAAAATGTAGAGGTATCCCATGCAGATGTTTGGGGAGAAACCTATACAAAAGAAAAAATGATTGACGGAAATTCTACAACAAGATGGGCATCTAAGAACGTAGATTCTTCTAAGCCGATGGAAATTACATTGACATTTGAAGAAAAAGAGGTACTTGCTCAGTTGGTGTTTGATTTATTTGTATCAAACAATAATGGAATCGGATCATTTGAAATCCAAGCGCTGACAGATGGAGAATACCAGACAGTGTATGAGGGTGTTAAAATGGGAGATATAGGGGATAAAGTAGGGGATATGGATGGTTCCAGTGCAGGATATCATGCATATTGTCTGGCAAAATTCCCGGAAGTTTTAACCAATTCTTTAAAAATTGTATTGAAAGAAGGATTTGTAGGAGAACCTTCATTGTATGAAGTGACAGCATTGTCGGGAAATGAAAAAACAGATAATGTAGGTGATGCATCAGAGTTAGAACGTATGCTTGAACTGGCTGAGGCAGCAGACAGGACATCGCAGGAATATGAAACTGCTCCACAGGAACTGAAGGGAGCATTTGAAGAAAGTATTTTAGACGGAAAAGAAGTAAGAACTGCCACACAGGATGTCATGGATCCAGAACGGAATTTCTTCTGAACAGATATAATCGACTTGGATTTGGAGAAACGGATAAAACGATATTGGAAGAACTCATCGCTAAGGGTGAAGAAGCACTGAGTGGTGAATACACAAATGAATCTCTCTATCAGCTAAAAAAAGTGCTGAAAGAAGCAAAAGAAATGATGGAAGATAAAAATGTAAAACAACCTGCAGTCGATAAAATGGTACAAAATCTGAAAAATGCATTGAATAATTTGGAACAGGGAGGATTTGAAGAGATACAGATTCCTTCCACAGATTTACAGGGAAGTGGGAAATGGATCCAGGCAGGAAACTTTAAAGCAACGGAAGATGAGAACGCAGGAACATTGACTGGTAAGTTTAAGGGACATTCTATTCGTGTTGCGACGGTAAAAGGAAATGATCATGGAGTTATACGAATTACAATTCTGGATTCATCTGACAGACAGATTTATCAAAAGGAAATTGATACTTACGCGCCAGAACGAGAAGAAAGTGCAGAACTTATGAATGAAGAATTTGAAGAGGGAACTTATACAATTCAGTTTGAGCGTGTTGGAAAAAGTTCACAGGCGCAGGAAAAAAGAGGATGGGTTGAAGTTGGAGCGCTTACAGTTCGTAAGGAAAAGAAAGAATCAGTAGACAGGAGTAAATTGCAAAGAGAAATTCAGATTTGTGAAAAATTAAATTCTGAAGATTATACAAAGGAAAGCTGGGAGAAGCTCCAGGCAGTCCTTGAAAGTGCAACAGTGCTTTTGAAAAAGGCAGATGAAGAAACGTGTACTTCTGAGATGAACGATAAGGCGGTAGAAGTAAAGACAGCGAGAGAAAATCTTCAAAATGTTACGGTAGATACCGATGCATTGAAAGAACTGCTTCAAATAGCAAAAGAAATTTCAGAGGATGGATACACAAAAGAGAGTTTTAAAGCATTGCAGGAAGGTATTCAGGAAGCCGAAAAATTGTTGAATGGTACTTGCACACAGGAAACAGTAGATAACATGATAGCTGTTTTGAAACAGCGCATTCAGGGCTTGCGTGCAGATAAGACAGAACTTCAGAAAAAATATGATGAAATTAGAGATATGACACAAGGACAGGTGACAGATACATCCTGGAAAGAATTTATAGAACTTAAAGAACAGGCAAAAGTTACTTTGGATAACGAGAATGCGACACCTGAAGAAGTGGCTGAAATTCTAGAAAAGTTAAATCAGTTTGAATTTGTATATCAGGAGGAGACATTCCACGTAACAATCAAAGCCAATGACAACAGTATGGGAACTGTAACCATTGATTCAGCAGACGGAAGCTACAAAAAAGGAGAAAAAGCAGAAGTTATCGCAGTGGCAAACGAAGGATTCCGTTTTGTAAACTGGACCGATGCAGAAGGAAACGTGATCA
>ENA-OQAA01000239-OQAA01000239.1-human-gut-metagenome-genome-assembly--contig:-NODE-239-length-38904-cov-2.955695_pt1 | contig 38904 bp, 44 predicted proteins | sample MGYA00242489_ERZ504515 | MGnify/ENA primary metagenome ERZ504515 (study PRJEB26092, sample SAMD00036237) | human gut metagenome | host: Homo sapiens | study: EMG produced TPA metagenomics assembly of... | reverse complement strand
AACATGGAAAAGTAATTCAAGTAGGTACAGCGGAAAAAGTATGTGCCGCATATTATGAGAGTCAAATAGGAAAATGATTACTCATTTATGTAGAAAAGGGGATTGAGAATTAAATGTTGGATAGAGTGCAAGGCATGATAGAAAAACTAAAATATCTTAATCGGAAAATTTTAGAGATTGATAAAAAACAGTCTTTGTTAGTTGAAAAAGAAGAACTTTTAGAAAAAAATTTAGAGCAAAGAGTTGAAAAAGTGATTGTTTCTGTAGATCAGATGAAACAATTTACAGAACAATGTGCAGATCGATTATTTGAGCAGTTTTCCGAAAGAGCAGTATTAGGAAAAGTTAATGATTATGTGAATTTGGAGTATTTTAAAGTTCCATCTGATAAATCCCCGAAAGTATTATTGGTTGGTTTTTATGGAGCGGTTAATCTGGGTGATGAATTGATGCTGCAAAAATTGTACAGAGACCTGAATGTCATTAAAAATGACATTTATGTGATGATGTGTGACAATGAAAATTTAGATGCTTTTCGCTATCCCGGCATGAATATTATTCATTATCCTAAAACAAAATTTGATTTTAATCATTTGGCCGATATATTTGATAGTGTTATTTTTGGAGGTGGAGCAATTTTAGATGATAGCGGATATCTTCAAGAAGAAAGCTTTAAATATGATTTAGGGAAAATATTCATTGAATTGGCATTATCATTTATAGAAAAGAATAAGGAAGTGCATGCCATCGGGTTGAGTACAAATGAAAAAATAGTCAATGAGGAGTATCAGGAAAAGTTAAAAAGAATTATTGACGGAAGTGTTAATTTTAGCGTGAGAGATAAGTACAGTAAAAGACTCATAGAGTCTGCTTGCGGACACGAAATAACTATGATAAATGATATTGTTTTAACAAATGAATATCCAAAGGTAATGAAAGAAAAAGGTGAAAAATATAAGATAGGAATCATTTGGATTTGTCAGGCGGATTTACTGGGATCTTTAGAAAAGTTAGTTGAACATATTCAGAGTACGTACGATATAGAAAAAACAGAAATTCATTTTATTCCGTTTTATAATTATCACGATTGCGATTACAAATTTTATAATGAATTTTGTGAAAAGAAAAGTGAATTTAATTTTTCTATAGAATCTATGGCATATAGTTTTGAAAATATTTGTCAAAAAGTACGAGAATGTGACGTGGTTATCAGTATGCGTTATCATGGCGCTTTACTGGGACTCATGAATGGCTGCAGAACTTTCTCGCTGTTATACACACAGCACCCACACTATTATAATAAAATGATGGATTTATATGAGAAATTTGAGTGCGTACAAGATTTGTTTTTTAGTGTGGAGGAGCTCGTCGAAGCCTTACCGGTTAAGAATGATGTGGTAATTAATTCGGTAGATTTTGATAATACATCATATACTCAGATTGTACAGTCGATTATAAAAAACAGAAAGAAAGAAAGGAGAAAATGGATTTTTAATCCTGAAGAACGCATGAAAGCATTAACAATATTAATTCCGGTATATAATACAGAAAAATATATAAAAAGATGTTTAGATTCGTTGATTGTTTCTGAAATAATGGATGATATAGAAATACTTGTAGTAAATGACGGAGGAAAAGATCATTCCGTTGAAATTATTCAAAAGTATGTGGATAGTTATCCGGAGACAGTCAGACTGATTGATAAAGAAAAATGGAGGGCATGGCTCTACAATAAACGCAGGCATCAAGGAAGCAAAGGGAAAATATTTTCGAGTTTTAGATAGTGATGATTGGTTTAACTCTACTGATTTTGTGAAATTTGTGAATAGATTAAAATCGGAAGATGCAGATTTAGTTGTGTGTGATTATCGAAAGGAACATACGTACAATAGTAAATCGGAATATTTTGTATATAAGAATTTAGAAGATAGAAAATGTTATTGCTTTGATGATATTGATCTGAAAATTCTTGAAGGTGAATATTTTGTTATGGCAACATCTACGTATAAGACAGAAATTTTAAGAACGTCCGGTCTTAAAATGTTAGAAAAAACATTTTATGTAGACATGCAGTATAATGTTGTTCCTATGACGAAAGTTGAGACTTTTACGTATTATCATCTGGATATTTATCGTTATTTTATCGGAAGAAAAGAACAAAGCATGAATATGGATAATTTTGTCCGAAATCAAGAACACCATAAAAAAATGATAAAATGGCTGATAGAATATTATACACATATTTCTTCAAAGTTGTCGTCAAATAAAAGAGAATATATAGAAATTATTCTCACATATACGTTAAATACACATTATTCTATCTATTGTGAATATGATAAGGATCATGCAAGAGCATATAAAGAAATAGTGGACTTTGATCAGTATTTATTGAAGGTGAATAAGGCTTTATATGAACGGATAAATTGTATGGCATATATAAGATATAATCGAAAGACAAAGTTTAAATTTGTCAGATTGAATGGTAGAAAATGGAACACTGCAATGAAAATGGCAAGAAGATTGAAAGGAAAATTCTAATGAAGAAAATATTAGTTATAAGTTGGTTTTATCCGCCGATAAATTCATCAGAAGGATTAGTGACATATAAACTTCTCAGAAATTCTAAATTGCAATATGATGTTTGTATGCAGGAAAGTAATGCATCTTGGTCATATGGAAATAAAGAATATCTGCCGGAATGCGAAAATGTTCGGAAAATTCCAATTCAGGCAGACACTTTGGAGATATGGAAAAACAAAACAATAGAGTATTTTAACGCTCATAAAAAAGAGTATGACATTATTATGACTCGTTCCATGCCTCCGGAATCACATGAGATCGGATTGAAAATAAAAGAAATTAAACCGGAAATTAAGTGGATTGCATCGTTTGGAGATCCAATCGCAAATAATCCTTTTGTATTAAAAACTATAAAAAAGATTTCTCCGTATTCATTACAGAATAGATATATCAGACCGATGGGAATTCGGGAAATTATATCACCTAAGAGAATGATTAAGAACGAGATATGGAAGAAACGAATGAAAAAAGAGCAGATTCCGTATAAAAAGGAGCAAGAATTAGAAGATGCCATTATAACAAAATCTGATTATATTATTATGAATAATCCATATCAAAAGCAATATATGACCGGCAAATACTCAGACGCTATAAAAGCGAAAGCAATCGTTCTTCCGCATAGTTTTGATTATTCTTTGTATGATAAAGAGATTGATGCAGAAAATAGTGGAAAGATACGGATGGTATATATTGGACATCTTGATGATATCAGAACGCCGCATTTGTTTCTTAAAGCTATAGCTAGTATGAAAAAAGAACATTCGGACTTGGCGGAGAAATTAGAAGTTTTCTTTTATGGAAATATGTCTGTAAAAGAAAAAGTATATCTTTTAGATAATGAATTGTTAGATATTGTTCAGATCAAGAAACCTGTGGACTATAAAACGAGCTTATCCCTTATGAAGAATAGTGACTGGCTGATTCATATTGATGCAAATTTGAGCGGTGTGTTAGATGAGAACATTTTCTTCGCTGCTAAATTAGCTGATTATATTGGCGCGGACAGACCGATTTTTGGAATTACGATGTTTGATGGAGCGGGGGCTGATGTGGTACGCGATGTGAATGGACTTACGGTTTCCTATACAGTAGATGAGATCAAAAATTATTTATATTTGATTTTATACGAAGGATATCAAATTGAAGTAAACGAAGAAAACCGCAAAAAATATGATGCAGTAAATGTGGCAAAGAAATTTGATGATTTTGTTGAAAATAAGATTTTACATTAACTTATGATGGTGAGAGGTAGCAACATGAGAAAAATTAAAGTGATGACGGTTTTTGGAACGAGACCGGAAGCAATTAAAATGGCACCGTTAGTGAAAGAATTACAGTCGCGAGAAGAGATTGAACAGATTACATGTGTTACGGCACAGCATAGACAGATGTTGGATCAGGTTTTGGAAACTTTTCAAATTAAGCCGGAATATGATTTGGATATTATGAAACAAGGTCAGACATTGAATGATGTAGTTCAGAGAGTGTTAGGAAGCATTAGTGAAGTTTTGGAAAAAGAAAAACCGGATATCGTATTAGTTCATGGTGATACTACAACTACTTTTGCAGGAGCATTGGCAGCGTTTCATAGTCAAATTGCAATCGGACATGTTGAGGCCGGACTCCGTACATGGAATAAATATTCCCCATATCCTGAAGAAATGAATCGTCAAATGGTAGGATGTCTCGCCGATATGCATTTTTCTCCGACAGAGGTGAGCGCTCAAAACTTGTTGAATGAAGGAAAAGACAAGTCTAAGATATATATTACAGGAAATACAGCCATTGATGCGATGGCAACTACTGTTGATGAAAATTATCAGCACCCGATTTTTGAGTGGGTGGGCGATAACCGAATGATTCTTTTAACTGCTCATAGAAGAGAGAATCTAGGGGAGCCGATGTATCATATTTTCCGGGCGATTAAGAGACTTGTAGATGAATTTGATGATGTGAAAGTCGTATATCCTATTCATCTGAATCCTCGTGTAAGACAGGTGGCTAACGATGTATTTCAAGATTGTGATAAAGTGCGTTTGATTGAACCATTGGAAGTGTTTGATTTTCATAATTTCCAAAACAAAAGTTATTTGATTATGACAGACAGTGGAGGAATACAGGAAGAGGCACCGTCTCTCGGAAAACCGGTTCTCGTATTACGTGATACAACGGAGCGGCCTGAAGGAATAAAGGCAGGAACGCTAAAACTTACAGGTACGGATGAAGAAGTCATTTATCAAGAGGCAAAGAAACTATTAACAGATGAAGAAGCATATCATGCGATGAGTCATGCAAGTAATCCATACGGAGACGGGCATGCAAGTGAACGTATCGCAGATGCGATTATAGAAAAATTTGGTGATCTTTTGAAGTAAAGGAGAAAAGCAGATGGATAGAAATGTAAAATATTTGATTATTGGCGCTGGAATATCCGGACTTACTTTTGCAAACTACGCAGACGGTGATTATTTAATTATCGAAAAAGAAAAAGAAGTGGGTGGATATTGCCGTACTATTAAGAAGAAAGATTATGTTTGGGATTATGCAGGGCATTTCTTCCATTTTAGTACAGATGAATTCAAAAAGAAATTTCTTGATAGCGTGAATCCGGAAGATATTAAATATAAAGATAAAAATACAAAAATTATTTATAAGGGAGAATTGGTGGATTATCCGTTTCAGACAAATATTCATCAATTAGAGAAAGAAGAGTTTATAGATTGTCTCTATGATTTATTCCATAAAGAAGAAAAGGAAGATTATGACAGCTTTTTGGATATGCTCTATGGGAAATTTGGAAAGTCAATCGTTGAAAAGTTCTTAAAACCATATAATGAAAAGTTGTATGCGGTTGATTTAAAGACATTGGATAAAGATGCAATGGGCAGATTTTTTCCGTATGCAGACATTCCGGCAATCATAGATAATATGAAAGCAAATAAAGACAGCACTTCATATAACAATAGCTTTCTTTATCCAAGAAACGGAGCGGGTTCCTTTATCCAGATTCTGTATGATGCATTGGATAGTTCTAAAATTTTGATGGAACATGAAGTTGTTAAAATTGATAATGAACATAAAGTTGCGCAATTGGATGACGGCAGCAAAATAAATTATGAATATTTGATCAATACTTCTCCGTTAAATCACTTTTTAGGATATTTTGAAGGTGAAAAGTTTTCTGCTTTGAAGAACCGATTGTCATATAATAAAGTTCTCGTATTTAATCTTGGGTTCAACAAAAAATCAAAATTCACAGAAGAGCATTGGATGTATATTCCGGATAAAGCAGTGAATTTTTATAGAATTGGATTTTACGATAATATTTTGGATGCAGACAACTTAGTATGTATATTGAGATCGGATATGGAAAAGAAGATGAGATTACAGAACAAGATGTAGAAATGCAGTTAAAATTAACTCTTGAAAATTTGCATAAGTTGGGAATTATTGATGATGATACAAAATTAGAAGAACATTCGACTATTATCATGGATCCGGCTTACGTGCATATCAATACTGAGACAGAGAAAATGGTTCAGCAATTTAAAGCGGAAGAAGAAAAAAATGGAATCTATACGATTGGCAGATATGGAGCGTGGACATACTGTTCAATGGAAGATTGCATGATTGCTGCCAGAGATTTAGCAATGAGTTTGTGTCAGGGCTAAATCGGGAGTAGGATATAATGAGTGAAAAATTAAAAAAGCAAAGTGTAATAATTTCTTTAATATGGGCTTTTGTGGGGACGATCGGTGTCGTTTATTATATTAAGATAGGAACGGGAATGGATGTATCTCCCAATTATGCAAATAATATAATCTATTATTTTATTTATGCGGCATCTGCTTTTTCAGTGTATTATTGCTGTAAAGTTATCACAAAGAAGAAAGCGGTTTTTGCAGGAATTCTTTCGTTATTATTTGCATGTATCTGTATTATAGGTGCTCAGATAGATATTTAAGAGCAATTAATTGGTTATGGATTACATGGATAAAAGTTCTCTGTTTGGCAATTTTTTTATTTCCACTTTTTGTATTATTGATTTACATTTTAGATGATTGTAGATTTAAAGCTGCGGAATCTTGTGTGAAAAATATATCAAAAATGGAAATATTCTTAGCGATTATTGTTATATGGGGCATTGCTTATCTTGCTATGTTTCCGGGAATTTATGATTATGATTCAATAGATCAAACATTGCAATTTTTTGGTTACAGGGAACGTGAGTGGCCACCATCCGGTTTTACATTCATTATTATTGTCCGGTTTTATGAAAATCGGATATGTTGTTTTTCATAGTTATGAAATTGGGTTAGGGATATTTACACTTTTACAGGTATTGTTTTTGGCATATGCGGCGATGAAAGTTGCATGGTTTTTGTTGCAAAAAGGTTATAATCGACTTTTTTGGTTTACGATGTGCTTTTATTTGTGCTTCCCATTGCATTATATTATGAGTGTGTGGGATACAAAGGACAGTATCTTTGCAGGTTTTTTTGTTTTAGTTAGTTTAAGTTTGATCGAGATGGCGGATCGCACATCAGGATTTTGGGATAATCGGTGGAATTTAGTCAAGTTTGTTTTATATGTAGTATTAATGTGTATGTTTCGGAATAATGGATTATATGCATTGATCTTGCTCATACCGATTTGCTTTTTTTGTTTTAAAGAGAGAAGAAAGGCAACTATTATTTTGTTTATGTTATCAATGTTAATCTATGTATCATATCAGAATATTTTGCTTCCAAGTCTAGGCGTTAAATCCGGCAACATTCGTGAAATGATGAGTATACCATGCCAGCAGTTGGCAAAAGTGTATGTTGAAACTCCGGAAGCGTATACGGATGAGGAAAAAGAAGCTCTATTGGAATTGATACCGGAAAAAAATATTATGGATTATCAATATAGACCGATGATTTCAGATGCAACGAAGAATTATTTAAATTCAGAAGTTTTGAAAAGTGATCTGCCAAATATGGAAAGTTATATGTAAGTATTGGATTGAAAAGTCCGAGAAAATATATAGAAGCTTTTTTGCAGAATAGTTGTGGGTTTTGGTATCCGAATAAATCATATCCGGATGAAAGAATGTTTCATCCGTATACTGAATTTGATATGGCAGATCCGAATTTGTTTAAAGGAGATTATATTTATTTAGAGCGAATGAGTTTGTTCCCGCAGTACGAAGAGATATTAAGACCGTTTTTTCAAAGTGCTGTATGGAAAAAAAATTCCGATAGTTTCCAACTTTTTTGTTCCGGGCACATATTTTATTGTATTATTGTTTGGAATAAGTGTTAGTTTTTATAGAAAAAATTATAAGCAATTATTTGTGTTTGGCTTTTGGGGGGCATACTGGTTCACGTTGTTGATCTCCCCTGTAGCACTCGTTCGTTATGCATACCCTGTGATTATGTGCTTACCGCTTATGTTAAGTTAATTACTCAAAAAGGGTTGTTATCATGGAAAAGAGAAAGGAAAAATACAAAAAATGGATAAAATAGCAGTTTTGATTCCTTGTTATAATGAGAGTCAGACGATTAAAAAAGTAGTGGAAGATTGGAAAAAAGAGTTGCCGGAAGCTACAATTTATGTGTACGACAACAATTCTTCGGATAACACGGCTGCAATCGCAAGAGAAGCCGGAGCTGTTGTTCGTTATGAATATCAGCAGGGAAAGGGAAACGTGATCCGTCGCATGTTTCGTGAAATAGACGCGGAATGTTATATTATGATCGATGGAGATGATACGTATCCGGCGGAATTTGGACGGGAAATGGTTACAAAAGTATTGGAAAGAAATGTGGATATGGTAGTAGGAGATCGTTTGTCATCCACTTATTTTGAAGAAAATAAACGTCCGTTCCATAATTTCGGAAACAGTCTCGTAAGAGGAACGATCAACCATCTGTTTAAGAGTAATATTCGTGATATTATGACGGGATATCGGGCGTTCAGCTATCAGTTTGTAAAGACGTTTCCGGTTCTGTCAAAGGGGTTTGAGATTGAAACAGAAATGAGTATTCATGCTGTGCATAAAAACATGCTTGTTGAAAATGTAATCATTGAATACCGCGACCGTCCTGACGGAAGCGAATCAAAGCTGAATACTTATTCCGATGGATTTAAAGTGCTCAAGACAATCGGCAGATTGTATAAGAATTATAAGCCGTTAGGATTTTTCGGAATGTTGTCAGCGCTGCTGGTTCTAATTGCGGCAATCTTATTCATTCCTGTCTTTGTGACATATTTAAAGACCGGATTAGTACCTAATTTCCCGACATTGATCGTCAGCGGATTTGTTGCGCTGGCAGCGATTCAATCTTTCTTTGCAGGATTGATTTTGACAACGATCGTGGAAAAAGATCGTCAGGACTTTGAGTTTAAACTGCAGATGATCAGTATGGAAAAAGGAACAAAGCCCATGAGTAATACAAAGAAATTATTTTCCCAGATTATAAAATTCGGGTTTGTAGGCGGAACAGCTTTTGTTATTGATGCAGGATTATTGTTTTTACTGACGGAATTTTGCGGGATTCATTATTTGATTTCGGGAATGATTTCTTTTACGGCATCAGTGATATACAATTACATTTTAAGTGTAAAATGGGTATTTGATGCGAAAAAGGATGCGAATAAGACACAGGAATTTATTGTGTTTATTGTGTTAAGCGTGATCGGTTTGGGAATAAATCAGTTGTTTATGTGGCTGTTTGTTGACATGATGCATATTTACTATATGTTGTCAAAGATCATTGCCACTGTGATCGTTATGGTCTACAACTTTATAACAAGAAAGATTTCTCGAGAAAAAGTAGTTTTAAATTGCAGAATTTTGTGAAAAATATATAGAATAAAAAGGCATCTTAAAGAAGGATGTCTTTTTTCTTAAATAAAAATGTAGAAAATGATGAAACCTTGAAAAAAGGTACAAGATATACTATAATCTAACAGATATAGAACAATGCAGAAGAAAAGAGGAGTATATAGCGATGCATACTGGGAAGCTGGAACAGTATAAGAGGCTGATACGTTTTGGATTTAATATATTATTATTGGCGATATTGATATTCTTTTTCATTCATATATGGGATGAAAACTATAACGATGGAATTGTTTTTCCGTTTTATTATAAAGGCTATCTGATGATGGCTGCGTTTTACGCGTTCTTTTTTACGGTTTTTTCTTATATTTTAGGCGGAATGAAGATCGGATATTTAAAAAGCAGCAGTTTAATGTTGTCGCAGACGCTTGCTTTGTTGGCATCAAATGTGCTGATTTATTTGGAGACAGTTCTTTTGTCGGCGAAATTCATTCCTGTTGAAGCTATGATCGTTCTGACATTTATTGATGTCGGGGTTATTTTAGTGTGGACATTAGTTGTAAATTGGATTTTCAGAAAACTATTTCCGCCCAGAGATATTCTACTGTTATATGAAGAATACGATCCGACATCCTTTTTGAGAAAAGTAAATTCAAGAAAAGATCGATATAATATAAAAGAATCCATGAATGTAGAAGAAGGCTGGGATCGTATCACAGAAGAAATGAAGAAGTTTGACGCGGTATTTCTCTGTGATATACATTCTCCTTTGCGTAATAAATTAGTAAAGTTTTGTTATGCAGAAGGAATCCGGTCGTATATTACACCGAAAATTTCGGACATTATTATTCGCAGCTCCGAAAATATTCATTTTTTTGACACTCCATTATTGCTGTCGCGTAATAATGGGTTTACTTTTGAACAAAAGTTTGTAAAGAGAACATTGGATATTATTATTTCTGTTTTTATGCTGGTGATAACATCTCCAATTATGCTTATTACCGGAATCGCGATCAAATTGTATGATGGAGGTCCTGTCTTTTTCAGGCAGAAAAGATGTACGATCGGGGGAAAAGTATTTGAAATTCATAAATTCCGAAGTATGATCGTAGATGCGGAAAAAGAGGGGGAAGTCATACCGGCAAAAGAAGATGACGAAAGGATCACCCCTGTCGGAAAATTTATAAGAAAGACCAGAATTGATGAATTGCCGCAGTTTATTGATATTTTAAAAGGAGATATGAGCGTTGTAGGTCCTCGTCCGGAGAGGGTGGAGCATGTAGAGCAGTATACGGCGGAAGTGCCGGAATTTTCTTACAGACTAAAAGTCAAGGGCGGACTTACAGGATATGCTCAGATTTACGGAAAATATAATACGACAGCGTATGATAAGCTGAAGCTTGACCTGATGTATATACAGAATTATTCGATTCTGCTCGATTTGAAATTGATCATTATGACAGGAAAAATACTTTTTTGTAAAAGAGAGTACGGAAGGGTTCGAGGAAAAGAAGTGATGGCATCTATAAAAGCATATTATGGGAGAACATATAGAGGAAGTAAAAATAGATTTTTAGATTTTTTGCAGAAAAGGATTGATGAAAAGAAAGGCTGTTTTGTTGTGACAGCCAATCCGGAGATTTTTATGCTCGGAAAGAAGATGCCGGAGATGAATCGGGTTCTTATGGATAAAAATACAGTGATTGCTGCAGACGGTATCGGCATTGTAAAGGGTGGAGAGCAGTTGGGATTCCGTTTTAAAGAAAGGATACCGGGAGTGGAATTGTGTGAGGAACTGCTTAAATATGCAAATGAAAAAAAGTGCTCGATTTATTTGTTCGGAGCAAAAAGAGAGGTTTTGGATTCTTTTGTCAGACGGATTGAGAAAGAGTACAAGAATGTCATTATTTCCGGATATACAGATGGATATGTAGAGGATAAAGAAAAGGTAATGCGGCAGATAACGGAGCTTGATCCGGATTTGGTGTTTGTCGCATTAGGCGCTCCTCAGCAGGAACTTTTGATTCATAAATATTTCCGTTCTGACAGAAAAGGAATTTATATTGGCGTCGGTGGGAGTTTTGATGTTTTAAGCGGTAAGAAACAGCGTGCTCCTTCATTTTTTATACGTCATAATTTGGAGTGGCTGTATAGGATTACGAAAGAACCGAAGCGTATAACGTTTTTGGAACAGCAATGTGAAGTTTTTGTTTGAATTGAGAAAGGAAAGTCATGGCGGGAAAAGAACTCATAAATAAAATCAGAAAAAAGGGTATATGCGGAACAATCAAGATGATTGCCGTAAAGTGGAAGAAAACAGAGCGTGACTCATGGAATCCGCCGATCAGTCGGGTGAGGAAAGATCTTATAGATCGGATTTTAAGAAGAGGTTATTCCAGGATTGTTATTTATGAGAATCACTTGGATATCACAACATAATGATGCAGCGTCCTCAGCATATGCTTAGAAATATGGGGGATGAGGAGACGCTCATTTTATACAATTCGTATTATGATATAGATTTTAAGGATAGACGGCGTATCACGCCGATTGCGCGTCATGTATATGTATTGGATCTGTATTATTATAGGAAGTATTTATTAAATGCATTGAAGCAGATAGAAAAGAAATACGTCATGGTATATTCTACTGATACCGTTCCGGTAAGCAGAATAAAACAATATTCAGAACTTGGATTTCGGATTATTTATGAGTATGTAGATGATATTAATGAGGAACTTATTTCAAGAAAAAAAATCGCGCAGATCCGATCGAGACATCAATATTTGTTAAGAGCAAAAAATGTGTTGACTGTAGCGACTGCGGATAAACTGTATAAAGAGGCAAAGTCGAATAATAAAAAGACGAGGATCGTTCAAATTTCCAATGGGGCAGAGTGTGACAAGTTTGTACCGGAGAGCGTGACGGAAGATCAAGTCTACAGACAGTGGCTTAAAGAAGATATGCTGCATGTCGGATATTACGGGGCATTGGCGGCTTGGGTTGACTATGATCTTTTGAAAAGACTGGCAGATAATGAGAAGATCCAGTTGATCCTGATCGGGATTGAGCATGATGATTCGCTGAAAAAGAGCGGGCTGCTTGATTATAAAAATGTGAAGTATTTTGGAAAAAAACCTTATGAGTCATTGGCAGGATATGTACATTTTTGGGATGTATGCATTATCCCGTTTTTGATCAATGATATTACAAAAGCAACTTCTCCTGTTAAATTATTTGAATATATGGCGATGGAGAAACCGGTTGTTTCAACAGCGCTTCCGGAATGTTTAAAATATACTGCGGTAAAAATCGCCCAAAATGTACAGGAATTTGTTTCATTGGTTGAAGAATGTAAGGACGACTGCAAGGATGAAAAACGGAAGGAGCTCCTGAAAAAGTGTGCGTGGGAAAATGACTGGTCTGTGAAAGCGGCAGAATTGAAAGCGTATATGGGAGAATGGGAGAAAAATGAAAGATAAGATCAGTAAATTGAAAAATCTTGTAAAAAAATATGGGTTGGCAGGAACGATAAAAAAGGCGGCAGGATATATTTATTCTAATTATCTTGTAAAGCTTTCTGTAAAAGAAAGAATTTATGTCGCTGTTAATAAAAAGAAATTTATCGAGGGAATCGACCGGATTCTTTCAAAAAATTCTTACGATCGGATTGTGATCTGGAGAAGTTCATTTGGATGGGATGTGCCTTTGTACCAAAGACCTCAGCATATTTTCAGCAATTTTGCGAAGCAAAGAACGCTTGTCTTTTATGAAGTGACACGTTTTACGGATGATGTGAAGCGGATCAAAAAACAGGCGGATAATTTATATCTGGTCAACTATGCGAATACAGCATTTTCAAAGCTGCTTTTTCAGGAACTTGAAAAATGCAAAGCTCCGAAATATGTTCAGTTCTATTCAACAGACTGGACTTTGCCTGCGGCAAAGATTAAAGAGTATATGCAGCAGGGATATAAAATCGTTTATGAGTATATTGACGACCTGAATCCGCATCTTGCGGGAACAGACGAACTTCCCGTGAACGTAAAAGAAAAGTATGATCTGGCTATGACAGATAAAAATATTTTTGTTGTTGTAACTGCCGAGGCGCTGAAGAAAGATGTCATTGAAAAGCGAGGAGATGTTCGGCTTGCTTTTTCAAGTAATGGCGTGGATTATGCTCACTTTCATGATGGGTGCGATCCGAATTTTAAGTGTGATGAAGAGTTTGAGTCTATCTTGAAAAAGGGGCAGCCGGTTATCGGATATTATGGGGCGCTGGCAAAATGGTTTGATTATGATCTGTTGAAAAAAATTGATCAGGAAAATAAATATCAAGTTGTACTTTTTGGAATCAAATATGATGATTCTTATGATAAATCGGGAGCAGATCAATGGAAAAACGTTCATTTTTGCGGGTCGCGTCCATATGAGATCCTTCAGAATTATGCCGCCCGTATGGATGTTTTAACGATTCCGTTTTTGATCAACGACATTACGAAAGCGACTTCTCCGGTTAAATTATTTGAGTATATGGCGCTTAATAAACCGATCGTGACAACGGATATGGACGAATGCAGGAAATATGAATCGGTGTTGATCGGACATGACCATAAAGAATTTTTAGAGCAGTTAGATAAGGCAATATTGCTGAAAACAGATGAAACATATAAGGCGTTATTGGATAAAGAGGCTTTAGAGAATACATGGGAAGAAAAGGCGAGAACGATTCTTGAACAATTAAAAAAATATGAATAAGTATATTGTGCGAAATAGCCTCAATATGCAGATAAAAATCCCCGGGGAACTTTGGGGATTTTTATTTAATCTTTTCAGGGGAAATGATTGAATAATGTAGAGATTTGTTGTATCATGGTATGATGTAGATTAAGTATATACTAAAATAGGTGAGAAAATATGTCAAAGAACAAGGTGAAGCGTAATTCATCCCGCAGAAGGCAAGCAATGCACAGGGGGAAAGAGACGTCAACTAAGCCAAAGAAACCGGTTACCCGCAGGAAAGATTTTCCGCTTCAGGAAAAGGAAAGAAGCGCAAAAAGAGACGTGTTCATAAGATGAAGCCATGGCAGATCGCATTAATCTGCGTAGAGCTTTCATCGCAGCGCTTTTAGCATTCGGATTAATGTATGTTTATGCGAAGTGGAGTAAGATTGATACGAAATCAATTAAAGCGGACGACATCATTATCAATGAAGAAGTGAAGAAAAATAAAAATGTAGATCTTGGAGACGGTTATACGAATGTTGCACTGTTTGGCGTGGATTCAAGAGACGGTGACTTGGGAGAAGGAAATCGTACGGATTGTATTATCGTTGCAAGCTTGAATAATAAGACAAAGGAAATCAAGATGGTGTCAGTGTACAGAGACACGCTGCTTGATCTTTCAGAAGGAACTTATCAGAAGTGTAATGCGGCATATAGCTACGGAGGTCCCGTACTTGCTATCAATATGTTGAACATGAATCTTGATCTTGATATTCAGGATTATGTGACGGTTGATTTTGGCGCGATCGCAGATGCGGTAGATCTGTTGGGCGGCATAGAGATTGAAGTTACAGAGGAAGAACTTCCGTATATTAATCAATATATTCCTGAAACGGCAAATTCGGCGGGAAAGGCGGCAAATCTTCTTCAAAGTGCAGGCCTTCAGAAATTAGACGGAACGCAGGCGACAACTTATGCCAGAATTCGTTCTACGGCAGGCGGAGATTTTACTCGTACGGAGCGTCAGCGCCTTGTAATAGAAAAAATGTTTGAAAAGGCGAAGGGAGCGGATATCGGAACGTTAAACAAGATCATCGATAAAGTGTTCCCGCAAGTTTCAACAAGTTTTACGCTGCCGGAGATTTTGAAATATGCTTCAGCTTACAGTGAATATAACTGGTAGGAAATATGGGATTCCCGGAAGATAAGTATACAGATATGCTTTCAGAGATCGGAAGCGTTGTCGTGCCGGATAATCTTGTATCGAATGTAACAAAGCTTCATGAATTCCTGTTTGGCATTACAGGATATGTTCCATCGTCTACAGTGCAGACGGTCGGTTCTAATATTTCGTATACTGCAAGTGCAAAGAAGTCTTCGGGAACAGGATCGCAGTCGTCATATGATAGCGGTGAATCTTATAATGACAGTGGATATACCGATAACAGCGGTAACTACGAAGGCGGAAACACCGGCGGAAATTATGATGACGGAAGCATGAGCGGAAACAGTGGTAATACCGGAAATTCGGGAGAAACAGGCGGCGTCGGAGGAAATGGCAGTACCGGGGATAATACAGGCGGTACAACTGTAGAACCTCCGGTTGTGCCGGATGGCGGAACAGACAGCGGCGGCGGACAGACCGAAGCACCTCCGGAAGGTACAGTTCAATAATATCCAACCGGAACAGGGGAAGATAAAAAACAGAAAGAGGTTAAGTATATGAAAGTATTAAAGAAATTTGCAAGCATTATTATTGCGGTATGTTTGATGATTCCGGTGTTGAGTACGGTGGTATTTGCGGCGGATGGCGTATTGATGTTTTCTGATCCGTCAACGAAAGTCGGAGAGAATGTGAGCGTTGATTTTGTTGTTCAAAGTTCAGGCGGTACGATCGGAAGTGTGGATGTTACAATGAGTTATGATCCGAAGGCGCTTGAATTTGTCAGCGGCGATGGATTTACGGCAGACGGTGCGGGTACGCTGACTTATAAAGGTACAGGCGGCGGAACAGAGCTGAGAACGGCGGTAGTTTTCAGAGCTCTTACGGTTGCGAATACGCAGATTTCTGTAAGCAGCAGCTCAGCTACGATTTCTTCCGGAGATACATTAAATTTGAACAATGGATCTTCCGCAATTTCGATTGCAGCGGCAGACGATGGAACAACAAGTGTAGAACCGACATCGGCTCCTAATTCACCGGCAGGTGAAAGTACAGATATTGTTGTGACTGTAGACGGAAATGATTATCATTTTTCGGAGGCGTTTACGACAACAGATATTCCGGAAGGTTATTCTGAGACAAAGATGACATTTAACGGAGAAGAGAGAAAATTTGTAGCAAATGACGCGGGAGTTATCTTGGATTTTTAATGGATGACGCAGGAAAAGGAAAATTTTTCCTGTTTAATACAGAGGATGCAACATTTGCTCCTTTCGCACAAATTGCAATATCGGATACAACATCTTTGATCGTTGTTGATGCACCGAAGTCGGCAAAACTTCCGAGCAGTTATCAGGAAGTGGACATGACAGTTCAGGAAGAAAACTTCCCGGCATGGTCTGATCCGTCCAATTCCAGATATTATGTTATTTATGCATTGAATACAAGGACAGGTGAAAAATCTTTCTATCAGTACGATACAGAAGACGGAACATATCAGTATTTTGAGGCTCCGAAAGAGGAGACGAAAAAGAAAGACAGTGAGAGCGGCATAGTTGCGAAGCTGGGCGAATTTGTAGCGGAAAATACAATGGTTGTTCTTGTAGCGGCGGCAGCATTGTTTTTGCTTCTCTTGATTTTGGCAATCGTATTTGCGGTAAAACTTGTCCATCGAAATCAGGAATTAGATGATCTGTATGATGAGTACGACATTCCATTCGAGGAAGAAGAGAAAAAGTTGAGTGCAAAGTCCGCTAAAAAAGGAAAAGCAAAAGATGATTACGATGATGACTTTGATGATGAATCGGATGAGTCAGAAGAGTATGCTGAGTATTCGGATGAATATGAAGATGAATATGCCGACGAGTATGAAGATGAATATGACGACGAGTACGACGATGACTATGAGGAAGAAGGTTATCTGGACGACGAGTCGGACGAATATGGGTTTGACGATGATTTTGAAGTCGGATATGATGACGATTATGAGAATGAATACGACGATGAAGCGTTTGATGAGCCTGAGGAAAAACAGGCAGTAGGCAGAAGCAATAGAACATCTTCAAAAAAAGATGGCTTTGATATTGATTTTGTAGATTTATAAAATGAAAGACCGGATAGAAAAGATGAAATTTTCAATCATTTTCTAAGTCCGGTCTTTTTTTGTGTTTTCAATTCAATATTTGTTAAATGAATAAACACAAATTCATCACATTAATCCGCTATGATAAGACCATAGAAAAAAAGAAAGAAAGCGGGTAGTGTTATGGACAATCAATATAATTATTATAATCCAAATGAAAATTCAAATAACGAAGATCGGCAGAGAATGAATTCTCAGAGCGAAGGCAGCCAAAACGGAGAACAAAAGGGAAATACCCCACAGTGGCAGCCGGGCGGCGATCATTTGAAAAAGGAAAAAAAGCCGCATAAGAATTTGATGCGGACGGTTGCAGTCGTAGGTTTTGCTATTTTATTCGGTGTTGTTTCAAGTGGGATTTTCCTTACAACAACGGTGGTTGGAAACCGGGTGTTTGGGTTGCTTGACTCTTCAAAATCTACAACCGCATCTTCTGATAAGGTAAGTAAAGGGACTCCTCTTTCAAAATCATCCAGCGTAGTGACATCTGATGTATCTGAAGTTGTGGATCAGGTGATGCCGTCTATCGTTTCTATCACAAGTATGTCGGTAGAAGAAGTCCGCAGCTTTTTCGGCGGAACTTATGAACAGCAGTCAAAAGGCGCAGGTACCGGAATTATTATCGGAAAAACAGACACAGAGTTATTGATCGTGACGAACAATCATGTTGTTGCGGGAAGCGATACTCTTACAGTTGCCTTTACGGATGAATCAACTGTAGAAGCAAACATTAAGGGTACAGATGCCCAGTATGATGTTGCAGTTATTGCAGTGCCTATTGAGAATATTTCGGATGATACACTGGATGCAATCTCAGTTGCCACTCTGGGTGATTCCACGAGCCTGAAAGTCGGCGAACCTGCGATCGCCATCGGAAATGCACTTGGATACGGACAGTCTGTGACAACAGGCGTTATCAGTGCATTGAACCGTTCTGTTTCTATGACAAATGAAGAGACTGGAGATACACAGGAAAGCGGTGTGAAATTGATCCAGACGGATGCGGCGATCAACGAAGGAAACAGCGGAGGCGCTCTTGTCAATGTAAATGGGGAAGTGATCGGCATTAACTCTTCAAAACTTGTAGGTGACAGTGTGGAAGGAATCGGATATGCAATTCCGATCAGTGATGTCGGTGATTTGATTGAAAACCTTATGAACAGAGAAACAAAAACAAAAGTTGCGGAAGATAAAAGAGGCCTTATCGGCATAACCGGAATCAGTGTTTCGGATGCCTTTTCACAGCAGATTGAGATGCCGGCAGGAGTATATGTAACAGAAATTGCAAAAGGCGGCGGTGCAGAAAAAGCAGGAATGACAAAAGGGTGCATTATCACAGCTATTGATGACATAACAGTAGACAGCATGGAGGCTCTTCAGGAGCAGCTGCAATACTATGAGAAAGGTACAACTGTGACGTTAAAAATCCAGATTCCTCAGACAAACGGAGAGTATAAAGAGCAGACTATAGAAGTGACGCTGCAGTAAGTGTGAAAGAGAAATCCTTTTTCTGAAAATATATAAATGAAAAATTATTTCCCCTCCCGGAGAGAGAAAACTCTGAAACGGGAGGGGAAGTTTGTGTTGCAGTGATTATTTATCAAACTCGGGATTGACAGCATAGAAGTTTTTGCTGTCGAGTTTTTCCTGTACAATGCGTAAACTTTCACCGAAACGTTGGTAGTGGACGATTTCACGTTGTCTTAAGAAACGGATCGGATCGCATACTTCAGGATCTTTTACGAGACGAAGAATATTATCGTACGTTGTACGCGCTTTCTGCTCTGCCGCAAGATCTTCATGAAGATCGGTGATGGGATCTCCTTTTGATTGGAAATAAGTTGCTGTCCATGGGGCGCCGCTTGCTGCCTGTGGCCAGAGAGCAAGTGTGTGATCTACATAATAAGGAGCAAATCCGGAGCGTTCGATTTCCTCCGGAGAAAGGTCCTTGGTGAGCTGATAAACGATGGCGCATACCATTTCCATGTGAGCGAGTTCTTCTGTTCCTATATCGGTTAGCGTTCCTGTTACTTCCTTATACGGCATAGTATATCTTTGAGAGAGATAGCGCATAGATGCGGCCAGTTCTCCGTCGGGACCTCCGAATTGACTGATGATGATCTTTGCAATTTTAGGATTGGTTTGTGTGATTTTTACCGGATATTGAAGACGTTTTTCATAATTCCACATAAATCAGCATCCTCCTTCCTGCCATGGCCACGGTTCATTGATCCAGTTCCATCGTTCGGCACAGGAATAATCGGCTGTGTCGACAGTCAGTGGTCCGTAGGCAGAAGCATATTGTTTTAAAGCGTCGTTGCGGTGGGCGCTCATTTCATGAAAATACGCAAGCGCTTCGCTGTCGCAAGGATGCGTATCGAGATAAAGTTTTACTTCGTCAACAGCAAAACTAACCTGGTTGATATGCTCCATAAGCTGGTTTCGGTTCATAGAACGATGCATATTTTTCATTGAAGCGTTATTTAAAGAACAGTCTTGAGTATTATTATTTGTGACAGAACAGTTTGAGTTAGAATAAGGATAGTTTTTCATCGGCAGCAGGCTCCTTTCCCTGAGAATGGTTTATTTAATTCCTCAAAGATCGTTCCGTTTTTAAGAGCGCGGCACGGTTCATAAATGTTCTGCCATTTTTGCCATGGAACATATGCCATTGCAATCGGCATATTTGCAGGGAAAAAGTCCCGGGTATTCGGACATCCGTTCATAGGAACTGTTTCGTGACACGGGCAGGAGGTGTCGGGCATTGTACGGCGCATATAACGCATCTGATTATTTGTTTGACAAGTTGCCATTGGCGGTATCTCCTTTTGTTGTAAATTCATTATTATAATATGAACGACTTACGTTTTTGCGAATGATATATGGAAAAATCCTTTACAACTGCCATTAAATTATATATAATAGGTAAGTCATCGGGGTGTGGCTCAGTTTGGTTAGAGCGCACGGCTGGGGGCCGTGAGGTCGCAGGTTCGAATCCTGTCACCCCGACTGATCTATTGCGGCGGCGAGCCGAAGTTCGGGCTTGCCCGAGATTTTGGCGGACGCTTGCGATTTCGGAGCGTGCTTTTTGGCACTTCCGGTGATTGCAGAAGTATATTTTTGTTTTGAAGAAGATATCATATACGAGAGATCAATGAGGGATCAGATCAGGTAAATGGCTTACCGGAAACTGATTCCTTATCTATTATTTCGGATATTATGGAAAGGAAGAAGAAAAATGTGTGGTTTTGCAGGTTTTGTCGGTAAAGTAGAAGATCGGGAAACTGTTCTTGTAAATATGATGGATACAATCATACACAGAGGACCGGACAGTGCAGGGAAATATGTTGATGAGGATGCGGCTCTTGGATTTCGGCGTTTGAGCATTATCGACCTGTCTTCAGTCGGAGATCAGCCCTTTATAATGAAGATAAAAGCATGGTGCTTGTTTTCAATGGGGAAATCTATAACTATCAGGAACTGCGAAAAGAATTGATCGAGGCTGGACATGTATTTGTCTCTAATACAGATTCGGAAACTCTGATACACGGATATGAGCAGTGGGGAGAGAAACTTGTCGATCGTCTCCGGGGAATGTACGCGTTTGTGATTTGGGATACAAAGAAAAAAAGACTTTTCGGTGCAAGGGATATTTTTGGAATCAAGCCTTTTTACTATGCGCAGATGAATCAGACCTTTTTGTTTGCGTCTGAGATCAAAGCATTTATGGAACATCCGAAATTTGATAAGATTTTTAATGAAGATGCTTTGGGAAATTATCTTTCCTTTCAGTTCGTACCGACTAACGAAACCTTTTTCAAAGGAGTATTTTGTCTTCAGCCCGGTCATTACTTTATTTATGAAGATGGGAAAATGGAAATATCGCGGTATTTTGAACCGAATTTTACAGGAAAATATGAAAAAACATTCGATGAAGCTGCGGCTGAAGTGGAAAAAGTCATGAAGGAGTCGGTAGAGAAGCATAAGATTAGCGATGTGGAGGTTGCGTCTTATTTATCAAGCGGAGTGGATTCCAGTTACCTGACTTATCTGGGACAAGTCGATCATACGTTTACAGTCGGATTTGACGAGGGAGAATACAGTGAGATTCAGGATGCAAAAGATTTTGCCGAAAGTATTCATATGAAGAATGATGCGAAGGTGATCACGCCGGATGAATACTGGGACAGTCTTTCGGATATTCAATATTATATGGATGAGCCTGTGGCGGATCCTGCGGCGGTTGCACTGTATTTTTTGAGTAAAGAAGCGGCAAAGAAAGTAAAAGTTGTGCTTTCGGGTGAAGGATCGGATGAATTGTTCGGAGGATATAATATTTACTGTGAACCTCTTGAACATACTGCTTTTAATAAAATCCCGATGCCGATCCGGCGCTTTATGGGAAAATTTGCAGAATACTGTCTGCCGAGGGGGATGAAAGGCCGTGGATTTCTTATGCGTCATGGAAAGACGCTGGAAGAACGGTATTTTGCCAATGCTACGAATATATTTACAGAGCGTGAGGCTGCTAAAATTTTGAAAAAGGGATGCAGACCGGGAATTCAGGATGTGACAAAACCTTTGTATAACCGGGTGAAAGATAAGGATGCGGTGACAAAAATGCAGTATGTGGACTTGCATCTTTGGCTTGTTCACGATATCCTTATGAAAGGGGATAAGATGGGCATGGCGAATTCTTTGGAAGTCAGAGTGCCGTTTCTTGACCGGAATGTTCTGGAACTTGCGGAAAGCCTTCCTCTTCAATATAAAGTGCAGGCACCGCGCACGAAAGTTGCTCTCCGGGCAGCGGCGGAACGCAGTATCAGAAACAAGACGGCAGAGAAAAAGAAACTTGGTTTTCCGATCCCGATTCGGGTTTGGCTGAAAGAGGAAAAATATTATAATCGTGTGAGAGCGATGTTTGCATCTTCTATGGCGAAAAAATTCTTTAATACCGATCTGCTTATGAAGATGCTGGAAGATCACAGAGACGGAAAGAATACGAATGAAAAAACAGATGACAGCCGCAAAATCTGGACGGTATATATTTTCCTTGTATGGTATGACCGCTTTTTTGAACATGGGAAACCGGTGCATCCTTCCATGACAGCAGGTAAATAAGATTGATGATGGGTGTGATGATATGAGAAGCAGGACTGTGCGTCCGATCAAGAGACGCGAACAGGGCAGGAAAAATGTAAAGAAGCAAAAGAAAAGAAACCTCGGAGATACGATGCCGATGCGTCCCGTCAGAGAAGATGTGTACGATACGGCGCCGATGCGTCCGATGAATATCAGAAGCGGGTATGAGGGATACCGCAGAACGATTGACCGTAGGCGTGAAGTGATACGGACGGAGCGTCCGGTTTCTCGACGTGTGAATTCCCGCAAAGGGAAAAAGGAACGTACGTCAGGCAGAACTCGTTATGAAAACAGAAATAGTTTATCGGCGCTGATCGCAAGACAAAGAAGTGCAGCGGGAAAAGAACAATATTTTGACTATGACCTTCTTTTTGTGATTATTTTTCTGATGTGTTTTGGTCTTGTTATGCTTTATAGTGTCAGTTTCTATGAAGCGCAGGCTGATTTCGGAAATGACATGTACTATTTTTCAAAACAGGCGTTGATCGGTGTGGGCGGATTTATCGGCATGTATCTTGTGTCAAAGTTAGATTATCATCTGTATGGAGCGTTTGCATTTGAAATCTATGTAATTTCGATGTTTTTGATGGCGCTTGTACAGACTCCGCTTGGCGTGACTGTCAATGCGCGAGACGTTGGATCGGACTTCCCGGCAACCTTTCGCTGCAGCCTGCCGAGATTACAAAAATAGCAGTGATTCTATTTATATCTTATGAGTTATGCCGTCTTGGGAAAAGGCATATTCGCCGAAAGGAATTGCACAGATACTTGCATTTGGCGCAGTGGCATCGGCAGGCGTTTTGTTTTTGACAGATAACCTGAGTACGGCGATCATCGTGGCGGGGATTACATGTATTTTGATTTTTGTAAGCCATCCGAAGACGAAGCCGTTTCTTGTAATAATCGGGATCGGGATTGCGGTAGCGGCAGTCGGGATCGCAATTCTTTCGGTAACTGTGGCGAACAGTGATAATTTCCGTCTCCAGCGAGTGATCTCGTGGCTGAACCCGGAAGCTACGGCCGATACGGGAAGTTTTCAGGTCATGCAGGGACTTTATGCGATCGGAAGCGGAGGACTGTTCGGAAAAGGACTGGGAAACAGTACACAGAAATTGGGCGTGATTCCCGAAGCGCAAAATGACATGATCCTTGTCGTTATTTGTGAGGAGCTTGGCGTATTTGGCGCGGTTGTTATTTTGGTCCTGTTTGCATTGTTGTTATACAGACTGATCTTTATTGCGAAAAATGCGCCCGATCTTTTCGGTTCGCTGATCGCGACTGGGATATTTGCGCATATCGCATTACAGGTTATTTTGAACATTGCTGTCGTGACGGGACTTCTTCCGACAACGGGTATTACGTTGCCTTTTATCAGTTACGGCGGAACTGCAATCGTATTTTTGATGGCGGAAATGGGAATTGCGCTTGGAATTTCACGGAAAATAAGATTAGAATAGAAAAAGCTTCCTTTCTTATGAGATGTGTGATATATTTATATGTGGTATTAAAAACTACATACAATAGAAGCGTAAAATATATTTTGCGTTTCAGGAGGAAGTGTTATGGATTATAAAATTGTTTTGGATAGTTGCGGAGAATTGACATATAAGATGAAGGAGAGCGGGATTTACCATACGGCGGTTTTGAGTATGCTCGTTGACGGAGATACGATCTTGGATGATGAAAGTTTTGACCGGAAAGATTTTCTGAAAAGAGTAGCGGTGAGTCCGGAATGTCCGAAGTCTTCCTGTCCTTCGCCGGATGCATATATGGAACTTTACGGCGGAGCGGAGAAGAGGGTTTATGTGGTGACCTTGTCAGCGGAATTAAGCGGATCGTATAATAGCGCTCAGCTGGAAAAGAGCTGTGGAAGGAAGAAAACGAAGACGGGGATAAACAAATCTATGTATTTAATTCGCGTTCGGCATCGGTAGGTGAAAGTTTGATCGCATTGAAAATACAAGAGTGTGAAGAAAAAGGGTATTCTTTTGAAGAAGTGATAGAGCATGTGGAAGCATATATCGAAGAACAGCACACATATTTTGTTCTTGAAAATCTGGATACACTTCGGAAGAACGGAAGGCTTACAGGAATTAAGTCGTTGATGGCAAGCGCTCTTAATATCAAACCGGTGATGGGGTCAACTCCGGAGGGAACGATTTGTCAGCTTGGTCAGGCGAGAGGAGTTAAGAAAGCGATTGCGAAGATGGCAGAGCATATTGTGGCAGATGGCAAAAATACAGAGAATAAAGTGTTGGCGATCGCTCACTGCAACTGCCCGGAAAGAGCAAGAGAGATAGAGCGTATGATTCTCGATAAGATAAAAGTAAAAGACAGTTTTATAGTAGAGACAGGCGGAATCAGCACAATGTATGCAAATGACGGTGGAATAATAGTTGTACTGTAGAAGTGTTTGTGATAAAATGTCCTCATGCGTAGTATCTTATCTGAAAGGAGTAATACGGGATGAGTCAGGAAAAGGTTGACCGTTATAAACAGGAAAAAGTAAACAGAAAACAGATCATGCGTAAGCAGAAGCTGATGAATAATATGCGTAAAGGGGTGCTTGTGGTGGTAGCTCTGGCATTGATCGGATGGCTTGGTTATTCTGCTTATGATATCTATGAGTCGGGAAAAGAGAGAACTGTCTCAGAGGTGAATTATGACGCCGTATCTGATTATTTGAACGGACTGAATGCAGAAGGTTCTGCTGAGTAAATGGTGTGGTGTGGGGAGTGAGCGCCGAATTTGAAGAGCGCACACCCTTGCACCCAAATTTTTTTTAAAACTTTAAAGTGAATAAATTCATTAAAAACACAACATGTAGGGTATTTGGAACATCAATGCCATACATGTTCTTTTTTTGCGAAAAATCCTGTTTTTGATTCGTTTTTAGACGAAAAAGGCACAAAAAAATCTCAAAAAAGGGTTGAAAAAGGGGGAGTGGTGGTTTAGAATGGAGTCAAGTGGTAAAGAGTGGAGGCTAGTGGAGTAAAGTAGGGGCGATGTGGAGCTCACATTAAGAGAAAGGATTCCAGATGTTATTAGGAGAGTTTAACCATAGTATTGATGAAAAGGGAAGACTCATCATTCCGGCAAAACTGCGGGATGATCTTGGTGACAGTTTCGTTATTTGTAACGGACTGGAAGGCTGCCTCTTTGTTTACTCTCAGGAAGAATGGAATAAATTCGTTGCTGAACTTGAGACTTTGCCACGCATGAGTAAGGATGCCAGAATTTTCAAGCGTTATTTTTTCGGAAGCGCTTCGGAGGGCAGTTTCGACAAGCAGGGGAGAGTTCTTGTCCCGCCGTCGCTCCGCAAAGCAGCCGGATTAGAAAAAGATGTAGTCTTAGTGGGAGTTCAGGATCGCATCGAGATATGGGATAAGCTCTTGGAGGAACGCAGTCAGATCAGCGAGGAAGATCTGGACGCGATTGCAGAGCGTATGGAATCCATAGGAATTCGTATTTGATAAGGAGAAGACAATGGCATTTGAACATGTGTCTGTTCTACTGAACGAAACAGTAGACGGGTTGAACGTCAAACCGGATGGGGTTTATGTAGACGCTACGCTTGGCGGAGGCGGACATGCCTATGAAGTGTGCAGAAGGCTTGGCAGTAAGGGAGATTTATAGGAATAGATCAGGATGCCGATGCAATTAAAGCAGCGGGAGAACGCCTGAAAGGCTTCGGGGAGAAGGTTACGATAATTCGGAGCAATTATCGTGATATGAAGCCGCAGCTCCAGAATATAGGTGTTGACAAAGTAGATGGTATTGTGATCGATCTGGGAGTTTCATCATACCAGCTTGATACCGCCGAACGCGGATTTTCTTATCGGGTGGATGCGCCGCTTGATATGAGAATGGATCAGAGACAGAAAATGACGGCGAGAGACATTGTCAACGAATACAGTGAGTCGGAACTTTACCGTGTGATCCGCGACTATGGGGAAGATAAATTTGCTAAGAATATTGCAAAGCATATTGTGGAGGAGCGTAGGAAAAATCCGATTGAAACAACGGGACAACTGAATGAAATTATCAGTCATGCGATACCGATGAAGTTTCGTAAGACGTCAGGTCATCCGTCGAAAAGGACATTTCAGGCGATTCGGATCGAGTTGAATCACGAACTGGATGTTTTGAGGGAGTCGTTGGATGACATGATCGAGATGCTGAATCCGGGTGGAAGGATATGCATTATTACATTTCATTCGTTAGAAGACCGCATTGTGAAAAGTGCATTTAGGAAAAACGAAAATCCATGCACTTGTCCGAGTCATTTTCCTGTATGTGTCTGTGGGAAGATTTCAAAAGGGAAAGTGATCACGAGAAAACCAATTTTGCCGTCGGAGGCAGAAACGGAATCAAACAGCCGTTCAAAAAGTGCGAAACTCAGAATATTTGAACGGGCATAAATTGGGAGTGTATCATATAGAAACGAATTTCCGAGGGGAGGGGAGAACCCTTAGGAAAATACAAAAAAGGAAGGGGCATTTGTCATGGCAGCAAACTATCGTACATCCAAATACAGAACGACAAGTCTAAGTGAAAGAGACAAAAGTGGATTTATGTATATGGAAATACTGTACGTCAGGCAGAAACTCTTCCGAGAAAAACGAAGAGTCCGTATTCGCAGCAGAGGGAGCAGACGAAACGGACAAGCAGCCGGGTTGTTAAGAACCGAAACCGCGCGATGAGTATTAGTCCGGCTTATGCTGTATTTCTTACGGCAGCGGCAGTCTGTGCGGTATTGATTTGCGTTTTATACTTAAATCTTCAGTCGGAGGTCGTAAGCAGATCGGAAAATGTTACGGCAATGCAGGAACAACTTGCAGATCTGACGGAGGCAAATAATACTGCATATAATTCGGCGGCAGACTCGGTGAATCTCGAGACGGTGCGGGACAGAGCGATGAATGAAATGGGGATGGTTTATGCTGCTCAGGGAACAATCGTAGAATACGATAGTCCGGAAGGGGATTATGTAAAGCAGTATAACGATATTCCGGAAAGCGGTGTGCTCGCAAAGTCCAGCGATGTATTAAAGTAAGGAAAAAATTATGGCTGTAAAGAAAAGAAAAAAGAGTAGATTTGAATTTTTGACAAGAAAATTCCCGCTCAGAATGCAACGGAAGCTGGTAATGCTATTTATGGCAGTAGTACTGGCTTTTGTTGTTCTTATAGGAAGAATAACCTATATAAATGTAACGAAGGGAAGCAAATATACAAAAGTTGTTTTAGATCAGCAAAACTATGACAGCAGGGTGATCGCTTTTAAAAGGGGCGATATTGTCGATCGTAACGGAACAAAGATGGCGACAAGTGAGCGCGTATATAACGTGATCCTTGACGTGGCGGTTATGATGGACAAAAAGGAGTATATCGAACCGACAAAGGAAGTATTGAAAGAATGTTTCAATGTAGAGGGGGACGTTGTTGATAAATTGATCAAAGAGTCTCCGGACAGTCGTTATGAAGTGCTTGTGTCAGATGTGGATTATGCGACTGCTCAGAAGTTTAAGAAGATTGATGAAGATGATAAAAAATATCCGAATGTGAAAGGAATCTGGCTGGAAGAAGACTATTTGAGGAGTTATCCATACGGTTCTATGGCGAGTGATGTGCTTGGATTTGTATATGGAGGAAATCAAGGGGCGCTTGGAATCGAAAGCGCGTATAATTCAATTCTCAACGGAACGGATGGAAGAGAGTATGGGTATTTTGACTCCGATTCTTCGGTAGAGCGTACTGTCAAACCTGCGAAGAACGGAAATACGGTCGTGTCTACCATTGATGTGACATTGCAAAATATTGTGGAAAAATGCATTTTAGAGTTTAACAGTGCGCATGCCGCAGATGGAAATCCCGGCAGTAAAAACACAGCCGTTATCATTATGAATCCGAACACAGGAGAAATACTGGCGGAAGCATCGTACCCTAATTTTGATTTGAATGATCCGAGAAATCTATCTTTGCTTTATACAAAAGAGCAGTGGGATGCGATGAGTGAAGAAGATCAGGTCGAAGCGATGAATGATCTTTGGAGAAATTTCTGCGTAAGTGACGCTTATGAGCCGGGGTCTACTGCGAAACCGTTTACTGTGGCGGCCGGCTTGGGAAACAGGAACATTGACCGGAAACGAAAGCTATTACTGCGGAGGTTCTAAAGACGTTCTCGGAACGAAGATCAGCTGTCACTATAAGTCGGGACACGGACAGGAAACGATACAGGATGCCATTGCAAATTCATGTAATGTAGCTCTTATGGATATGGCAGCGGTGATCGGTCCGGAAAATTTTACAAAATATCAGCATATTTTTGGGTTTGGAGAGTATACAGGGATTGATCTTCCGGGAGAGGCGGAAACGTCAGGACTGCTTTATACGGCGGATACGATGGGAGAGATCGATCTGGCTACCAATTCATTCGGACAGAATTTTAATGTAACGATGACACAGATGGTTTCTGCATTTTCTTCTCTTGTGAACGGAGGATATTATTATGAACCCCATGTTGTAAAACAGATTCAGGATGAAGACGGCAATGTAATAGAGACGAAAGATCCGGTTCTTTTGAGAAAGACAGTGTCTTCCGAAACGTCTAAGATGTTGAGACAGTATTTGAAAGCGACGATGGATTACGGAACAGGAACGAGGGCAAAGGTGGAAGGGTATGATATCGGCGCTAAAACGGGAACAGCGGAAAAACTTCCGAGGGGAAACGGAAAGTATCTGTTATCTTATATCGGTTATGCGCCGCAGAACAATCCGGAAGTCGTAGTTTATGTTGTGATCGATGAGCCTAATACGGCTGTACAGGATGACAGCTCCCTTGTTCTGGGATTAAGTCAGAAGATCATGTCTGAGGCATTCCCGTATCTTGGCATTACGACTATTGCACAAAGCGGGCAAAACGCTCAGGCGCAAGGTCAGAATTTCGGCAATACAGAATATACGGATTATGATGAAAATTATGAGGATACATACGGAAATGCAGACGGATCGTATGTGGATGAAAACTATACACCTGATTTAGATGATTGGGCGTCGTCTGACGTTTCAGAGTAGAGGAATAACCCTGCAGAAGATATAATAAACTGTAAAAATATCTTCTGTGGGGATTTTTTGTTATGAGAAACAAAATAGAGGAAAGAATAAAAAATAAAACTTATAATAAGAGAAAAGTACTTGTCGTTTTTTTATGTGCGGCTTTCGTGCTTTTTTGTCTGATAGGCAGACTTGTTTATCTTATGATATTTGATGCGGAGTATTATCAGAACATGGCGGAGGAACTGCATGAAAGGGAGAGGGAGATCAAAGCGGCCAGAGGGAGATCGTAGACAGAAACGGAGTTGTTCTTGCGACAAACAGGACGGTGTGTACGATTTCGGTTATTCACAGTCAGATAAAAGATCCGCAGCAGACGGCAGACATGCTCAGTAAAGAGTTGGAACTTGACAGGGAGGATGTTTGAAAAAGGTAGAGAAAGTATCTTCTATGGAAAAAATAAAGACGAATGTTGACAAAAAGACAGGCGACCGTATCCGTGAGTATAATCTGCCGGGAGTAAAAGTGGATGAAGATTTCAAAAGATACTACCATATGACCGGCTTGCGTCAAGAGTGCTTGGATTTACAGGGAGCGACAATCAGGGGATCATCGGTCTTGAGGTGAAATATGAAGACGTATTAAAAGGAACAAATGGGAAGATACTGACGGTTACAGATGCCAGAGGAATAGAGTTGGAAGGGGTTGCGGAGGACCGGATTGAACCGGTTGCCGGAAATACATTAAAAACAAGTCTTGATTACAATATCCAGTCGTATTGTGAGCAGGCGGCCGAAAAGGTGCTGGAGGAAAAGCAGGCAGAAGGGGTATCGGTCTTGCTGATGAATCCGCAGAACGGAGAAATTTATGCTATGGTAAATGTGCCTGAATTTAATTTGAATGAACCTTATCGTTGAATGACAAAACGGAAGATCAGATGACAGATGAAGAACGTCAGAACAGACTGAATCAGATGTGGAGAAACCGCTGCATTAACGATACGTATGAGCCGGGATCTACTTTTAAGATCATTACGTCGGCGGCTTGTCTTGAAGAAGGCGTCGTCTCTTTAGACGATACTTTCTCCTGCCCGGGGTATCGGATCGTAGAAGACAGGAAAATCCGGTGTCATAAAGTAGGAGGGCATGGAACGGAAACTTTTGTGCAAGGGATTGAAAATTCGTGTAATCCGGTATTTATGGATATCGGACTTAGACTGGGATCAGAGAGGTTTTGCGACTATTTTGAACAGTTTGGTCTGATGAGCCTGACGAACATCGATCTTCCCGGAGAAGCGGGGACGATTATGCATAAAAGAGAAGATATTAAAGCGGTAGAACTGGCCACAATGACGTTTGGTCAATCATTTCAGATTACGCCGATCCAGATGGCGGTGACGGTCAGTTCGATGGTAAATGGCGGCAGGCGTGTAACGCCGCATCTTGGCGTGTCGGTCTTAGATAAGAAAGGGAAAACGGTCAAGACGTTTAAGTATGGGGAAAAAGAAGGGATTGTTTCGGAGAAAACATCGGAGACAATGCAAGAACTTCTGGAGAAAGTTGTTTCCGAAGGATCGGGAAAAAACGCGTATCTTGAAGGATATTCTATCGGGGGAAAGACGGCGACGTCTCAAACGCTTCCAAGAAGCGCCGGAAAATATATTTCTTCGTTTATAGGATTTGCTCCGGCGGACGATCCTCAGATTCTCGGAATGGTCATCATCCATGATCCTCAGGGAATTTATTACGGCGGAACGATCGCTGCCCCGGTGCTTCGGGACATATATGATAATGTGCTCCCCTATCTCGGGATTGAAAAAAAGTAATGGATGGTTTATACTTTATGAGATAAAAGAGATGAAGAGGTGGATTTATGAGTAGTCATGTAGTGATTCCGGTTCTTGCGGCATTTGCGGTAAGTCTTGTGCTCGGACCGATTGTGATTCCTTTTTTGCGGAAACTGAAAATGAAGCAGACGGAGCGTGTAGAAGGCGTTCAGTCTCATTTGAAAAAAGCGGGAACTCCGACGATGGGCGGCATTATTATTCTTGCGGCTGTTATTGTGACATCCCTGTTCTATGTGAAAGATTATCCGAAGATCATTCCGGTTTTATTCCTTACAGTGGCGTTTGGTTTGATCGGATTTCTTGATGATTATCTTAAAGTTGTGTTGAAACGTTCGGATGGACTGATGCCGATGCAGAAAATGGCTCTGCAGATTATTGTAACGGCTGTGTTTGCATTCTATCTCGTGAAAGTGGCGGATATTCCGCTTACGATGCTTGTGCCGTTCTCTAACGGATATTATCTTGATATCGGCTGGATGGCAGTTCCGCTTTTGTTTGTGGCAGTGATCGGAACGGTCAACGGAACAAACTTTACAGATGGACTGGATGGCCTTGCTTCCAGTGTGACCGTTCTTGTCGCAACATTTTTTACAGTTGTGGCGATCGGAACGAAAAGCGGATCGAACCTGTCACCTGTGCTGTAGTCGGGGCGCTGCTTGGATTTTTACTGTTTAACGTATATCCGGCAAGTGTGTTTATGGGAGATACAGGGTCTTTGGCTCTTGGAGGATTTGTGGCAGGCACGGCTTATATGATGCAGATGCCTTTGTTTATCCTGATCGTTGGAATTATTTACCTTGTGGAAGTGGCTTCGGTCATGATTCAGGTACTTATTTTAAGAAAACAGGCGGAAAGAGGTTTTTTAAAATGGCGCCGATCCACCATCATTTTGAATTATGCGGATGGTCTGAAACGAGAGTGGTAGCTGTATTTTCTATCATAACGGCGTTGCTTTGCCTCATTGCGCTGATGGGGGTATAAAAATGGATATAAGAGGAAAAAAAGTGCTCGTCTTCGGTTCGGGTATCAGTGGAGAAGGATCATGCAGGCTTTTGCTCGAAAAAGGCGCGGATGTTGTTTTGTATGATGGAAATGAAAAACTGTGCGCCGATGAGATTGAAGCTAAAATTTTAGAAACTAAAAAAGAAAACGGGCAATTCAGTATAGTGCTCGGAACATTTCCGGAAGAGATTATAGAAGAGCTTTCATTTGTAGTGATGAGTCCGGGAGTGCCGACGGATCTTCCGATCGTTGAAAAAATGCGTGAAAAGAGCATCCCGATCTGGGGAGAGATCGAACTTGCATATGTGTTTGGAAAAGGAGACGTTCTTGCAATTACAGGAACAAACGGGAAAACGACGACGACAGCCTTTTGGGACAGATCATGCAGGACTATAAAGAACATGCTTATATTGTAGGAAATATAGGAACTCCGTATACAAGCGTTGCACAAGAAACGACGGACGACGCGGTAATTGTAGCGGAAATAAGCAGTTTCCAGCTTGAGACAATACATACATTTCATCCGAAAGTAAGCGCGATTTTGAATATTACTCCCGATCATTTGAATCGTCATCATACAATGGAGGCATATATCGAAGCGAAAGAGCGTATTGCTGAAAATCAGACAAAAGCAGATGTGTGCGTATTGAATTATGAGGATGATGAACTTCAGAAATTCGGAGAAAAAACGGCAGCGCAAGTTCTATATTTCAGCAGTGCGCGTAAACTGGAAAAAGGGATATATCTTGATGGAACAAAAATCATTTGCGCGGCAGATGTTCCGGTCGAGCTTTGCGATGTCAGTGAACTGAAGATTCTCGGAACACACAATTATGAAAATGTGATGGCTGCTTCTGCAATGGCGTATGCATATGGTGTTCCGATCGAGGTGATCCGCAAAAATCTTCTGACATTTCCCGGAGTGGAACATCGAATTGAGTTTGTGGCAGAAAAAAGAGGTGTCCTTTATTATAATGACTCGAAAGGAACAAATCCGGACGCAGCGATCAAAGGGATTCAGCCATGAACCGTCCTACCATACTGATCGGGGGAGGTTACGACAAAGATTCCGAATATGATGAGTGGATCAAGGCGTTTGACGGGAAAGTGAGAAAACTTGTTCTGCTTGGCGCAACGAGAGAGAAGATCGCGCAAAGCGCTCATGCAAACGGATTTGACGATATTATTATGGCAGATACCTTTGAGGAGGCGTTTGAACAGTGCGTGAAATATGCGAAGCCGGGCGATGCGGTGCTTTTATCGCCGGCGTGTGCAAGCTGGGGGATGTTTAAAAATTATGAAGAACGTGGAGATAAATTCAAAGAACTTGTAGACCAACTATAAGGAGTGGAGCTGATTGACGCGTTCTGAAAAGAAAAAACGATATGACGGGATGCTTATATTTGTTGTATTGCTTCTTGTTGCCGCAGGGCTTGTGATATTGTACAGCACAAGCGCTTACAATGGGCAGGTGAAATTTCACGATCCGTTTCATTATTTGAAAAAGCAGGGGTTTGCGACACTGCTAGACTGTTTGGTATGGCGCTTATCGCCCGCGTTGATTATCATAAATGGGTTCCGCTGGCGATTCCCGCATATGTGACGTCGATCATTCTGTCTGTGGCTGTTATATTTTTCGGGGATGAATACAACGGGTCCAAAAGATGGTTGTCTTTGGGCCCGATTTCTTTTCAGCCTTCAGAGTTTGCAAAAGTAGCCGTTATTTTTTTCCTTGCATGCCTTGTGAGCAGAAATGTACAGCGGATGAAACGTTTTCGCACAATGATACTTATGATGATTCCGGTTTTGCCGATCGTAGGTCTGGTCGGAGCAAGTAATTTAAGCACTGCGATCATCATTCTCGGAATTGCGGTTGTTCTGATTTTTGTAGCGGATCCGAAATACGTCCGTTTTATATTGATGGGAAGTATCGGCGTAGGATTTATGACGGTTTTTCTGGCGATGGAAAGTTATCGATTGGAACGCCTGGCAATCTGGAGACATCCGGAGCAATATGAAAAAGGGTATCAGACGCTGCAGGGACTATATGCAATCGGCAGCGGAGGTCTGTTCGGAAGGGGATTAGGCAACAGTGTACAAAAACTCGGATTTCTTCCAGAGGCTCAAAATGATATGATTTTTTCTATTATCTGTGAAGAATTGGGATTGATCGGAGCAGGATTTATCATTCTTTTATTTTTGATTCTTATTTGGCGTTTTTTTGTGATTTCAACAAAAGCGTCGGATCTGCTTGGCGCTTTGATAGCGGCAGGGGCAATGGCGCATATGATGATCCAGGTTATATTAAACATCGCGGTAGTTACAAATTCAATTCCAAACACAGGGATTACGCTTCCGTTTATCAGTTACGGAGGTACATCGGTTGTATTTCTTCTGTTGGAGATGGGACTTGTGCTTAGCGTATCGAATTACGAAGGTTTACGGTATGGAGGTTCAGAATAGATGAAGAGAAAAAAACACAAAAAGAGAAAGGTGTGGCCGATTATTTTAGTTGTGCTTACTGTCTTGATCGTTATGGCAGCTGCGGCGGTATTTCTATTTCGCACAAGGTCATATAAAGTGGAAGGAAATTCTTATTACGGAGAGAGAACGATCACAACATGGATTGAGAATGATCCGCTTTCGGTAAATTCTCTGTATGTTCTGTATAAATATAATTTTACCGATGCCGATCTTCCGTCAGGAGTAGAAAGTCTGAGTATTTCACTGAAAGATCCGTGGACGGTGAAGGTGAAAGTGAAAGAAAAAGAAATGGTCGGATATGTAGATTATGACGGTGCATATCTTTATTTTGACAGAACCGGAACGGCAGTATTGCGGACAAAAAAAATAATCGAAGGTGTTCCTCATATCGAAGGTCTTATGTTTGATTCGGCAAAAGCTAAAATAGGGAAAAAACTTCCGGTGGAAGATGACAGTATTTTTGAAAAAATTGTAGAAGTTTCAAAAAATTTAAAAAAATACAATCTCACACCTGACAGGATGGGGTGTACAGATGGAGGCGTACAGATATATTTTGAAATTGTACAGGTCAGCCTTGGAAACGGGAATTATGAAGAAAAGCTTAGACAGGTAGAACCGATTCTTAAAAAACTGACTGAATTATATCCCGGAAAGGCGGGCGTGCTGCATTTAGAGAATTACGATGCCGAATCGGAGTCGATTCCGTTTGTTCCGGCGGCATAGCGGCGGCGGATCATCTGTAAAAGTGTAATAATTCAGAAAAATAGCAAAAAATCTATTGATTATTTGCTAAAAAGACTTTATTATATACTTATTGAATTCTATCGTTCAATATTAAGGGATGTATAAGAAATTAGTAAGACGACGAAGGAGGAAGTACTCTTGTTAGAAATTAAAACCAACGAATCAGAAGCGGCCGCAAGAATTATTGTAGTCGGAGTCGGTGGAGGCGGAAACAACGCAGTAAACCGGATGATTGACGAACAGATCGCGGGCGTGGAATTTATCGCAGTGAATACAGATAAGCAGGCACTGCAGCTTTGTAAAGCACCGACATTAATGCAGATCGGTGAGAAGCTTACAAAAGGGCTCGGCGCAGGGGCACAGCCGGAAGTAGGAGAAAAAGCGGCAGAGGAAAGTTCAGAAGAGATCTCGGCAGCGCTCAAAGGTGCGGACATGGTGTTCGTAACATGCGGTATGGGCGGCGGAACGGGTACAGGTGCTGCACCTGTTATTGCACGTATTGCAAAAGAGCAGGGAGCTCTTACAGTCGGAGTTGTCACAAAACCTTTCCGTTTTGAGTCGAAAACAAGAATGCAGAATGCATTGAGCGGAATTGATAAATTAAAAGAAAATGTAGATACGATTATCGTAATTCCGAATGACAAGCTTCTTGAGGTTGTTGACAGACGCACAACAATGCCGGAAGCTCTTAAGAAAGCTGATGAAGTTCTTCAGCAGGGTATTCAAGGTATCACAGATTTGATCAATGTTCCGTCACTGATCAACCTTGACTTTGCGGATATTCAGACAGTTATGAAGGATAAAGGCATTGCTCATATCGGTATCGGTGCAGGACGCGGAGACGATAAGGCTCTTGAGGCGGTAAAAGAAGCTGTTGCGAGTCCGCTGCTTGAGACGACGATTCAGGGTGCGTCGAATGTTATCGTTAACGTATCGGGAGATATTACTCTTATGGATGCTTCTGATGCGGCTGATTATGTACAGGAACTTGCAGGAGAAGGCGCAAGTATTATTTTCGGTGCTATGTATGATGACGCGAAGTCAGATGAATGTACGATCACTGTTATTGCGACCGGGTTACATAATGTAGGCGGAAGCGCATCAAAATTAAAGGCGAGATTGGAAGGACAGCAGAAAGTCGGATCGATCCTTCCGTCCGGTGAATCGACAGTAAGAAGTCGTCTTGACAATGATGGAAGCAGAGTATCTGCGGCCAGACCACAGACATCTGCCAGACCGCAGGGAGGTACGATGCCGACTTACAGCCGCGTACGCCATCCAGTACGGTGAAAGAGCAGTCTATTAAGATTCCGGATTTCTTTAAGAAATAAGCGAATCGGTATAATAATATAGAATTTTAAGACAGAATGGAATTTCATGTAAGAGTTCCATTCTGTTTTTTTGTTTTTTGTCGAAATATATTTACAGATACATGTCAATATATGACAAAATTTTCCTGTTTCTAAATATATAATAGATTCCGCACTACATAATTACGGAAGAGAAAGAAGGTGGACTATGTACTATGAATTATACATAGATGTATTTTTTTTAGAAAATTTTATGTTAGACAGTCTGCTTTTAATGGCTGTAAACCGTGTTATGCAGTATAGGAATTCTTATGCGCGGATGCTTGCAGGAGGGGCAGCAGGCAGTTTTTTGACTTGTGTTGTGATAGCGCTTCCGCTTATGCCGGCGATAAAAACACTTCTGTTTGGCGTTGGGATTAATAGTGTGATGATATTTGCGGGACTTGGCGGAGATGTTTTGAAAAAGGGTAGAAAACAAAGTAAAAAAGAACTGGCTGCCTGGTTTTTGAGGACGCTGATCGTTCTGTATGCAGCGGCAGTTGTCTTCGGAGGGGCTGCGAATCTGTTTCGTCCGTATATGAAATTTGCCGGAGTGTTTTACGCAGTATTTGCAGTCGGATACTTTGCATTTACGGGAATGTGGAAGTTTATATCGCGCATAAGACAGAATACGAAAAATCTTCCGGAAGTAACATTGTATACAAGTCTTGGGGTAAAGAAAGTGATCGGTCTTATAGATACGGGAAATGAGCTCCGCGATTTTGCGTCTGATGATCCGGTCAATATTATTGATCCGCGATTGGCAGAGTCTATTACGACACATCCGGAATGGGAAAAAGGCTTTCATATGATTCCGTACAGCAGCATCGGGGGAGATGGAGTGATGAAGGTGTTTCGGATTGAAAAAATGTGTATTCACATGGATGAAGACATATGGATAGAAAATCCGCTTCTCGGGATGAGTGAAAGAACTCTTTCGGAAAAAGAACGATATGAAATGATCCTGAATCCGGGGATCTTTTTATAAGCGGGAGTTAAAAAATATGGATTAATATCTTTGACAGTTTATATTTACTGCCGCTTAAAATTACTAAAACAGGGGAATATAGGAGGATATGACATGATGATGAAAGTAGCTGTTCCGCAGCGGTTTAAGTTAAGAGTAGTACCTGATGTGAAAACCTTGATTTTCGGGAGCGGGAGAGAGGTGCATTATATAGGAGGAACGGAAGTTCTTCCGCCGCCTCTTGAGGGGATGAGAGAAAGCGAGATGATTAACCGGCTCGGAACAGAGTATGCAGAGGATGCAAAAAAAAGTATTAATAGAACACAATCTCCGGCTTGTTGTATACATTGCGAAAAAATTTGACAATACAGGCGTAGGCGTTGAAGATTTGATTTCGATCGGAACGATCGGTTTGATCAAAGCAATCAATACGTTTAATCCGACAAAAAAGATCAAACTTGCAACATACGCATCCCGATGTATTGAAAATGAAATTTTAATGTACTTAAGGCGTAATAGCAAGACAAAGATGGAGGTGTCCATCGACGAACCTTTGAACGTTGACTGGGATGGAAACGAGCTGCTTTTGTCGGATATTTTGGGAACGGAAGAAGATACGATTTATAAAGATCTGGAAAATGAAGCGGAGAGAAAACTTTTGATTCGTGCTCTGAATAAACTTAACAGCAGAGAAAAGCTGATTGTAAGTATGCGATTTGGATTGGATAATCCGGATGGAAAAGAAAAAACACAAAAAAGAAGTCGCAGATCTGCTTGGGATTTCGCAGTCATACATATCGAGGTTAGAAAAAAAAGATCATGCAGAGATTAAAAAGGGAAATGGTAAGATATGAATAATAGATGAAAAAAATAAATGTATGCAG
>ENA-OQAA01000237-OQAA01000237.1-human-gut-metagenome-genome-assembly--contig:-NODE-237-length-38958-cov-4.044913_pt1 | contig 38958 bp, 39 predicted proteins | sample MGYA00242489_ERZ504515 | MGnify/ENA primary metagenome ERZ504515 (study PRJEB26092, sample SAMD00036237) | human gut metagenome | host: Homo sapiens | study: EMG produced TPA metagenomics assembly of... | reverse complement strand
GAATGAATAGGATTTCCTATCATTTCGCATCACGAGAAGTTACATAGTGACATTTACTTGCACTTGCAACGTCCACCAAAAATCGAAAGACTTGCTAATTTCGAGCCAATCGGACGGTGTAAAATCCCTCTGAATTAGCTATCACAGCGTAGTATCAGATGGGATTTGAAATGCTGAAAAACCTTGTATTTCCAAGCATTTTTAAGCATTAGATGCCACTTCCCGATGTCGTATCGGGTCTACTCCTAAGCGCTAGTTGTGGGTTCGATTCCCGCAGGAAACGTTTGAGAATGTGGAAATGCCTTGTATCAGGGGTTTCCACTTTTTGTTTTGTTTTTGCCTAAAGATTTGAGATAACTGATACATATAAAGAATTAAATTTGAAGAAATCAATGCTTTGTGGTATCGTTATAGGCATAGCATATAGCTTGGAAGGATAAAGCAGAAATTGCTCAGTCATTGTAGAATATTGATAGATGAAAAGGAGGGGATTTTTATGCTGAATATTTATTATGGTGATATGAAAGAAGCTGTATATAATACATCGGCTTATTTTAAATATGATTATGAAGACAGTTGGATTGTAGATCCTTTTGTGAAAGAAATGATTCAGGATGTAGACAAGTCAACAGTTTTGGATCGTGGAGTGATAGACAGTCCAGTGTTGGGAAAGATTCCGCCAACGGGGCTATCTGGCGGAGTGAAAATGTTAATCCTTTTTAAGTTTAATAAAGATAAAATTTTCAATGCATCAACTTGTGGAGATAACTGTGCGAAATGGCTGCTTAAAATTGCAGAATTGGAAGACAGGCCTTATCTAAGGCATAGATGTTGGTTCGATTCCCGCACGGGACGCTGCGGAATGATTTGCAGAAATTGCGAATCATTCCGTTTTTTAGTGGAAATTGCAGGGAAAAATCCAGATATAGATTACGATAAACTTGCGCATATGTTATACTCAGAGTATAGGAAATAAGTGAGAACCGGGCAGGAGGCTTGTGGTCATGCAAGATAAAGTGAAAAAGATACTGGATGATAATATTTGGAGTCCGGAAGGGAAATGTTGCTGGGATATGTTACAGCAGGGGAAGGATGGACCGTGTGAATTTTGCAAAGTAAGGGAATTAATAGCAGAGAAAAAAGAAAGAAGCCGATTGGAAAAAGACGAGCTGTGTAATGTATGGAACCGGACGAAGGGAAAGGGAATGTTAGAAGAACGTCTGAGGCATATGGAGGACAGTGGACATACCTATCTGCTTGTTTTGCTGGACACTGATAATATCAAAGGCGTTAATGAAAATTATGGGTATGGGGAAGGTGACTTCTTTTTACAGCGTACTGCTCAGATTGTAAAGGAATCCTTACGGGCAGAGGATTTTATTTTTCGTTTAAGCGGAGATGAATTCATTATTGTAATGCAGGATCTAAAAGAGGCCGAAGGAACGAAAAGAATTCTAAAATGGAGAAAGCTGCTTGAAGAGGAGGAAAAGAAGCTGAAGAAATCCTATAGAATGTCTTTTTGCTATGGAACGACTTATATAACAGCATCCAATACACTGCAGGTGAATGACTTAATTGCCCAGGCAGATGAGAAAATGTACGGTGAAAAGCTGAGAAAGAGGAAGAACTATGCGGTGAAAATGAACCCTTTTCGTTCTAATTCACATGAAGTACGGGAGATGGAATATCCGTCAAAATTTCTTTATGAAGCCTTGGTAAATAGTACAGATGATTTCATTTATTTTTGTGACATGAAAACCGGATTGTTCCGTTATCCTCCGGCTCAGGTAGAGATGTTTGATTTGCCGGGAGAGATTGTAGGAGACGCATTATCTCACTGGAAGAAGATTGTGCACCCGGAAGACTGGGAACGTTTTTATAAATCAAATATGGAAATCGGAGAAGATAAGGCAGATTATCATTCTATAGAATTCAGAGCCAGAAAACGAAGCGGAGAGTATGCCTGGATTCGATGTAAAGGGCAGCTGATTCGTGATGAATATGGAAAACCTGTTTTTTTCGCAGGGATTATGAAGCTTCTGGGACAACAAAATAAGGTGGATCCTTTGACACAATTATTGAACCATGCAGAGTTTATGAAAGCCATGGAGCGGAATATTCGGGATGAAATGGTGGAACAGATGGCGGTTATGCTTTTGGACATTGATGATTTTCATCAGATTAATGAGTTATATAACCGTTCACTGGGAGATGAGGTTTTGAAAATTCTCAGTCAGGCTATACAAGCTATTTTACCGGATAATGCTACCTTATACCGTATGGAAAAAGACTGTATGGGAATTATTCTGGAGAACGGGGATACCTTGCAGGCTGAGTATTTATACCGGGTGATTCAGAAACACATTATGCGAATGAGGGAATGGCAGCAGAAAAAATTAAGCATAGAGGTATCTGCCGGATGTTCCATGTATCCCAAGGATGGGAAAACTGCAGAGGAATTGTATCGATACGCTGCATTTACATTGCAGGAAGCCAAAAAACAGGGGAAAAATCAACTGTTATTTTTTTCGGATGAAATCCTGGAAAATAAATCCAGATTTATTCGTCTGGTGCGTCAGTTACGGGAAGATGTATCCAGGAATTATAGAGGCTTTTATGTGGATTATCAGCCTCAGGCAGATACAAAAACAAAAGAGATTGTCGGTGTAGAAGCATTGATGCGCTGGAGAGATATACAGGGAAGATTGATATCTCCCGGAGAATTTATACCAATCATGGAAGAAAACACTATGATTTACAATGCAGGATTGTGGATGATACAAAAGGCGCTAAAGGATAGTAAAGAATGGATTGAACTACGTCCAAACTTTACGGTTAGTGTCAATATTTCTGCATTACAGCTTTTAGAGGATTCTTTTCTGGAGGATTTGTATAGAGTGATTGAAGAAGAGAAGTTCCCTTTTGAAAATCTGATTCTTGAACTGACAGAAAGCTATACCGTGAAAAATATGAATACTTTTTGGAAAAAGTTCAGCCAGCTCAGGGAAAAGGGAATAAGAATTGCAATCGATGATTTCGGAACAGGTTATTCCTCTCTTGGAGTGTTGAAAAATGCCCCCATTGATATTGTGAAAATAGACAAAACCTTTGTAAAGGATATTTTAAAAAGTCATTTTGATGCCACATTTATTAGTTTTGTGGTAGCTATTTGTCATGAAGCAGATATTGCTGTTTATCAGGAAGGAGTGGAGACGGAAGAAGAGTATCATTTTTTATATGATATGAAAGTGGATTGTATACAGGGATATTATTTTGGAAAGCCAATGTCAAAGCAAAAGATTACAGAAAAACTTCAGAAGCATCAGGAAAGGTACAGCAGAACTGATACAAACCATGGCTGCATTGTGGAAACAGCGAAAAAAGAAAAGAATTTTTACCAGGCTATGCTTTCAGAAACTGCGGCATATGCAGAAGTAGATGTGGAAAGTGGATGCCTTATGAAGGCAGGAGGCTTTGGGAAGAATATTTTTCTGATAAAGGCTGCCAAAGAGAGTCCTTTTCTAAAATTGTGGAGTGTGGGATTTTACAAAATGCAATACCGGAAAACAGGGAAGAATACAGAAGCTATCTGGACATAGAGAATATGAAAAAACAGTATCGGGAAGGAAATTATACCAGGAAATATTGTTTTCAGAGCATGGAAAATTATACACTGTGCTGGATGGAATTAACGGTGCACGTTTTTCAGGAAGGAGATACAGGAAAGATTTATGCACTGCTTTATCTGAAAAATATAGATAGCGCTAAAAAACGGGAACTGGAACAGGAAATGGCGGCCATGAGAGATCCACTGACAAACGTTTTCAACCGCAGAAGTTTTGAGCAGGAAGTGAATAGCTTCATGCTTGGGGAGAAAGATGCTTTTGGGACCATGTTATTGGTGGATATGGATGATTTTAAGAAGATTAATGATACCTATGGACATTTAAAAGGGGATGAAGTCCTTCGGAAGCTGACGGATGTGTTAATGTCCAGCTTTCGGCGCAAGGATGTGATAGGGCGTTTAGGAGGAGATGAATTTGTTGTCTTTATGAAAGCTGTGAAGAAAAGAGAAGTTCTGGATCGGCGCATGGAGCAGTTCTATGAGACCTTGCAGATGATGGAAGATTGCCCAATTACCTGCAGCGCCGGGATTGCTATTGCGGAACAAGAAACATTTTCTTATCAGGAGACTCTGCGTCAGGCAGATGAGGCTCTGTATCACAGTAAACAAAAAGGGAAAAACCGATACTGCTACTATGAAAAAGAAAAGTAAATGCAGCCGGTTCTTCCCATAAAATTAGCAAAATGTTTTGGGCAGAGAACAGATATATTCACTGAAATCTTTCATCTGTGTTGTCATAGGATGAGAATAATTGTAGCAAAGATAGAAAAATCGCTCAGAATCCACTTCTGGTACAGAGCACTGGAAGAGGAGGCCTGCAGCGATTTTTTCTATTGCGCAGCGTTCTGATACAAAGCCAAGTCCAAGATTTCTGGATACTGCATCCAAAATAGCAGGGGTGCTAGTACTTTCCCAGCGTACCTGGTACGGTACCTGCTGCATTTTCATGAAGGCTTCAAAAATGTCTCTGGTGCCGCTTCCCTTTTCGCGGAGAATAAAGTTCTGATTGTGCAAATCAGATACATGAAGCTGCTTTCTTGTGGCAAAGGGGTGTTCAAAACCACAGATAATGCAGAGCTTGTCTGTAAATACAGGCTGTGTGATAAGAGCGTCATGGTTTATAATTCCCTCTACAAGGGCAATATCTAATTGGTTTTGCAGAAGCATATGTTCAATATGATTGGTATTGGAAACGGTTACGAAGATATCAATATCAGGAAATGCGGTGTTCATATGCTCCACGATTTTTCCCATAATATTTGTGCCTACTGTGACCGTTGCGCCTATACGGAGAGGGCGAATAGAATTTACGGTTTTCATGGTCTGTTTGAGATTTTCCTGAATGGCAATGATTTCCCTGGCGCTTTCTAAGAGAAGAGAGCCGCAGGAGTGATACCCAGTTCTTTTGCATTACGGTCAAAAAGTTTGGTGTCATATTCTTTTTCCAGTTCGGAAATAATCTGGCTGACGGTAGGCTGGGAAATGTAAAGATGCTTTGCAGCTTCACTCATATTTTTAAATTCTGCAGTTGCGATAAATGCTTCTAATTGTCTGATAGTAGCCATAAAGTGGACCCTCCTTGTCTGGTATAAGCTAACTCCTATACCTTACATTAAATATTACTATTTTACATGGGAAATAACAAGTGATAACATAAGGACAGCAAGAAAAATCACAGAAAACAGGAGGAAAAACATGAAGGTACTTGTATTAGGCGGCGTTGCTGCCGGAACAAAAATTGCTGCAAAGCTGATGAGAGAAGACCGGGCCAATGAAGTAACTGTGCTGAATAAGGGCAGGAATATTTCTTATGCGGGATGTGGGCTGCCATATTATGTGGGCCATGTTATTGAAAACAAGGAAGAACTCATTGTAAATACACCTTTGAAATACGAAAAATTAACAGGGGTAAAAGTTCTGACAGAAATGGAGGCAGTCAAAGTAGAGCCAAATCAGAAGAAAGTTTCTGCTATTGACTTAAAAACCGGGGAAACAAAAGATTTTTCCTATGATAAGCTGGTAATTGCTGTAGGCGCAAGCCCTGTAAAACCTCCTGTAGAGGGCTGTGATTTAGAAAATGTATTTTTTATGAGAACTCCGGAAGATGCTATTCGGCTTCGTACTCTGATTGATGGTGGAAGTATTAAAAAGGCAGTGGTAGTGGGAGCCGGTTATATTGGACTTGAGATTGCAGAAAACCTGAAGACCATAGGGGTACGTCCTTTTGTACTGGATATGGCACCTCAGATTCTTGCTCCTGGATTTGATAAAGAGATGGCTGATTATGCAGAAGGAAAGCTGTCAGAAAGCGGAATTCCGGTGGTGACAGGAGTCACTGTGACTGCTATTGAAGGAAATGGTAAGGTTGAGAAGGTTCTTACAAGCAAAAAGGCATATAAAGCGGATTTAGTGGTGCTAAGCGCGGGAATCCGACCCAATACCGCTTTCTTAAATGATACGGGGCTTGAGATGGTAAAAGGAACCATTTTAACCAATGAGTATGGAGAAACCAATCTTCCGGATATCTATGCAGCAGGTGACTGCGCTATGGTACACAATGCGATTACCGGTAAGCCTGCCTGGTCACCGATGGGTTCAACAGCTAACATTGCAGGACGTATCATTGCGCAGAATATGATGGGAGCCAAGATTTCTTACAGAGGCACCCTGGGTACAGCAGTGTGTAAGCTGCCGGGAATTAATGTTGGAAGAACAGGACTTACAGAGGTTCAGGCAAAAGAGGAAGGGTTTGACCCGGTAAGTGTGGTCACCATTGTGGACGAAAAAGCACATTATTATCCGGGAGCAGGACTTCTGGCTGTTAAAATGATTGCAGATAAATCAACAGAGCGGCTTCTTGGGGTTCAGGTAGTTGGCAATGGGGCAGTTGATAAGATTGTGGATATTGCAGTTACAGGCATTATGCTGAAGGGAACGCTGACACAGCTTTCAGACCTTGATTTTGCATATGCGCCACCATTCTCTACAGCTATCCATCCTTTTGCACATACTTTAAATGTGTTGAAAAATAAGATTAGCGGACGATTTGAAACCTTTACGCCGGCAGAGTATGCAGCAGGGAAAGCAGAGGATTACCGTCTGGTGGACGTATCCATCCAGCCCACAACAGAAGCGCGCCTTATGTGGAACTTACGGATGTGAACGGACCAATAGAAGGATTTGACCCGGAGGAGAAACTTCTGTTAGTATGTAATAAGGGAAAACGGGCATATCTGCTTCAAAACCGTATGAAATTCTATGGATATAAAAATACAAAAGCCCTGGAGGGCGGAAACTTTTTCTCAGATGTAGAAGTGGAATAAACAAAGCGAAAAGGAGAAATGATTATGGCATGTACAATTAGCGCAGAGGAAATCAAAAGAGTAAAAGGGTTAGGTTTTTTGAATAACAAGGGAACAGATTTGTTTAATGGTCGTGTAATTACCGTAAATGGAAAGATTACAGCGGCTCAGGCAAAAGTGATTGCAGAAGCAGCAGAAAAGTTTGGTAACGGGGATGTGGAATTTACCACCCGTCTTACAGTGGAAGTAAGAGGAATTCATTTTGATAATATTGAACCTTTCAGAGAATATATTGCAAGGGAAGGGCTTCAGACAGGCGGTACCGGTTCTGTGGTACGTCCTGTAGTTTCCTGTAAGGGAACCACCTGTCAGTATGGTTTGTATGATACTTTTGCACTGTCTGAGAAAATTCATGAGAGATTTTATCTGGGATACCGCACAGTGAAACTTCCTCATAAGTTTAAAATTGCTACAGGCGGATGTCCAAATAACTGTGTAAAACCAGACTTGAATGATTTGGGAATCGTAGGTCAGCTTGTGCCAAATTTTGATGAAGACATGTGTAATGGATGTAAGAAATGTAAGATTGAGAAAACCTGTCCTATGAAGGCTGCAACAGTGAAGATGGCGTTTTGGAAATTAATAAAGATGTATGCAATAACTGCGGACGTTGTATTGGACAGTGCCCATTTGATGCTATTGAAGAGGGAACACCAGGATATAAGATTTACATTGGCGGAAGATGGGGCAAAAAAGTTGCACAGGGACAGCCGCTTTCTAAGATTTTCACATCAGAAGAAGAGGTACTGGATGTAGTGGAAAAGGCAATTTTATTGTTCCGTGAGCAGGGAAAGACAGGAGAGCGTTTTGCTGATACTATTGCAAGAATCGGCTTTGAGGAAGTAGAAAAGCAGCTTCTTTCTAATGAAATTCTGGAGAGAAAGCAGGAAATCCTGGATGCAAAACTGCATCTTGCAGGAGGAGCAAGCTGTTAGTGAAAAGTTGTAAATAAGAATAAGGGAGCATCGTAAAATAACTGATTTTGTCAGTTGTGGAGCGGTGCTCTTTTCTTTATAATAAAGGACAAAGAGAGAAAGGACAGTGATTATCATGGATAGAAGAAAAACTCTGGAAGCATTTGCTTCGTATGTGAATCAATATGACAGTAAAGACCCCAAGATTAGTCTGAAGATAAAGCATACCTATAAAGTAGCAGAGCTTTGTGAGAAAATCGGCGCTGCGCTGGGGCTTACAGGAGATGGTTTGGATGCAGCGTGGCTGTGCGGTATGCTGCATGATATTGGCAGATTTGAGCAGATTCGGCAGTATAACACCTTTATAGACGGTAAGTCTGTGGACCATGCAAAATTAAGCTGTGTGGTATTATTTGGAGAGGGCAGAGATAAAGATGGAATTTTAAAAAGGCTTCCAATGCCTTGCCAGATGACGGAATTTGAGAAATTTGCAGATATAGAGGGTTATGAAGATGAGATTTATACAGCCATTTACTGGCATAGTTCTTACCGTATTCCAGAAGATTTAGATGAGAGGACAAGAATGTACTGCAACATTTTAAGGGACGCTGATAAGCTGGACATTCTTCGGGCGAATCTGAATACGCCACTGGAGGATATTTATAATGTAAGCACAGAGGAATTATATAGAGCGCGGATAACGCCGGAGGTCATGAAAGCCTTTGATGAACATCATGCAGTGCCAAGGGAAGTGAAGAAAACCCCTGCAGACCATATCGTAGGCCATGTGTGTCTGGCGTATGAACTGGTGTATCCTGTTAGCCGGGAATTAATAAGGGAACAGGGATATTTGCAGAAGATTCTGGAGTTTGAATCTGAGAATCCAGAGACACGAGAGCAATTTGCATATATGAGACAGGAGATGAAAAGGGTACAACTTATAAAAACAACTTGATTTTTTTCCGAAAAAGACTAGAATAGAAAATTGTGACAAAATAGATGATTTTATTCTGGTTGGAAGAGGAGAGAAAAAGATGACAAATGATATGACATCGGGGAATCCGGTGAAGTTGATTATAAGGTTTATGATTCCCATGTGTCTGGGCAATATTTTCCAGCAGTTTTATAATATTGCGGATTCTATTATTGCAGGGCAGTTTCTGGGAGTTGATGCCCTGGCTGCCATTGGAAGTACAGGCTCTTTGATTTTTCTGGTTGTAGGGTGGTTAAACGGGCTTACAAGCGGATTTTCTATTTGGGTAGCCCAGTGGTTTGGCGCAAAGAAGCTGGACCGGATGAGGCATTATATTGCCATGTCTGTTTATATTTGCATTGCTTTTGTCATTGTTATGACTGCAGGGCTTCTGGCTGCCAATGAACCCATACTTAGACTTATGAATGCGCCGGAAAACCTTATGGATGACATCAGCAGCTATATGGCTATTATTTATGCAGGCTGGTGGTAACCTGTGCCTATAATGCGCTTTCTGCTGTTTTAAGGGCATTGGGAGACAGTAAATCACCTTTGTATTTTTTGATTATTTCAGCGGTTATTAACATTGTGCTGGATATTGTGTTTATTGTGGTCTTTCATATGGGAGTGGAAGGCTGCGGATATGCTACAGTGATTGCCCAGGGAATTTCAGCCTTGCTTTGTCTGATTTATATTGCGAAAAAATTTGAGGTTTTAAAGCTGCAAAAAGAAGACTTTCATTTTTCCTTTGAAACCATTAAGAAGCTTATGGTTCTGGGAGTTCCTATGGGACTGCAGTTTTCTATTACAGCCCTTGGTGTTATTATTGTACAGGGCGCGATTAATGTTTATGGGGCAGTTCACATGGCGGGCTTTTCTGCTGCCGGAAAGATTCAGAATATTATCTGTACCGTGTTTGTTTCATTTGGGGCTACCATTGCTACTTATGTGGGACAGAACCGGGGCGCCGGAAATATGGAACGGGTAAAGAAAGGTGTTTATCTCACCCAGGTTATGATACTGGTATGCAGTGTGGTGATTATGGCGGTGATTCTGCTTTTGGGTAAGTATATGATTTTGATTTTCATAGACCCGTCAGAGACAGAAGTGTTGAAAGTGGCACAGACGTATTTCAAAGCAGTTGCCTGGGCGTATCCGTTTTTAGGAAGTATTTATCTGTACCGAAATGCATTGCAGGGGCTTGGATTTGGGCTGGTGCCAATGCTTGGCGGTGTGTTTGAACTGGTGGCAAGGGCTGCCATTGTCTTTGCCATTGCAGGAAATGGCAACTTTTTCCAGGTTTGTTTATCAGACCCGGCGGCGTGGATTGCAGCGCTGATACCGCTGATTCCGTATTATTTCTGGGTGATGAAGAAAAGTGGAGAAAGATAAAAGGTAATAGAGTAGAGCATGTGGACTGTTGTACTAAGTTGATACATTTTGGTACAATAGTCCAATCTTTTTTCTTGTAATTTCTTATAGTCTGTACTATAATGAAGTTAAGAATAACAAATCTTTGAAGTCTAAACGGTAATCTGCTGTTAAAGAAATTCCCTTAAAGTAATTGAATAAGAGGTTTGTGTAACACAAAATGTTGAAGTGTGATAGAGAAAGGAGGACAATATGGGATTTGACATTGTACGTGGCGTTATAAAAAATGCATATGCAACGCAGCAATTAATTAAAGCTTAAATAGAATGGCAGATAAAATGGAGATAAATGGTACATTATTTCTGGGATATCCATTAAGTGCGGCGGGAAAAGATATTGTTTCAGTAGATGCTCTTTTAATTTGTCAGGAGAAGGGAATCATAGCATTTATTTTTAATCAGCAGAATGTGAATCAAGAGGAAGAACAGGATATATTGTATTATCAATTGAGTAATATGCTTTCAAAATATAATATTCTGCGAACAAAACGAAGTTGGCAATAGAGCCCAATGTAATTACATTTTATCCAACATCCAATATACCGAAGTCAACAGAAGAGTATATTTATTGCAATTCTGAAACAATAGAAAGAACTATTAAAGAACTTCCGGAGTTTGATTTAAAATGGTATTTGCCGCTGTGCGAGACACTTTTGAAGATATCATCTATGAAACCTAAAAAAAAGAGAGGTGGAGTTCAGAGAGAGAATTCATACGGTGGTATTATAAAAAAAATAGAAGCTGAGATTGCAAATTTAGATGAGTGGCAGAAAAAGGCAGCCTTTGAGATTCCAGATGGTCCGCAGAGAATCAGAGGACTTGCCGGTTCAGGTAAAACTGTAGTGCTGGCGTTAAAAGCTGCATATCTTCATTCCCAGCATCCATCCTGGCATATTGCTGTAACTTTTTATACCAGAGCACTGGCTCAACAGTATAAAGAAATGATTACTAATTTTTCTTATGAGTTTATGGGAGAACAACCGGATTGGGACAGACTTCATATTCTTCATGCATGGGGGACGGCATCTGAGCCGGGAGTTTATTCAGAAATCGCAGGAATAAGAGGTGTTATTCCTAAGACGTATGCAGGCGCTAAAGCACAGTATGGTGTCAATGGTGCATTTGAAGGAATTTGTAAGGAGGTATTGTTTGCAGCAGAGGGAAGAGAAGAAGAAGTTCTATATGATGCAATTTTAATAGATGAAGCTCAGGATTTGCCGACACCTTTTTTTAAATTATGCTATGCAGTGGCTGCACAACCTAAAAGAATCATTTTTGCTTATGATGAACTTCAAAGTCTTAATAGCACTCAAATGCCTGGAATTGATGAAATGTTCGGAAAAGATGAAAATGGAAATTCCAGGGTGAGATTGGTAAATCATGAAGGAGAAGCGAGACAAGATATTGTGCTTCCTGTGTGTTATAGAAACACTCCATGGGCATTAGCTTAGCACATGCTCTTGGATTTGGCATTTACAGAGAAGGGGACTTAGTTCAACTTTTTGACGATATGGAGCTTTGGAATAGTATAGGATATAAGGTCATAGGTGGTGAGGCAAAATTTGGGCAACAGGTAAGGCTTGCAAGAAGAGATGATTCTTATCCGGCATATTTTAAAGAGTTGCTTAGACCGGAAGATGCAATTCAAATACATTCTTTTGGAACAGTTCAAGCGCAGTATCATTGGGCAGTAAGCCAAATTGAACATGATATAAAAGAAAGAGAATTGGATCCTGATGATATTTTAGTAATTTTTCCGGATGCATATTATGCAAAAAATCAATATAATGATTTTCAAAGATATCTGGATATGAAAGGTATTTCATCTATTTTGGCAGGAGTAACTGCTAACAGAGATACTTTTAGGATTCCAGGTCATGTAACTTGTTCCAGTATTTATAGAGCAAAAGGAAATGAGGCTCCTATGGTATATATTTTAAATACAGAATATTGTGCCAGAGGAAGCGAATTGATTACTCTGAGAAATAAACTGTTTACAGCTATTACCAGATCCAGGGCATGGATTCGGATTTGTGGTGTGAACCCGGAAATGGAGATTTTGCAGAGAGAAGCAGAGAAATGTGTAGAGAATCATTTTGAATTGGATTTTAAAATACCTACCCAAAAGGAATTAGAAAAGAGCAGACTGCTGTACAGGGATCGTTCTGAAGGAGAAAAAAAGAAAATTAAATCCTACAGTAATGCCCTAAATCAGATTATAGCCTCTTTGGAAGCAGGAGAAGTTAATATAGATTTGGTTCCGGAACTTGGAAAACTTTTAAATGCAGTAGAGGCTGCGAAAGAAGCTGAGGGTGAAGATGAATAAAAATTTAGAGAACACTTACCAACAGATAGAGAATACAATAGAGACATTAATTATGCAGGGGGTTATGAAATATAAGATACAAAGTGAAAAAACTGTGAATCAAAAAACGGGATTGGAACAAGTTTCGTGGAGGAATCATGTGGGAGGACGTGCGGTAAGCAGTAAGGCATTTAATCAAGTGCAGCAGTATTTAACAATTTTATCTTCCAGGGCATATCAGGGATTAATGTCAGACTATTCTATTATACGGGCATCCTATGTGTTTGAAAAAGAAAAATTAGTTTCTCACAATTTATTGTGGTGGCCTTGTCCAGTGAGAATTGATGAGGAAATGGTGCAGGATATAGGACTCATAGAAGGGATTCAGATGCTTTTGGAGGATAAAAATGTGGAGAAATATCTGAATATGAGGACACCTGTAAGAATAGATTTTGATGCTGAAAATGACAAGAGAGATCATCCCCGGGCACATATACATTTGCAGCACTATGATTGTAGAATTAATAGTGTAGAACCGATTTGTTTTAATCGTTTTATCAGATTTATATTAGATACCCATTATCCACATATGATGATTGATTATAGGGGATGGAATTATCTGAATTATCAGTATGAAAATAAGAGAAAAGAAATTGAATATGATTCTATGAATCGCTTCATTATAAAGTATGTATGATGAAAAGAAAGAGTGGATATAAAAAAAAGAGGGCGGTTAAATTTATCGCCTCTTAAGAAGGATATTCATTTTCATACCAGAGTTTTTAAACCTCTAAAATTTGAATGTATCTCTAAGTGGCGCCCATTTCTGGTCTTTGTCGCTTAAATTAAGAGGTGTTCCGTCTTCCAGTGTATATCCGGCAGCAGAAGCATTACCCTGGTATTCTCCGATAAGCTGTGGCCACTCAATGCCGATTTCCGGGTCATTCCATGCCAGGCCGCCTTCATCTCCGGGATGGTAGAAGTCTGTACATTTGTAGCAGAATTCAGCCACATCACTGAGCACTAAGAAGCCATGTGCAAAGCCTTCCGGAATATAAAACTGTTTTTTGTTTTCTTCGGTCAGTTCAATGCCAAACCATTTTCCGTAGGTTTCGCTATCACTTCTTAAATCAACAGCTACATCAAAGACGCTTCCTTTGATTACCCGGACTAATTTTCCCTGTGGAAACTCTTTCTGGAAATGCAGGCCTCTTAAAACACCCTTTGTGGAACAGGACTGGTTGTCCTGCACAAAATTCATAGTAAGACCGGCTTCTTCCATATCTTTCTGATTATAGGTTTCCATGAAATAGCCTCTTGCATCTCCGTGAACAGCTGGCTCAATCACATACAGACCTTCGATTGGGCATTTGCTTACTTTAATCTGTCCCATGTTATCAACTCTCCTAACTGAAATAATGTAGTGTCCTTAAAATTCAATTTCTTGTAAATAGCGTTTTACCGCATCTTGCCAGGTTGGCAGAGGCTCAAAGCCATTTTCTGCTAATTTGCTCTTGTCCAGACGACTGTTAAACGGACGTTTTGCTTTGGATGCGCCATATTCTGCGGTAGTTACGGGCTTTACAGTAACTTTGGCATATTCTTCATGTCCGGCTTCTATTGCCTGACGGAAGATTTCTTTTGTGAAATCGCACCAACTAATATATCCACCTTCATTGGTAGCATGGTAATAGCCATATTTATCGGTTTCAATCATATCCACCAAAAGTCTTGCCAAATCCAATGTATAAGTAGGAGTACCAATCTGGTCATCCACTACGGTAAGGGTATCGTGGGTCTTACCAAGATTCAGCATGGTTTTGATAAAGTTCTTTCCATTTTTGCCGAATACCCAGGCGATGCGGACAATAAAGTATTTTTCCAGATTTTCAGATACTGCCAGTTCCCCTGCTAACTTCGTTTCCCCGTAAACATTGAGAGGCTTGTAATCTTTGCAGTCTGGCTGCCATGGTGTGGTTCCCTGACCGTCAAATACATAGTCTGTGCTGATGTACACCATTTTGCAGTTTAATTCCTTGCATACCAGGGCAATATTTTCGGTTCCTGTGGCATTGACCGCCTGTACAATGGGCTTTTTATCTTCGTCCTCTGCCAAATCTACAGCTGTCCATGCTGCGCAGTGAACCACAACATCAGGGGCAGTAGATTTTAGAACAGTTTCTACAGAAGCTTTGTCTGTAATATCCATGGGAACATAAGGCATAGTGGTTACAGCAGTACCGTCCTGGATGCCGCTGTAAACTTCTTTAATATCTGAGCCAATGCCTTCGTATCCTCTTTTGGCCAGTTCGTTCATGACGTCATGGCCTAATTGTCCGGCAACACCGGTAACTAAAACTTTCATTGCATAAACCTCCTTGTGAGACATCCTTGATTAGCGGTTTGCATACATTTTTTCATAGTAATTCTGATATTCTCCGGAGATGATGGTTTCCCACCATTCTTTGTTATCTAAGTACCACTGGATTGTTTTTTTGATACCATCAGCAAATTTTGTCTCAGGCAGCCATCCAAGTTCATTGTGAATCTTAGTTGGATCGATGGCATAACGCATATCATGGCCTTTTCTGTCTGTTACATAAGTGATGAGGCTTTCTGGTTTGCCAAGTTCTTTGCAGATGATTTTAACAATGTCAATGTTTTTCATTTCGTTGTGACCGCCAATGTTGTAAACTTCTCCAACACGGCCTTTGTGGATAATCAAGTCAATGGCTTTGCAGTGATCTTCAACATACAGCCAGTCACGGACATTTTCACCTTTTCCATATACAGGAAGCGGTTTGTCATTTAATGCATTGGCAATCATCAGCGGAATGAGTTTTTCCGGGAAATGATAAGGTCCGTAGTTGTTAGAGCAGCGGCTGATGGTTACAGGCAGGCCGTATGTACGGTGGTAAGCCAGAACCAGAAGGTCAGCACCTGCTTTTGAGGAGCTGTATGGGCTGCTGGTGTGGATTGGTGTTTCTTCTGTGAAGAATAAGTCAGGGCGGTCCAGAGGCAGGTCACCGTAAACTTCGTCAGTAGAAACCTGGTGATATCTCTGGATGCCATATTTGCGGCATGCATCCATGAGCACAGCAGTTCCTTTGATGTTGGTATCCAGGAATACTTCTGGATTTTCAATAGAACGGTCTACATGGCTTTCAGCAGCAAAGTTTACTACCATATCAGGATGTTCTTCTTCAAATAATTTATAAACAGCTTCTCTGTCTGTAATGCTTTCTTTTACAAAACGGAAATTTGGGTTGTCCATTACAGGTGCAAGAGTAGACAGGTTTCCTGCATAGGTCAGGCAGTCCAGACACACAATGCGGTAATCAGGGTACTTGTCTAACATGTGAAAAATAAAGTTACTTCCAATAAATCCGGCTCCACCGGTTACAATGATTGTCATAATAAAAATCTCCTATTCTTAAAATAAAATATATGCATCTAAATAAAAAATATGATTTAGTGCAGGGTATCCAGATATTTTCCGTCTAAGACATCTTTTAAATACTGGCCGTACTGGTTTTTCTTTAATACTTCATAGACTTCCAGAACATCTTCTTTGGAAATCCATCCATTTAAGTAAGCAATTTCTTCCAGGCAGGCAATCTTGCGGTGCTGGTGGCTTTCCATGGTTTTTACAAAGTTGGTTGCCTCTACCAGACTTTCGTGAGTACCGGTATCCAGCCAGGTAAATCCTTGTCCTAAAAGTTCTACATTTAAACTGCCTTCTTTCAGATAAATGCGGTTTAAATCTGTGATTTCCAGTTCTCCTCTGGCACTTGGTTTCAGATTTTTTGCATACTCCACAACTCTATTGTCGTAGAAATAAAGACCGGTTACACAGTAGTTGCTTTTTGGTTTTTCTGGTTTTTCTTCAATGGAAATTGCTTTTCCCTGGTCATTAAATTCTACGATACCGAAACGTTCCGGGTCATCTACATAGTAACCAAATACGGTAGCACCTTTTCCTGTTTCAGCATTCTGAACAGCCGCTTTTAAGCGCTTTTTCAGACCGTGACCTGCGAAAATATTGTCTCCAAGAACCATGGCAACGCAGTCATCACCAATAAATTCCTCACCAATGATAAAGCCTGTGCCAATCCGTCTGGGCTTGGCTGTACGGCATAAGAAAGCTGTACGCCGAATTGATGTCCGTCTCCTAAGAGCTCCTGGAATCTTGGGGTATCCTGTGGAGTAGAAATAATCAGGATCTCACGGATGCCTGCGTTCATCAGTACAGACAGAGGGTAATAAATCATGGGTTTGTCATAAATCGGTAAAAGCTGCTTGGATGTTACCATAGTCAGCGGATAAAGGCGGGTTCCGGAACGCCTGCTAAAATAATGCCTTTCATAGAGTTCTCCTTTTTTGTTGTTTCGTTTTCTGGTATCTATGTTTGTATTATATAGGGTAACGTAACGTCACCTGCAAGGGGTTTTTCCAAAATTTCACATAATTTTTAGAATCATGGGCGTTTACAGAGAAAGACTCCGGCCTCTTTTGTGATGTGAAAGGACGTTTTTGTCTTTTTTGCCACAAAACTACGGAATTCTTTGTAACGATCCAGAAGATATTGATTCTGGTTTCCATGGCAGGATAAAATATAGTCAATCAAGGGTTCCGGGGTATCCACTTCCAGATAGTCCTCGTATAATTTCCAGGAAATGTTGGAAAAATAGGGAGAGAGCAGGGTTTTGCCATTTTCTTTTCCGAATTTTTCGTAAAGTTTTTCTCCTGAGAGAATAATCCGGCTGTCAAATTCCTGAACAAGATTGCTGATTTCTTCCATATGTGCAGAACCATAAGCACTGCAAAGAAAGGTTCCACCGGGTTTCAAGATCCGTTGTACTTCCCGGCAGACTTTTGGGATATCGCAGTAAAAAAGCACATGGTTGGCAATGACCAGATCAAAACTGGAGTCAGGATAAGGAATCTCATGGCAGTCAAAGGAATGAAAGGAAAAACGATTATCTAGGTTTCCGATTTCACGTTTTGCATCACGGAGCATACCTTCGGAAATATCACTGAGTGTTATGGAGACTGTTATTGGAAGTTTGTCTTTATTTTCTGCCCAGAGGGCACCGCTGCCACAGCCGATTTCCAGAATTTTTATGTTATCTTTTATATGACACTGTTCAAAAAGCCAGGGAAACCATCCTTGTTTATTCTTGGAGTACAGGCTGTGCAGACGGATTCTGGCGGAAATATTGGAGGAATTCTGATACTGGGATTTCAGGCTTTTCTCCATGTTGGTCAGGTGAATCAGGTTCAGCATACGGCTCCAGTTAATGCTCTGTTGTGTGCTAATCTCCTGGGTGGTATCTTCAATAGCTTTCTCTACCATTTGAAGCTGTTCAATACGGTCACGGATGAGTTTTTGCTGCATTTTCAGTGAATTGAGCATGAAGTGAAAGTCTGTATCGTCAATGGTCATTTCTTTAATATCATCCAGCGAGAATCCCAGGTATTTCAGCAGAAGAATCTGCTGGAGCCGGGCAAAATCCTGATCGGTATAGAAACGGGAGCCGGAAGGGGATACATAGGAAGGCTTTAGGATATTTTGTTTGTCATAAAAACGCACCGTTCGGACTGAGATGTTTGCCATGCGGGCAAACTGTCCTGAGGTGTAGTAACCTGGAAGGTTCATGGGAATCCTCCTTTCTGTGGAAATAGTGGTTAGGGTTATTATAACCCAGGGGGGAGGGGGAGGGCAAGAGGGAAATGCAGTGAGTATAGAAATATAAGATATCCTATGACAAGCTCACATATTTGTGATAGAATGAATGCAACAGTAATCGGATGGAGAATATGAAGTGAAAGTAAATTACGATATATATTTTAAGCTTTGCAAAGGAGAGCAATGAAAGACGAGAATGCTAAGGGATATTAAAATAAAGGAGGCATTTGATGGAAAACAAACAGATTGAGAATGACAAGGTTTTATACAAGCCAATCATTACTGATATTAAAGAGTTGGTTCATGCAGGCAGAAATGCCGCCTATAATGCTGTTAATAAAGCTACAATTATGACATACTGGAATATTGGAAAAAAGATTGTTGAAGAAGAACAGGCGGGAACAGAAAGGGCAGAATATGGAAAACGGTTGATTTCCATATTATCAGATGAATTGACAAAAGAGTTTGGTAGTGGTTTTTCTGATAGAAATCTTCGTAATTTTAGAAAATTTTATCTGTTGTTTCCAGATGAAAAGATTTGGAACGCATGCGTGCCGAATCTAACTGGACACATTTTCGTTCCTTGTTGCGAGTTGACAATGAAGATGCACGTATATGGTATATGAAAGAGGCAGCAAGCGAAGGTTGGAGTTCGAGAACTTTAGATAGAAATATTAGCACACAATATTATTTCCGGCTTTTACAATCACCGAAAAAAGAGGCGGTGATTACAGAAATGCAGGAGAAGACTAAGGATCTTGAAAAAAATAAATACGAATTAAATCAAAAGTCCTGTTATTGCAGAATTTCTTGGATTTAAGAACGAAGAATCATTTTTAGAATCAGATTTAGAGAGTGTAATCCTTTCTCATATTCGGGACTTTTTAATGGAACTCGGGAAAGGATTTGCTTTTGTGGCCCGTCAGCAGCATATTGTTACTGAAACAGACGACTACTATATCGACCTGGTATTTTATAACATAGAATTAAGATGCTACGTTTTGATTGATTTGAAGATGGGAAAAATCACACATCAAGATGTGGGACAGATAGATAAGCAGAAGAATATATTTTATATGCAGCATCCAGAATTGAAGGAGCATTCGGATGCAGAGAATTAAAAAATCATAATAAAATGGAGAAAAGAAAAAGTGTTATCTGGAGGAAGGAAATAGCAGGAGTCTGCCGCATAATTTTTTAGTGCGGCAGACTTATTATGTTATTTATATTCTTAGGTTGTTTGTGTACCCTTTGTTTCCCTATATACAGAAGGTGACATGCCCAATTTCTTCTTAAAGCTATTGCTGAAATAATACTGGTTTGCATAGCCGCATTTCATACTGATTTCTTTTAAAGAAAGGTTTGTGGATTCCAGATAATGACAGGCTCTTTCTATTCGAAAAGCCGCAATGGTGTCACTGATACTTTGGCCGGAGACTTTTTTAAACAAAGAACTCAGATATGCAGGACTGATGTTTGTATGCCTTGCAATGTCATTGAGGCACAGGGAACTGCTTTCAAAGTTTTCTTTTATATACCCTAAAGCTACTGTATATACCTGATTATGATAATTTTGTAAAGAAGAATCCAGTTTTTCACAGACTAAAGTACACAGGTGCGTCAGCCATCTTACAAACTGTTCATAGGTACGGAAGGAGTCAAATCTGGTATAAACCTGGATGATTTCCTTTTCTAAATCTTCTGTATCCAGATTCATTTCATATAAAAATTTCAAAATCCGTCCCAAAAGGGAATAAATTCTAATAAACACCAGATTTTTGTCCTGTATTTTTTCTAATAAATTTTGAAAATAACAAGTAAGCCATTGCTCAATTGCGTTTAAGTCTTTGGAACAAATAAGGCGTATCAGTTCTTCTTCGGTATTTTCCGAAAAAGACAGGAGGCTGAATTCTTTGCCAAGTGCTTCTCTTGCATCAAAAATATTTTTATGAGGAAAGAAAAAGCGGTATTTTAGTGCATGGGAAGCACTGGCAAAAGAGACAGGAAGTTTCCAGATGTTATCAGCGATACTTCCGATTCCTATGTTCAGTGAAAGAATATTGTTCTTGCATAATTCAACCATGGAGGAGGCTATTTTATGTATGGATTGAAGAAAGTGCTGTGGATGTTTCGTATTTTGCCCTATAATACAAACAACTCCACTGAATTCCTTTAAATAAAAAACATGGTCAAAAATCTGCATTTGTTCTTTTACTAAATCCAGGACATTTAAAAGCTGAATCTGGTACTGAGTAAAATCTAATTCAGGTTTAGATGAGTTCGTTTCTGCTTCAATGATAAGCACATGGAAATAGTCATAGTCAAACTTTAAGTCTAAATATTCAAGATACTGGCTTAAGTGTGCGGCTGGATTTTCGCCAGGATAATGTAACAGGTCATGAAAGAATTTTTCTGTCATAACAGGCCGGCTGGCCTTTACTAATTCCGTATTTTTTTGTGTGCGGTCTATTTCTGTAAAAGCATTTTTGACTTTTTCTGTAAGATAGATGTAATCCAGAGGTTTCTCAATATAATCATATACCCCCAGGCGGATAGCGCGTTTGGCATACTCAAATTTGTCATATGCACTTACAAGAATTACTTTTATAAAGGGTTGGATTTCCTGGGCTTTCTGACTCAGGGAAATACCATCTAATCAGGCATTTCAATATCTGAAATAATTAAATCTACATGGGAACTTTTCAAGGTATCTAAGGCAGAAAGACTATTATATTTTACAGCAACTACGTTTGCATCCAGGGATTTCCAGTCAATATTTTTCTCAATTCCTTCTGCTGTAAGGCAGTTATCATCTACAATCATTACTTTCTTCATCGTTTTCCTCCATCTGGTCAAATTCAATGGTAATGGATGTGCCTTCAAATAAATGACTTTCAATGGCAATACTTCCATTTCCAAAATAAGGATTAGAAATTCGTTTATTTACATTTCCAATACCAAAATGTCTTTCATAATTTACAATTTTTTCGCTTAGAGTTTTTCGTAATTCCTGAAGTTGTTCTTCTTTTATTCCAATACCGTTATCAGTGATAGAAATGATAACAGTATCATCTCCATAGGAAAGATTAATGGAAATATGAATTTCAGGTGTATTCTGGGAGATACCATGCAGGATGCTGTTTTCCAGAAACGGCTGGAGTGTAAATTTACATATCAAAAAGTTATCAATGCCATCTTCCATATTGATTTCCCAAGTGAGGTTGTCGTTATGACATAGTTTTTCAATTTCTAAATAAAGATTTGCAATGGTCAGTTCATCCCGGATTGTGATTAAATCTTTTGATTTTCTAAGGGTCATGCGGTAAAAACGGGTAAGGTTTGTCAGCATCTGATTGGCAATATCTAATTTCCCAAGGGACTGACAGGTTTGGATAGAACCCAGAATGTTATAAAGAAAATGAGGATTAATCTGGGACTGAAGAAGCTGATATTTTAACCGTTCTTCCGCAAGTGACAGTTCCAGAATAGACTGGAGATTATCATTTAGGGAATGCTGCATTTTTTTGAAAGGTCACGCCTAGTTTATCAATTTCATCAAAAGTTTCAGGACTACGGTTTTGGGGTACTAAATTCTGAAGATTGTTATTATAAGCGTCTAGCTGTAAGGTCTCCATAGCCTTTGATAATACTTTAATCCGCCTGGTAAGATTTTTGGAAAACATGATGACTACCACAACTGTCAAAGGGAGAGAGATTAAAACAGTTAACAGGATGCTGTTAATTAGTACATGGGTATTTTGTCTGATATAAGAATCAGGAATTTCTGTTACATGAAGCCAGCCATTTTGCAATTGGGCAGTGTGATAGGTAATGTGAGCTTGCTTTTTAAGAGGCTTCTTGCTTTGAAATAAAAAATCAGATTTTTTCTTATCAAGGGTGGTGGAGATTAAAGTTTTATTATTGCTGGCAATGATTTTTCCGTTATCGGTAAGGATATAGCTGGAAATACGTTTATCCTGAAAGCTTTCCTGCAGGATAGAAGAAAATTCGGATGCATTTAGATGGATCATATAAGCATACTCTAAAGTTCCTGTATCCGGATGCTTTAAAATTCTGCAACAGGCAAGGGTATCTGATATATCATGAGTATTGGATACCAGAAAAGGAACAGACAGCCCTTCCTGGTAAAACCAGATAGAGGATGTTCCGGATTTTCCAGAGCATTGCCGGGAAGCTGAAAATCTGAGAGACTGGATAATGGAAAGAAGTATAAGTTTTCCTGAGCCCCCATATGTTCATCCGGCAGAAATATACTGATATAGGCTAAATTAAAGGATGCCTGAAACATGGATAAATTACTTCGGGCTTCTGACAGAGCAGTTAATGTATCCTCAGTTGTTTCTGCCTGTATCAAATTATACATATCATATTGAAGAGAGTCAGCCACATTTTCCATTTGCAGCAGGCGGTTATAAAATTGTGTATGTAATTGCTCATCAGAGGAGATAGAAGCATTTAGAATCTTATCTTCTGCAATATTATAGGAAACAGCATAAGAAATCCCACCTATGATGAAGATAGGAATCAATGTACATAATAAAAAAGCACATAAAAGTTTGGTTTGAAAATGAGAAAAACAAAGCCGGGAATTCTTTATGAATTTATTCATGAAATAGTCTCCTTTATGTTGGTTTATCTTGAAATCATTATAAAAGAAAGAAAAATCTCTTTCAACAGGGATAAAAATAATATAAACGAATCGAAAAATATTGTATTTTGAAAAAATGAACACTTTGTTATTCTTAGTTCATCAAAGAAAAGGGCAGGAAGCCCGGACAGGAGGATTTAAGAATGAGAAAGAAAATCGTGAGCGTATTACTGGCAGGAACCATGGCAATGGGAATGTTAGCAGGATGTGGCAGTTCCAAGGGAAGTGAAGGTGAAGGAAGTGCAGCGAAAACAGAAGAAAGTGGGAAGAAAGATGGAGAGTATGATTTGACGCTGTATAGTGTCAATACCACAGATCCTGATTTTGATGGCTGGCTCGAAAATGTAGAGGAGGCCACAGGACTTAACATTAATGTAATTGCAGCACCTACAGACTCTGATACACGTCAGCAGAAGGTTACTACTATTTTATCTACAGGAGATGATGCTGTTGATATTATTGAAATTAATGATGAAATGAGTGCTGCATTTAAAAATTCGGGATGGCTGGAAGGACTGAATGATACCGTTATGACAGAAGATATCCGTGATGAGTTTGCTAAGGGATATGTAGAAAATATGATTACAGACAAAGACGGAAATATTGTTGGTGTTCCCGGATATGCCGGTTACCTTGCTTTTTGGGTAAACCAGGAGATTATGGATGAAGTCGGAATCACAGAAATTAATACAAAAGAAGATTTTATGAAATATATGGAAGCTGTTTCTGCTGATGGAAGATATGGATATGGCGGTTCCTGGGAAAAAACATATGTATCTAATGAGATTGCACAGTTTGTAAATATGTTTGGCGGAGATTATTTTGACTGGACCAAAGCTGAAAACAAAGAAGCGATTCAGTTTTTAAAAGATATGGTGGATAACAGCCAGACACCAATTGACCAGATTGCAGATAAATATGAGCAGATGAATCCAAAGGCAAATGACGGAAAATATGGAAGCTGGTTTATGTGGGGGCTTGGAACTGATTATGAAAAAGCAGGTATGTTGGGAGAAGACAAGATTCATATGGCTATGGTTCCAGATTTCAGCGGAAAGGGAGAGAGAGCTATTTTTACAGATTCCTGGAGTTATGTGCTGAACACTGCGTCTAAGAATAAAGAGGCAGCAATTAAGTTCCTTCAGTATATGGCAGATGAAGGGGGGATGGCAGCATCATATGAAGCCTTTGACAGATATCCCGCAAGAGCGGATGTGGCTGAGAAGATAGTTCCAGATACAGACCCTGCAAAAGAAATGTATTCCCGTTATGCTTCTGAATGTACTGTTTCAGGACGTCCAATGCTTCCACAAACCATGGAATTTATTACCGATATGGGTACTATTTTCCAGTCCTGTATGAAGGATGAGATTTCTGTAGATGAATTTTGTGAGAAAGCACAGGAATTAGTAGAAAAATATAGTGAGTAAAGAACATAACAACTTAACAGGGAAAAAGCGCCGCAGGAAACAAAGCCTGCGGTGTATTTCCTCAGATGATAGGAGGAGAAAAGAGTGACGATTAGTAAAAAATCAATGAAATGGATTCCCTGGATTTTAATTCTTCCAGTTATACTTATTCGTGGTTTTACTACCTTATATCCGATTTTAGTAACTTTGAAAAATAGTTTATTTGATATAAAAGTTTTGTCAGGTGTTAATGAGTTTGTAGGTCTGGCGAATTATGTAAATGTATTTAAAGATGACAAAGTACAGACATCCATATCCTTTACTGTAATTTTTGTTGTTGTTTCCATGGTATTTCATGTGATTCTTGGTGTGGCGCTGGCTTTAATCTTGAATATGAAGTTTAAAGGCAGAAGATTTTTGAGGACCATTGTTTTAATTCCATGGGCCATGCCGGCAGTTGTTATTGGTATGGCAGCAAAGTGGGGCTTTAATAATGATTATGGACTGGTAAATGATTTTATACGGCGTTTCGTAGAAGATTTCCAGTATAACTGGTTAATTAATACCGGTTCTGCCAGGGCAGCGGTTATTGCTATGGATTTATGGAAGGACCTTCGTTTTTTGCAATTTTAGTGCTGTCAGGGCTTCAGTTTATTTCTGGAGATATTTATGAAGCTGCAAAGGTGGATGGAGCAAACGGAGTTCAAAGCTTTTTCCGTATTACCCTGCCTTTGATTATGAAAAATGTGGTTACACTGTGTATTCCATTTACACTTTGGAGACTGACAACATTTGATCTTGTATATGCCATGACTTCAGGAGGTCCTGGTGAGGACACTTCATTAATTGCTTACAGAATTACAACAGAGGCATTTACAAACCTAAATGTGGGATATGCTGCTACGCTGGCGGTTATGTTGTTCCTTGTAATGGCAGTCTTTAGTTTTATTAATATTAAGTTTATCAACAAACTGGCAGATTAGGAGGGAATGTGTCATGAAGGATAGTAACAAATATAAAGTATATAGAGCCTTCACTGCAGTAGGCAGATGGGTATTATTTGCAGTGGTTGCCTTTTTGATTTTGTTCCCGGTACTGTGGATTTTTATATCGTCCATTACACCGCCAGGGGAATTGTTTAAAATGCCTATTGATTATATTCCGGATCATCCTACATTGGATAGCTATAAATTTTTGATAGAAAAATGTGGGACTTTTGGAAAAAATCGGAAATACCGTTTTGATTGTAGGAATTACCATTGTGGTAAGTACTGTCTTATGTGCCATGGCAGCATATGGATTCTCCAGATTTAATACAAAAGGCGTAAGCATGGCTTTTGCATTTATTATTGCAACCATGCTGATTCCAGAAGTGGTAACAGCAAGACCTCTGTATGAGTTTATGAGAGCAGTAGGACTGTATGATACCTATCAGGGCTGGTGATTCTGTATATCAGCGCTGTCATTCCATTTACGGTATTGATTTTAAAGAATTTTGCAGCAGAGATTCCGGTATCACTGGAAGAAGCGGCTGCTATCGACGGGGCAAATTTTGTACAAAGATTGTTCAGAGTAGTATTGCCGTTAATGAAACCTGCCATTGCCACGGTTTGTATTATTAATTTTATTACCTGTTTGAATAACTTTTTTACCCCGTTATATTATTCTAATGATATTCAGGTATTGTCTGTTGCAATTGTGCAGCTTCCGCTTAGGGATAATATGTATGGTGTGCCATGGGATTTGGTAAGCGCTATGGGCTGGATTATTTTGTTACCAATTATTATCTTTGTAGCAATCTTTGAGAAACAGATTATGGATGGTATAATGGCAGGAGGAGTGAAAGCCTGATTTTGCCTGAAATTTGAGAAATAGGAGGATAAACAGATGTATTACGATTTTGGAGGAAGTTTAGGAAATTTACCATTGGCGAAGCATAGGAAAAGCCGTGCAATTAATGCAGAAAACCCAAAAGGAGAAAAAGGGAAAGGTGGTATGGCATCCAGTGATTTAGGACCTTCCAGAAAAGGAAGCCCATGCCTTAGGGATATTTTAAGTGGTCAGACAGTGACACTTGCAGAGATAGATGGGCCAGGTACAATTAATCATATTTGGATTACCGTAGATTCAAAAACTACAGAGGCAGATTGCTTTGTGTTAAGAGATTTGGTGTTACGTATGTATTGGGATGATGAAGAAGAGCCATCAGTAGAAAGCCTCTGGGAGACTTTTTCTGCTGTGGATTCGGAAGAGAATGTAATGTGAACTCCATGCCAATTGCCGTGGTGCCAAGCAGAGGATTGAACTGCTATTTCCAGATGCCCTTCCAGAAAAAAGCAAGAATTACATTGGAAAATCAGCATGCAAACCCAATTTCGGCATTTTTTTATCAGGTGGATTACTGCCTGCATGATGAGGAGCTACCAGAAGATATTGCTTATTTTCATGCTCAGTGGAGAAGAGAAAAAATCACACAGTTACAAAGGGATTATGTGATTCTTGATGATGTAAAAGGAAAAGGTCATTATGTAGGGACATATATGGCACTTACAACATTGGAACGTTACTGGTGGGGAGAAGGAGAGATTAAGTTTTATATTGATGGAGATATAGAATATCCTACAATCTGCGGAACAGGAACAGAAGATTATTTCGGTGGTTCCTGGAGCTTTGCGAAGCAGGTTAATGGGAAAACAGTAGAACAGAATTATTGCACCCCGTATTTGGGATATCCATATTATTCTTCACATGATGAAATGATTCATAATTTGTATCACAATGATGACTGTATGCCAATGAGAGGCTTCTACCGCTGGCATATTCAGGATCCTATTTGTTTTGATGAAGACTTGAAGGTTACGATTCAGCAGATTGGCGTAGGATATAGGGGATTGTTTGAGCGGCAGGATGATGTGGCAAGTGTGGCATACTGGTATCAGGCAGAACCTCATAATCGTTTTCCCAAACTGCCTGACAAAGAAGAACGGTGGCCAAGATAGGAGCAGAACTTGAAAAAATATGTATTGGGTGTTTTGCTTGGCTGCCTGTTGATGGCAGTCGGATGCAAAGACGGGCAAAAAGAAGGCAATATACAGGATGTACAAGAAAACGCAGCTTCTCAGAAAGAAACAATAACCATCATGCATATTGATGCAGAGGTACCTGAATTTTTGGAGTTCATTGAACAGGCGGAAAAAGAACTGGATTTGGAGATACAGGTAGTTTCCTGCCCTGCAAATGCAGATATCCGGCAGGCAAAAATATCTACTATTTTGGCGGCAGGGGAGACTTCAGTGGATATTTTTTCTGTGAATGATGAGATGGTCAGTGAGTTTAAATATAAAGGGTACCTGGAACCACTGAACGATAGGGTAATGACAGAAGAATTACTGTCAAAATATCCTGAGAGTTATATGCAGAATATTACCATGAAGGATGGAGAGGTCTATTCAGTTCCCTATTTTATGGATATCATGGTATTCTGGATAAACCGGGAAATGACAGGAGACAGGAAAATCCAGACACAGGAAGATTTTCTTGCATTATTGGAAGAAGATTGGGGCAAAGGAATCTATGGATACGCAAGTGCATGGGATAATACTTATGTATATAATGAACTTTCGGAATTTATTAATCTTTTTGGAGGAGACTACTATAACTGGGATAATAAAAATACAAGAGAAGCACTGACATTTCTTCATGATATGGCGGCAAAGGGGCAGATTCCTGTTTCCCAGATGGCAGACCAGTATGAACAAATGCAGCAGAAATTCATTGACGGAAAGTATGCAAGCATCTTTATGTATAGTGGTGCCATGGATGTGTTTGAACGTGCAGGGGTTTACAGTGAAGATAAAATTCAGGCAGTACCATTGCCGCAATTTGAAAAGAGTGTTACCAATATTGCTACGTGGCAGTATGTATTGAATCAAGCGTCTGAGCATAAGTCGGGGGCAATGAAATTTCTAAAATATGCTGCGGGCAGGGAGGGAAGTATTTCCTATGCAGAGTGTATGAACCGCCTGCCTGCTAGATTAGATATTATTCTTGAGGAAGAACTTGATATTCCGGGATTTGAGGTGCTGCAGGATTATGTAGAGCATGTGGAACTGAAAGAACGTCCATTTTCTAAAAATACCATGAAGGATATTTCTGCTATAGGTACATTATTCCAGAAATATATGCTGGATGAATCTCCCAGGATGAATTTTGCCGGAAAGCCCAGGCGATTGTAGACGGGTTTTAATGGATGGTATCAAGTGAATAAAGTTTCATTGTGCTAAAGAAAATATTATACAAATAAAAAAAAGTCTGTTATACTAAAGCGTGGTAAAAGCCAGATGTATCTGTTTTTACTGCGCTTATGTTATGTTGGCTATTATCAGACAAAGACATCAGGAGGAAAAAGTATGTGTGGAATTGTTGGATACGTAGGAACTGAAAACGCAGCCCCCATTTTAATTGATGGCTTATCAAAACTGGAGTACAGAGGCTATGATTCCGCTGGAATTGCAGTATCAGGAGATGAGACAAAGAATGGGGAAATTGAGATTATTAAGGCAAAAGGAAGGCTGCAGGTACTCCGGGAGATGACGGATAATGGAAGAACCGTAAGAGGAACCTGTGGAATCGGTCATACACGCTGGGCAACTCATGGAGAGCCTTCTGTAGTTAATGCACATCCTCATTACTCCAGGGATAAGAAGATTACAGTTGTACATAATGGGATTATTGAGAACTATAAGGAATTAAAGGAATATCTACAGAAAAAAGGCTATGTTTTTGTCTCTGAAACAGATACAGAGGTTGTGGCGCATTTGCTGGATTATTACGATAAAGGTGAGCCTTTAGAAGCTATTTCAAAGGTACTTGGAAGGGTGAGAGGTTCGTATGCACTGGGAATCTTGTTTCAGGAAAATCCCGGAACCTTGTATGCAGTAAGAAAGGACAGCCCTTTGATTATCGGAAAATCTGAGAAAGGTAATTTTATTGCATCGGATGTTCCTGCTATTTTAAACTATACCAGGACGGTCTGCTATATTGGAGACCGGGAAATTGCAGAGATTACAGCAGACCAGATTGCATTCTATGACATTGACCAGGAAGAAATTACAAAAGAATTTAAAACCGTAGAGTGGGATGCCAAGGCAGCAGAAAAGGAAGGCTTTGAGCATTTTATGCTGAAGGAAATCTATGAACAGCCTAAGGCAGTGGCAGAGACCATTAGTCCAAGGATTCAGGATGGCAGGATTGTCATTGAAGAACTGGGAATGACAGATGAAGAAATCCAGGAAATTTCACGTATTCAGATTGTTGCCTGCGGCTCGGCTTACCATGTGGGAATGTGTGCAAAATATGTGCTGGAGCATCTGGCGAAAATTCCTGTGGACGTGGATTTGGCTTCTGAGTTTCGGTACAGGAATCCTCTTATGACAGAAAATACTCTGGTTATTGTTATCAGCCAGTCAGGAGAGACAGCGGATTCTCTGGCTGCCCTTCGGGAGGCTCAGAAGCGTGGCTTCAAGGTGCTTGGAATTGTAAATGTTGTAGGAAGTTCCATTGCCAGAGAGGCAGATAGTGTGCTCTATACCTGGGCAGGACCTGAGATATCAGTTGCAACAACAAAAGCCTATAGTACCCAGTTGGCAGCAATTTATCTCATTGGTCTGCTTTTTGGAGAAATCCGCGGCGTTCTGGGAGAAAAGGAATATCAGGAATATGTAGAAGAATTGGGGAGACTTCCTGAGAAAATCCAGAAAATCCTGGATGAAAAGGAACGGATTCAATGGCTGGCAAATAAATTTTCTCATACTAAAGATGTATTTTTTATTGGAAGAGGACTGGATTATGCCATTTCGCTGGAAGGATCTCTGAAGTTAAAGGAAATTTCTTATATTCATTCGGAAGCCTATGCAGCAGGCGAATTGAAGCATGGCACCATTTCCCTTATTGAAGAGGGTGTTTTAGTGGTGGGCATTGCCACTCAGCCGGACTTATTTGAAAAGGAAATCAGCAATCTGGTGGAGGTACGCAGTCGTGGTGCATCTGTTCTGGGACTGACCACTTACGGAAATTATGCTATGGAAGATATTGCGGACTTTACCGTATATGTGCCAAGAACCAAGGACTATTTTGCCACCAGTCTGGCTGTAGTGCCATTGCAGCTTCTGGCTTATTATATATCTGTGGCAAAAGGGCTGGATGTGGATAAGCCCAGAAATCTGGCTAAAAGTGTAACCGTAGAATAAGAAACATAAAATCATCAGGCTGGTAAAAGCGGCAGAACAGACTTTGTCTGCCGCTTTGCTTGTGCGCTTTGCGGCGCATGAGAACTTCTATTTTGTATTAATCATTTTTTCATAAAAGCCATTTCTGTATTCACTAGGCGTCATGCCTCTAATTGTTTAAATACCCGCATAAAGTATTTTTCATCTTGAAAACCGCACATGGAGGCAACTTCCTTGATAGATAAGGTAGCTTTGCTGCACAGAATATTTTTGGCAGTTGTAATTCTTATATGGTTGACATAAGAAGAAACCGGATAGCCAGTGTACTGTTTAAAAAGTGCAGTAAGGTAGGTAGGGTGGTAATGGTACTGCTTTGCCAGAGAATCCACCGTAATGTTCTGGTCATAATGAGTATGAATCCATTCTGTAAGCTGGCATACTTTTCTGGGAATCTTGCTTTTGGCAGGATTATTAACGGAAAAGGATTCCTGGGTAAACTCCAGGAGAAGGAGATTTAAAGCATATCGGCACCGTAAAGTTGCCTGATAATGATCCCTTTTGGCCATGTCCAGGAGCTGTACAAAGAGAATGACAGAACGCTTCTGTGGAGACAAGCGTCCATATTCCGGAAGAAGGAAGCAGTCTCTTGGTGCAGAAAGAGGTGTACTTCTGGCAATGCTTTCCTGATACTCCTGATTTTTAAGCAGAGCAGTCTGGCTGTAAATCAGGCTGTGGGGATCTGTGATATAAAAATGTACCCAGAAGTAAGATAACTTTCCTGTGCTGGGCTTATATCCGAAATGAAGCTGGTGAGGGAACAAAAGGAGAGATTCGTTCTCTTTCACATCATAACGGTGTCCATTTTGGTCTATGTGCAGAATACCTTCTGTCACAATAATAAATACAAAAGTATCCATTTTTCTCTTATCATGCAGAAAACCATCCTGGCTTACCAGATTCCCGCAGGATATGTATTCTACCGGGTAAGTGGCATTGGAAAATGAGTATAACATATGGGATTTGTCCACCTTTTCTTTTGATTTGTGAGTTGTATAAAAACTCCTGTATGATACTATCATATCATCAATAAAAATAACGGTACAGAAAAAGTTTGGGAGGTTTTAAAAATGTTAGAGAAAAAATTACATCCTTTATCTTTAAAGCAGATACAGATTGAAGATGCCTTTTGGAAGGAATACATGGAGCTGGTGAGAAACCATGTGATTCCTTACCAGTGGGAGGCTTTAAATGACAGGATAAAGGAAGCAGAGCCAAGCTATTGCATACAGAATTTCAGAGTGGCAGCAAAACTGGAGGAGGGAAGTTTTCAGGGAATGGTCTTCCAGGACAGTGATGTTTATAAATGGCTGGAAGCGGTGGCTTATTCTCTTATGTGGCACTCGGATGAAAAGTTGGAGCAAACTGCAGATGAAACTATTGATTTAATTGCAGCAGCACAGCAGCCGGATGGATATCTGGATACGTATTACATTATTAATGGACTGGAAAAGCGTTTTACAAATCTGATGGATCATCATGAATTATATTGCCTGGGACATATGACAGAGGCAGCAGTGGCTTATTATAAGGCTACGGGAAAGAGAAAGTTTCTGGATGTTGCTATTGCTTATGCCGATTGTGTGGCAGAACATCTGGGAACAGAGGGAGGCAAGATTCCGGGATATCCGGGACATGAGGTAGCAGAAATGGCTCTGGCTGCCCTGTATGAAGTAACAGGGGAAGAACGTCACTTAAAGCTGGCAAAATACTTTATTGACCAGAGGGGACAGGCTCCGTTATTTTTTGATGAAGAGTGCAAAAAGAATCATAACAAATGCTTCTGGGATGACACTTATATGCAGAAGCAGTATTATCAGGCAGGAAGACCGGTGCGGGAGCAGGATAAGGCAGAAGGACATGCTGTGCGCGCTGTTTATCTTTATTCCGGTATGGCAGAAGTTGCCAGCGCTACAGAGGATGAGGAATTGTTCCGGGCCTGTGAGAAAATCTGGGATAATATTATGAAAAAACAGATGTATGTTACTGGAGCGATTGGTGCTACGGAGCATGGAGAGGCTTTTAGCTTTGACTATGACCTTCCAAATGATACCGTGTATGCGGAAACCTGCGCTGCCATTGGACTGATTTTCTTTGCCAGAAGGATGTTTGAGATTACCAAAGACAGTAAATACACAGATGTTATGGAGAGGGCGCTGTTTAATGGAGTGATTAGCGGAATGTCTCTGGATGGCAAGAGCTTTTTCTATGTAAATCCTCTGGAAGTGAATCCGGAGGCATGTGAAAAGGACTACTTTAAGCGACATGTAAAACCAGTCCGTCAGAAATGGTTTGGCTGTGCCTGCTGTCCGCCAAATGTGGCAAGGTTGCTTTCTTCTATAGGCGGTTACGCCTTTGAATGCAGTGAAGAGGCAATTTATATGAATTTGTTTGTGGGTGGACAGATAGAGGCTGTTCTGAATGGAAAGAAAAACACATTCCATGTGGAAACCCAGTATCCCTGGAATGGCTCTGTGAAGATTAGCGTGGAAAATCAGGAGGAAAGTGCCTTTACATATGCGGTAAGGATTCCGGCTGGTGCCAGAATTATGAACTCACAATCAACGGTGTAAAACCAGAATATCATGTGGAAAAAGGCTATGCAATTTTAAACCGTATGTGGAAAAACGGGGATGAAATTATTCTGAAGATGGATATGCCGGTGACACTGGTTGAGGCAAATCCAAAGGTGAGAGAAGACATTGGAAAAGTGGCGGTTATGAGAGGACACTTGTGTACTGCCTGGAAGAAATTGATAATCAGGACCAGCTTCAGGAACTCTATCTGGAAGAAAACCCAGTGTTCACAGAAACCTTTGAAAAAGATTTGCTGAAAGGCGTGGTAACCTTAAAAACACAGGGGAAACGTTTATCAGAGAAAAACTGGGGAGAAGAAGTGTTGTATCGTCCGTATCAGGGAAAGGCTTATGAAAAACAGGAATTAACCTTTATTCCTTACTATGCATGGACCAACCGGGGCGTTGGGGAAATGACTGTCTGGGTGAGAATTTAAGGTTTACAAAAAAGTAACCGTAATCCTTTAATATAGGAAAACGGTTATTTTTTTGCGCTTATTCCGCCGCTAATACATCCCCAAGAGAGGTGTCTCCCATGAAGGTATTTACATTATAGAGGAACAGAATGTCTGTGATTTCGTTGTCTGTAATCAGGCTTTCAATATTGTCATAGTAATATCTTGGGTCAATGACAATGATGTTTCTGTAGTAAGGCACCAGGAAAGGAATGAAGCAGTTTGCGTAGGAGTCTTTGAAAAGCAAAAGATTTTTCTTTCCTTCCATGGGCGTGGAAATGTCAATGCGGGAATGGTTTCCTCCGAAGAATACTTCATATTTATCTTTGTTTTCCAGAGCGGCGCTTCATACATGGAAGCAGTCCGCTTTCCTTCATCTACAAAGTTTACCACACAGTCTGTATTTACATTTTGAGGAATGTAAAGTTCAATGGTGTCCATGCCTTTGTCATAACCGCTTTTGGAGGTTAATGTCCCCTGAAAGCTGTGGGTTACGGGGTAAATGGTGTACTCCTGGGTTGGACTGTCAATACCAAGGGCAGTGCTGAGAGCATCAAAGGCATATTTCGCCCCAAGGGTTGTCCAGTGATGGTCTGTTTTGTAATAGATTTCTTCATTCTTGTGTGATGTCATGGTTTTTGTCAAGTCTACAAAGTTCAGGGAAGTACCTACTGCGCTCTGGACATACTTAATATCTGCTTCCTGGTCTCTTACCGGAGCATTTCTTGGAATGAGATGGTCATATACATAGGCTGCATTGGGAATCAGGGTCATAACAGTGTTGATGTCCGGATGACTGGCAGCGAAGTTACTGATAGCATCCAGATTATTATCCAGGGCTTTCTGGTTTGGCGCGCTTGGGATTTCCATAAGATGGTCCTTTTTGCCAATATAGACGCCGTTGGATTCGCGTTTTCCAAGAGCCAGGTCTTCTAAAACTTTTAAGTTAATCCATTTATCACGGATAAAAAACTGGTCTGTTACATAGTCTTCCATGTCTTTCATGTATTTTCCACTGGCCAGGTTTGCCATGGAAAATTCAGGTTTTTGAGCCAACATACGGTTTTCAGATTCTGAATATTTTTTGTCTTTGCTAAAGAGGTTAAAGGCAAAAGCAATAATCAGAAAAAACAGAAAGATACCAGCCATTTTAAAATAGATTTTGGAACTCCGCTGATAAAAGAGCTTTTCTTTTCTGAGTCTTTTTTCTTCCGGAGTCATTTTTCTCTTATGAGGATGTCTTTGGTTTTCCATATTTTTGTATCGCCTCCTGTCAGAATCGGAAATAGAGGAATGGGTTATAAGTTGCATTTACCAGGTAGCAATGGAAAAAATAAAAATTGCTGTATAAATCACTGCTGCAGCTACAGAAGGATATTTACCTTTCTGTAAGGTGAAGCGGCGGAATTTTTTCCATAACCATGGAGTGGAACACAGGGCGCAGATTACCAGGAGAATCAGGTTTTGTGCCAGATAGTAAAGTCCTGTAGAATCAATAAAGCCGCTGCCGCCGATTCCAAACATATTTCCTATGTATACAAAGGCATCTTTTAGGGTTGGTGAGAAGAATAATACCCATCCAAACAAAACCAGAATGAAACAATAGGCCTGCTGTGCCTTGCCGGGAGCTTTTCCAGCTTCGGAGCCAGGAATAGCTTTTCTGCCAGTAAAAGAAGACCATAGTAAAGTCCCCAGAGCATGAAGTTCCAGCAGCGCCATGCCAGAAACCGGTGAGCATCCACACGATTAAGATATTGCGGATATGCTTGGCCTTGGACACGCGGTTTCCACCCAGAGGGATATAAACATATTCCCGGAACCAGGTTCCCAGTGAAATGTGCCATCTTCTCCAGAATTCAGTAACACTTTTTGAAATATAAGGGTAATCAAAGTTTTTAATAAATTCAAATCCGAACATTTTTCCAAGACCAATGGCCATATCGGAATAACCGCCGAAATCGAAATAAATCTGCATTGCATAGGCAATACATCCAATCCATGCTGTAAGAACAGAGCGCTCAGCAGGAAGGATGGCAGCAATGGCATCATAAGTCATACCAATATTGTTAGCAAGAAGTACCTTTTTTCCAAGACCTCTTAAGAACCAGGAAACGCCCTGACCGAATTTGTAAAGGGAATGGGTACGTTTGCTAAGCTGTGCATCCACATCTGTATAGCGGACAATAGGGCCGGCAATGAGCTGTGGAAACATGGTTACATAAGCGCCGAAGGAAACAAAGTTCTTCTGTACAGGCACAACCCCCTTATATACATCAATGATGTAGGAGAGGGTCTGGAAGGTATAAAAGGAAATACCAATGGGCAGGGACAATTCCCTGTACGGAATTTCAAAAGGAAGGATTGCGTTTAAGTTGTTTACCAGGAATCCGTAGTATTTAAAGAATCCCAAAATTGCCAGGTTTACAATTACGGTAAACCAGAAACTGTACCTTAGCATCTTTGTGTTTTCATTTTGCCGGTATCCATCAATTTCGATACCACTTAAATAGTTGAACACAATACTAAAGAGCATGAGGAATACATATACAGGTTCTCCCCAGGCATAAAAAATCAGGCTGCATAATAAGAGCATGAAGTTCTTGAACTTCCAGGGCACAACATAGTACAGGAAGAGGGTTATGGGAAGAAATACAAACAGAAAGAAAATACTGCTGAAAATCATACTTTTTTATCCTTTCATTTTTATGGTCATTACATTTTTAAAGGCTGTTGCGGAAAGCCTGGTCAGCCTTGGCAGCATCTGGATGGACAATATAGAGAATAAAGTTTCCCTGAACATCCAGGATGTGGTTTTCCAGCATATCAAACTGTTCAATCCCGTAACCTTCAAAACTGGATTTCTGAGTTTCCAGGCGGCTGTTAATAGCTTTTGTAACCGCCTCTGCCTGAGAACTGTCCTTTAATTTTACAATCAGAAGCTCCTGGGCATTCATATTTGTCTCCGGTGCATATAAGGTGACGCCTTCATAATCACTGGCATTTAATCCATAGAATTTCTTAAACATACGGTTGTTGCTCTCTGCCATTCCTTCCACTTTGATGGACTTTACCACCTTGTTGGTTACGGTTTTCAAAGATGCTTTGCTTTCCTTGTCTCCTATCTGGAGAAACACAATAAAAGCAAAGAGAATTACAACCATAGCTACCCGTATGGGTGTCAAAAAGGAAATTTTCTTATTCATTTTCTGTTACCTCCATAATGATAGCGTTACCCCAGTACAGGTAAAATTCTTTTCGCATATGGATGCCATCCACGTCATAGAGATCCTTATGTTCTTCCACTTCCTCCGTAATATCAATAAAAGGAACTCCTGTTTCTTCAAAATGTGCCTTTAGCTGTTCGTTCCAATCTGGGATTTCCCGCCATTTCTCAGATTTCTGGAAAGCAGGATCCGTGGCAGGAATAATAGAGTTTACATATACCGTAGCATCAGGTAAAGCCTCCTGAAGCTGCTGAATCATCTGGTCATATTCTGTTATATATTCTTCGCAGGTTTTCCAGACCCAATGTTCATATCATTGATACCAAAGCAGAGAATAATACTGGATGGATTCACAGCCTTTATCCCATCTATGTATTCCGGTATTTTCCGAATGGTAGCTCCTGCATCAGCAAATACGCGGCTGTCATCCACGCAGTCGAAAACCTCAAAGCCCACTGCACGGGAATCTCCAAGAATCACAGAGTCATTAAACTGTGCCCATACATTGATTTCACCGCTTTCTAAGGCTGCTTTTCTCTCAGCTCTTTTAATTTCTTTGATTTCCTGTTCAATTTCACTGGTATCCTTTTTTTCCAGGGATTTAATATAGGAAACCCCTTCTTTGATTCCTTCGGTGTTGACTTTTTTACCGGAGGTAACCAGGGAAATAATGGCAATAATAATAGCAGCTACTGCAACCGCCTCTAAAACAAGCCGTTTACGGGGATTGCGAATCTGCCGCTTTACCCATCGAGTCATAGAACGATAGGTTTGATATAGTTTTTTCTTCATTTTAGATTTGCCCCTTATCTATCTTTATCAATATTTAACTAAAAATAATCCTTACTATTTATAATATATCGAATTCGTCAAGAGTGCAATATGCGACAGTATTTGACATAGAGAAATTTTTGGGGTTTTTCACAAGAAATTGGTCAATTTTTTGGGTAGAAAATTTGTGGTTGTATTCTTTTAGATTTTTATGCTATAGTAAGAAGCATTAACAATATTTACAAATGAGGGAGAAATACAAATGAAAGGACATTGGAAAAAGAAATTATTTGGCGACAAACAGTTTTATAAGATGGTTTTGTTAATTGCAGTTCCTATTATGATTCAGAATGGTATTACCAATTTTGTAAGTCTGCTGGATAATATTATGGTTGGGCAGGTTGGTACAGAGCAGATGACCGGAGTGGCTATTGTAAACCAGCTTATTTTTGTATACAACCTGTGTATTTTCGGCGGTGTGTCTGGGGCGGGGATTTTCACAGCCCAGTTCTTCGGACAAAAGGATGACGAGGGTGTGGCAAATACCTTCCGGTTTAAACTTTGGATGGCAGCTATTTTAACAGGTGTTACGATTTTGATTCTGGCTGTATTCGGAGAACCACTGATTCAGATGTATCTCAACGGAAATCAGGACGGAGGAGACACTGCGGCAGCCCTTCGTTATGGAAAGGAATATCTCTGGATTATGCTGGCAGGGCTTCCGGCTTTTATGGTGGTTCAGGTTTATGCCAGTACGTTAAGAGAATGTGGAAGTACCATTACTCCTATGAAAGCAGGAATTACAGCGGTTCTTGTAAACCTGGTGTTTAATTATCTGCTGATTTACGGTAAGTTTGGTTTCCCGGAACTTGGTGTTAAGGAGCTGCTGTGGCTACGGTAATGTCCCGCTATGTAGAGGCTTTCATTGTGGTTTGCTGGACCCATGCGCACAAGGAACAGAATACTTATATAAAAGGCTGTATCGTACCATGAAGATTCCTGGTTATCTGGTGAAGCGTATTTTAATTAAGGGAACTCCTCTGCTGCTCAATGAAACCATGTGGGCTGCGGGCATGGCTCTGCTTCTCCAGTGCTATTCTGTAAGAGGAATGAATGTGGTGGCAGGAATGAATTATTTCCAACACCATTTCTAATTTATTTAACGTAGTATTTATTGCCCTGGGTGATTCGGTGGCTGATTGTGGTAGGAACAGCTTCTGGGAAGCAGGAAAAATGGAAGAAGCAAAAGATACAGACCTGCCAAAGATGATTG
>ENA-OQAA01000236-OQAA01000236.1-human-gut-metagenome-genome-assembly--contig:-NODE-236-length-38987-cov-3.748996_pt1 | contig 38987 bp, 42 predicted proteins | sample MGYA00242489_ERZ504515 | MGnify/ENA primary metagenome ERZ504515 (study PRJEB26092, sample SAMD00036237) | human gut metagenome | host: Homo sapiens | study: EMG produced TPA metagenomics assembly of... | reverse complement strand
GGTTCGAGCCCCGTCTATCGCTCTTCTGACAAATGTCAGGCAAACACATCTGAATATGATGTGCGGGTGTAGTTCAATGGTAGAACACCAGCCTTCCAAGCTGGATACGTGGGTTCGATTCCCATCACCCGCTTGTGCGATAGTGGCGTAGTTGGTAACGCGCGACCTTGCCAAGGTCGAGACCGCGGGTTCGAGCCCCGTCTATCGCTCTTTAAAAGCCAGGAATTAAGTTTCCTGGCTTTTTTTAACTTATGACGCATTATTTTCATTGGAGCAGAGCGTTCCATAGAAACTGAGCAGATACAGACCCGAAAGTCCGACCAGTGCGTAGATGATTCTGGAAATCCAGCTCATACTGCCAAAGATGAGAGCTACCAGGTTAAAGTTGAAGAACCCAATCAGCCCCCAGTTGACAGCGCCGATTATTGTGAGAGTCAGACAGAAACAATTTAAAAATTTATTTTCCATAAGTCACCATCCTTTCGTAACTATAGTGTTTCTTTTTATCGTGGAAATTATACGAAAAAGCCTGTATAAAATGTGGTAAAAGATGGAATTTTAGCAGCAAAAAACAGGGGGACTGTCTGAAACTGCAAAGAGAGACATAAAAATACGCGAAAGCCTTAAACGGAACTTTCGCGTATAAAAGATTTCATTGTGCTTCCCATATGGTTGCGTTTTTTACTGGAGATTTAATGTCTGTGCTGCTGTAATTCCTGTATCCAGACCAAATGCGTCCGAAGCATGCAAGTAACCGGCTCATATCATTAAGGGAAAAAGCCTGACATACATTTACCGTTTCTCCAGGCTGAATTTCTTTCATAAATGCATCAACAGCCTCATCACTGTTTGCCGGAATAGCTGCTTCAAGAGCCGCATCATTCTGATAAGCGGTAAGATTTACATCTACCATAGCACTGGAAGAACTTTCTCCGTTATTTGTGTAGTCGTAGTAGACGAGAAGACAGGGTTCACCGCCAAAGTCTGTGGAAACTACATTTCTGGTATAGTGGATAGAGAAACGCTGGTTGGAAAGATCAATGGTCCCATCAGATGTGGCAGGCGTCTGGACCACAGAATCAGCTGGACCATCGGTTCCCTCTGCTGTGGAGTCGGAATCCGCCAGAGCCTGGCTGATCTCATCCTCTACACTTTTGAAATTAGCGGACATGATCTTTACCGTTTCCTCATCAAGAGCCGTAACTTTCCATTGGCCGTTTACTTTGATCATAGGATAAACAATGTCTGTTTCACTGAATTTGTCTTCCAGGCTGGAGGCTTTTTCCATTAAAATAGCAGCAAGTTTGTCCTGGGTTTCCTGTTCTGTAAGACTCTCTCCGGAAAAGGCGCTGGAAACAATCTGACGAAGGAATTCGGTTACAGTTTCACGGTAGATGTCAGATCCGTCTACATAGCGGATCCGTGCAGTGACTTCTGCAGTGCCGTCTTGAAAACTGAAACGTGTCTTTGTGATCTTCCAGGTCATTTTGGCATTGATGGATTTGAAGAAGCTTTCGTAGGTGGCGTTTCGCACATCTGCATTGTCAAGAGCGGAAAGATCGGCGCTCTGGAGCATACCTTCCATTGTGTCGAAATCAAGGCTCTGGATGCCGGTGAGATATTTATCCAATTCTTTGGCTGGCTGGCTGCGTTCGTAGAAATAGTAGCCAATGCTGCGCCGGCGACAAGGATAAGAATAAGCAGAAGCAGAATGCGTCCGGCCTTTCCTTTTCTTTTTTTTTCTTCGGAACAGGGTGTTCATCTGGCATATTTAGTTGTTTTTCTTCCATGTTTCCTCCTTGTTAGGTTTAGAGCCTGTTTGAAAAATCATTCCCGCAATCTGCACGTCCCACTTTGCGGTATATTTCGCCCGAATCGGTTGCCTTAGCCCGGCTACGGCGCCCTCATCCGGAAAAAATCTCCCATAAATTGTGACGCACATCTTGCAGAAAGCCTTTTTCAAACATGCTCTGGCGATGTCTATGACATTATAATTTTATAAATTGACCGTCTGTAAAAATTTCACATATAAATTTGTGTGACATCTTTTTTATTATAGTATACTCTTGGGAGAGTGTCAAAGTATTTACAGAGTGTTACTGGCCACTCCGTTCACAGTAACGTACTTCGCGATGCACAGAAATCATGCTTTGCATGATTTCGCGCCGCAACTCTCGAACAGTAACCAGTAACTTTACGGATACCGGGTATTTATGTTAAGATAATAAAAAAAGAAGAAAGGCGGAAAAACTATGGGTGCAAAGTATGAAGCTTATATAGAATCAGAGGCGGATGGACTTGATATTTCCGTTCTGGCAGTGGTTCCGGATGAGACACCGTACAGAGGAATCCTGCAGCTTGTTCATGGGATGAGCGAATACAAGGAGCGCTATCTTCCCTTTATGGAATACATGGCCAAAAAAGGCTATGTATGTGTGATCCACGATCACCGTGGTCATGGGAAAAGTGTGCGGGCTCTGGATGACCTGGGATATATGTATGGCGGCGGCGCGGATGCAATCCTAAAGGATATTGAGGTGGTGAACCGGGAAATGCACCAGCAGCTTCCGGATCTGCCTTGATCTTATTCGGGCATAGTATGGGTTCGCTGGCCGTGCGCGCTTTTGCAAGAGATCATGATGACTGCATGGACATGCTGATCGTTTGCGGTTCTCCAAGCAAGAATGGGGCAAGATCTCTTGGAGAAGCAATTGCCCATATGGAAAGTGCTGTGTTTGGACCAGCCCACAAGAGTAAAGTCATCGAAACCCTTTCCTTTGCCGGAAATGTGATGCGCTTCCGCAAGGACAAAAACTGTACTTCCTGGATCTGTGCCAATAAGGCAGCAGCTCAGGAGTACTCCGATTCTGAACTTTGTGGCTTTACGTTTACAGATGATGGCTATCTGGCACTTTTTGAGCTGATGAAGCGTGCTTACGACGTAAAGCACTGGCACTGCACCAGACCGAAAATGCCCGTGCTTTTTGTCAGTGGCTCTGATGATCCTGTATGATCAACGTGCGTCATTTTGCAAAAGCAGTGCAGGATATGCGGCGTGCCGGTTATGTAGACGTGAAAGGCAAGCTGTATCCGGGAATGCGCCACGAAATTCTGAACGAGACAGACCGGAAGAGGGTTTATCACGACATTGCCTTTTATATAAAGAAAAAGGGCTTTTGAGAAAAGACGTCCATTATGCATAAGATGCTCTATTTTGCACATACTCACAGAAATACAGTGTGAAATGGAGAACTATATGAGAAAAAAAGGCTGGATTCTGCTGCTGGTTCTTCTGGGTGTGGCTTTTCTTATGAGCTGCGGCAAAGATACGGAGCCGGATGAAGCAAAAGGGGAACTGGTAAGAATTGAGAGGGAAGGATGCCAAGCTGGTGTCCTTCTTTTTTTGAACTAAAAAAATAGATTAGTTTTATATAGATTGCAGAAATGATTTTTGAAACAGGCTCCCAAGTCTTTTTTAAACATGCTGTAGTGTTATGACAAACAATCTGCGCTTGTGAAACAAACAAATGTCTTTGTATAAAATACACAAAAAACACACCATAATAGCACTAAAAATAGTACAAGCTTAAAAAATTGCATTGTCACTGTTCTAAAGTTTAAAATGTTACTTGAATAAAGCAAATTGAAATGCTATAATTTTTTTTACATATTATAAAAATGAACTCTGGTCAGAAATCAGTCTGATATGGGTGTGGTATTTTTGACGACATCTCTCATAAAGGAAAACGAAATAAATGTTTTCGACCGGAAAAAATAAGGAGGAAAAATGGGAAAGTATTTTGCAAAAAGACTTGGAATGGCGATTCTGACTATCTTTCTGGTAGCCTGTCTTACCTTCCTGCTGATGAATGCTGTACCTGGAAGCCCATGGCTCAGTGAAAAAACACCTTCTGAGACCACACTGGCTGCGCTGAATGCCAAATATGGACTGGATAAGCCGGTCTATGTACAGTTGTTTATGTATCTGAAAAATATTCTTCACGGTGACTTCGGTGTATCACTTAAGATGCAGAAGAACCGTGCAGTTCTTGACATTATCGTGGATATGTTCCCGGTATCTGCCAAGGTAGGTGCACTTGCACTTGCATGGGCGATTCTGGTGGGTGTACCTCTTGGCTGTCTTGCCGCATTTAAGAGAGGCAAGCTGACAGACAGCATTCTTCGTGTGATCTGTACACTTGGAATCTCCATGCCAAGCTTCGTTGTGGCATCTGTTCTTCTGGTAACCCTGACTGGAAACAATGCACTGAATCTGTTTCCGTCTATTTTTAATCCGTCGCAGGGATGGCGCGCCTATGTACTGCCATGCTTTGCCCTGGGCTTTTACCCAATGTGCTATACAGCACGTCAGACACGTTCTGCCATGCTGGATTCCTTAAGCCAGGAGTACATTAAGACAGCCCGCGCCAAAGGTCTGAAGAACAAAAAGATTATTTTCAAGCATGCTCTTAGAAATGCACTGATTCCGGTTATTACATACTTAGGACGCAGGTGGCCTTTACTCTTTGTGGTGGTTTTGTTGTAGAGAGCGTATTCTCAATTCCAGGACTTGGACGTTACTTCGTACAGTCCATCCAGAACCGTGATTATCCGGTTATTATGGGAACTACCATTTTCCTGGCAGCATTTATTATTCTGATGAACCTGGTTGTAGACCTCCTTTATAAGGTTGCTGACCCGAGAATCAGCCTTGCGAAAGGAGGAGAATGATCGTGGCAGAAGATAAGAAGATTAAGAAATGTCCGGTGAGTCTTCAGCCGGATATTGAGAACCTCCTTCAGGATTTAAGTCCGGATGATTTTGCATCTGCGTCCAGACAGGAGAAGGATGATTTTATTCAGGACCGCCAGAGTGTTTCCTACTGGAAAGATGCCTGGAGAAGATTAAAGAAAAATGTGGTGGCTATGGTTGCACTTGGTGTGATCGTATTCCTGTTTTTATTTGCCTTTGTGGGCCCGCTTCTGATCCCATATGGTTATGACGAGTTTAACAAAGGTGCTGAGAACCTTTATCCCTATCATTACACACTGGAGGACACCCAGCGTGTGAACGACGAGATCGCTTCCAGAACCCAGTCCGATGTAGTGGATGTAGATGAAATGATCGCCCAGGCGAAAGCAGAAGCTGAGAAAAAGGGCGAGAAATTTACAAAGAAAGATGAAGCAGTTATCCGTGCAAAAGCAAAAGTCGCTGCAAAACCTTCAGAAGATTCTTCTGAGGAGCAGAGCGTAGATGAGGATTCCATCCGCAAGGAGCTTGGAATCAAGAAGCATATTTTCGGTTATTCCCAGGCAGAGCTTGAGCGCAAGGCAAATGGGGAAAAAGTATTCCCTCATGTATTTGGTACTGACATGTATGGCCGTGATATTCTGGTCCGTGTTATGTATGGTGCCCGTGTTTCCATGTCTGTCGGCGTATTCGCAGCTATCCTGGTACTGGTGATCGGCGCCCTTTATGGTGCTATTTCCGGTTACTGTGGCGGCAAGGTGGACGCAGTGATGCAGCGTATTGTTGAACTTATTTATGCAGTTCCGGAGATGCTGGTTGTCCTTTTGATCGCAACTGCACTGAAACCAATCCTTACTGACTATGTGAATTCATCAGGAACCAGTCCTATGAAATCCTTTGTCAATGTACTTGGACCGAACCTGATCTCCATGTTTATTGCATTTGGTCTGTTATACTGGGTTACCATGAGTCGTATTATCCGTGGCCAGGTACTTCAGCTGAAACAGCAGGAATATGTAACCGCAGCAAGAGCACTTGGTGCATCTGGCGGCAGAATCATCCGCCGTCATCTGCTTCCAAACTGTATCGGACAGATCGTTGTTACTACCTGCCTGCAGATACCGTCTGCAATTTTCCTGGAATCCTTCTTATCCTACCTTGGAGTTGGTGTTTCTGCACCTCTTCCAAGCCTTGGATCCATGGCAACAGACGCACTTAGCGGTATGTACACTTATACTTACAGACTGATCGTACCTTCCGTGATCCTGAGCATTATGATCCTTGCATTCAACCTGTTTGGCGATGGACTTCGCGATGCTCTTGATCCGAAGCTGAAGAAATAAGAGAGGAGGAGAACAATGTCTGAACAGAAAAATAAATTGCTGGAAGTAAAAGACCTGAAAGTCTCCTTCTTTACCCCGGCCGGCGAGGTAAAAGCCGTTGGCGGTATCTCCTATGACCTTGATTATGGCGAAGTTATGGGAGTTGTTGGAGAATCTGGTTCTGGAAAGAGCCAGGAGGCATATTCTATTATGGGGCTTCTTCAGTCCCCAGGTAAAGTTATCGGAGGCTCCATTACCTTCGAGGGAAAAGATGTCCTTTCTTTTTCCAAGGAAGAGATGACTGCGTTCCGCGGAAACAAAGTAGCTATGATTTTCCAGAATCCCATGACCTGTCTGAATCCGGTTTACACCATCGGAAATCAGCTTGTGGAAGCTCTTCGTGCCCATGATAAGAAAATCAGCAAAGAAGAAGCCAGAAACGTGCCATGGAAATGATGGAACTGGTTGGAATCAATAATGTGGAGAAGCGTATGAAGCAGTATCCACACGAGTTTTCCGGCGGTATGCGACAGCGTGTCATGATCGCTATGGGACTGATCTGCCATCCGCAGCTTCTGATTGCAGATGAGCCGACCACAGCCCTTGATGTTACCATTCAGGCACAGATCCTTGACTTGATGAAGGATCTTCAGAAAAAGACCGGAATGGGAATCATTTTCATCACACACAACCTTGGTGTTGTGGCAGATATCTGTGACAAGGTATCCGTTATGTATGCAGGTAAAATTGTGGAGCAGGGACCTGTAGATGACATTTTCTACGAGCCTGCACATCCATATACAAAGGGTCTTCTTCGTTCCATGCCCCGTGTTGATGCCGAGAGCTATGAAAGACTGATCCCAATCGAGGGAACCCCGGTTGATATGCTGAATCCGCCGGAAGGATGTCCGTTTGCTCCACGTTGTGAGCATTGCATGAAGATCTGTCTGAAGAAAATGCCTCCTTACGTGGAAGTGGGCGAGAAACATCGTTCCGCCTGCTGGCTTCGGGTTCAGGAGCTTATGAACAAGGAGGAGAAATAAATGGCAGAAGAAAAGAAGCTTCTTGAAATTGAGAATTTACGAAAATATTTTCCGGTAAATGGCATAAAAGGTCCGGGGGTACAGGCTGTACAGGATGTTTCCCTTTATATCAAAAAAGGTGAAACACTCGGTCTTGTAGGAGAGTCCGGATGTGGAAAGACCACACTGGGAAGAACGATTCTTCGCCTTTATGAGCCAACCGGAGGAAAGATTATTTATGATGGCGAAACCATTTACGACAATCCTCTGGATAAAGACGGCAAACCTCTTGGAAAAGCCAAAGCTGCTAAAATGCTTCCCTACAGAAGAAAAATGCAGATCATTTTCCAGGATCCGTCCGCTTCCCTGGATCCTCGAATGACAGTTGGTGAGATCATTGGAGAGGCCATTGATATCCACAAGCTTGCAGCGAGTAAGAAAGACCGCGCTGACATGATCAAAGAGCTGCTGGCGCAGGTTGGATTAAATACAGAGCATGCAAACCGTTATCCACATGAGTTTTCCGGCGGTCAGCAGCAGCGTGTTGGTATTGCCCGCGCCCTTGCAGTAAAACCGGAGTTCATCGTCTGTGACGAGCCGATTTCCGCATTGGATGTTTCTATCCAGTCACAGGTGGTAAACATGCTGGAGGACATGCAGGAGCAGATGGGTCTGACTTATCTGTTCATTGCCCATGATCTTTCCGTTGTCCGTCATATTTCCAACAGAATCGGTGTTATGTATCTTGGCTCTCTTGTTGAGTTGGGCGAGAGCTATGAGCTGAACAGACATCCGATCCATCCATATACACAGACCCTGCTTTCCGCAGTTCCGGTTCCGGATCCAAAGCTGAGCCGGACAAGAAAGCGTATTATTCTGGAAGGAGACGTGCCAAGTCCTATGAATCCGCCAAGCGGATGCCGTTTCCACACCAGATGTCCATATGCCACTGAAAAGTGCAGCCAGGTAACTCCTGTGTTCAGAGAGCATGAGCCGGGCCACTGGGCAGCCTGCCATTTGCTGGACAAATAAAGAAAGTTTAGGTATTTCGTTCTTCTTCACGGAAGAGCTGATGAATACAAGCGTCGATTCTCATCTCTCATGCGGCGCAAAAAAGCATAAAGGAGGAAATGTAATGAGAAGAAAATTTATGTCTATGGCACTGACTGCAGCTATGGTATTAAGCATGGCAGCAACTCCTGTATTCGCCGAGGATACAGCATCTGACGAAGGATTCAATCTGAACCTTTGTATCGCATCTGAACCACAGACAATTGACCCTGCACTGAACTCTGCAGTTGATGGAGCTATCATGTGCAACCATATGTTCGAAGGTCTGGCTAAATGGGTAAATGATGGTGAAGGAAATGCTGTCACAGCTCCTGGACAGGCTGAGTCCTGGGAAAAGGCCGAGAACGAAGATGGTACAGTTACTTACACTGTTAAACTTCGTGACGGAATCAAATGGTCTGATGGACAGGCTGTAACAGCTGGTGACTTCGTTTATGCATGGCAGCGTCTAGCAAATCCTGAGACAGCAGCAGATTACTGCTACATGATCGATATGGTAAAAGGATATGACGCAGTTGCTGACGGAAGTGCGGATCCAAGCACTCTTGGAATTACAGCAGTTGATGATCAGACTCTTCAGATCGATCTTACCTATGACTGCCCGTATTTCGAAGAAATCATGGCATTCCCGGCAACCTTCCCGGTTCGTCAGGATATGGTAGAGAGCAGTGACAACTGGACATTTGATCCAAGCACATACATTGGCAATGGACCATACAAAATGACAGAGTGGTCTCACAATGCTTACATCTCCATGGAGAAAAACGAGAACTACTATGACTATGAGAATCTTGGACCGGATACTATCAAGTTTACACTTCTTGATGACAACAACGCAATGCTCAAAGGTTACAACAACGGAGAGCTTGATTTCATCGAGAACCTTCCTGTAGACGAGATCCCGACCTACCTTGCTTCTGGCGAGCTTGAGATTGGTGACTATCTTGGAACCTACTATGTATGCTTCAACACAGAGGACGAAGTTTTCTCTGACCCTAACATCCGTAAAGCGTTCTCACTTGTAATCGACCGTAACTACATCGTAGAGAACGTTTCTCAGCTGGTGAGGTTCCGGCTGACGGATATGTACCGAACGGTGTAAATGATGCAGCTGGTGCTGGTAGTGATGACTTCCGTACAGTAGGCGGTTCTTACTACAGCATTTCCGATGAGGATTATGAGGCTAACTGCGAAGAGGCCCGTCAGCTTCTTGCAGACGCTGGTTATCCGAACGGCGAAGGCTTCCCGACTGTAGAGTATCTGTACAACACAGCTGATAACCACAAGAAGATCGGTGAGGCTCTTCAGAACATGTGGCAGACAGAGCTTGGTGTAACTGTTAACTTGAACAACCAGGATTGGAACGTATTCCTTCAGAACAGAAAAGATGGTAACTTCCAGATCGCCCGTAACGGCTGGATCGCAGACTACAACGATCCTTGCTCATTCCTGGATATGTGGTACACAGACGGCGGTAACAACGACGCTCAGTACTCTAACCCAGACTATGATGCAGCTATCGATGCAGCAAAAGCTACTTCTGATCCGGAAGAGCGTATGAAAGCATTCCACGAAGCTGAGGATATCCTCATTGGACAGGACAGCGTACTTGCTCCAATCTACTTCTATACACAGCCATATATGCTCAATCCAGACATTGACGGCATGTACTACACACCACTTGGATACTTCTTCTTCGGTTATACAAGTAAGAAATAATCAAGTCAAAAGAATATAAGTCTTTTGGTATTACTTAAATGTGATGCAGAAGAAAATGACAGGCATTCGGAATTTTTCCGGGTGCCTGTTTTTTTGAGCAGCAACGAAAGCAGGATAAAATTTGCGAAGCTGTTTTATTCTGTTGACCGATTATGCATGATAGCGGTATAATAAGCAGATAATGGTTATTGAACCAGACAGGAGGAACATATGATGAGAGCCAGCGGTATTTTATTGCCTATATCCAGTATCCCTTCCAACTATGGAATCGGATGTTTTTCTAAAGAAGCTTACGCTTTTGTAGATCAGCTTGCAGAAGCGGGTCAGAAATACTGGCAGATCCTGCCACTTGGACCTACCGGATACGGGGATTCCCCTTACCAGTCTTTTTCCACATTTGCAGGAAATCCTTATTTCATTGATCTGGAGGAATTGATCCAGAGAGACCTTCTCACAGCAGCAGAATGTGCAGAATGTGACTGGGGCGGCAGCAAAAGCTATGTGGACTATGAGAAGGTTTATCTTTCCAGATTTTCCCTTCTTCGGAAGGCTTACAGACGTTTTTACCAGATGGATGGGAAAGAAAAGGAGCTTCAGCTGATCCGTGAGGAGATGGAAGCCTTTGAGAAAGAGCAGGGCTTCTGGCTTGCAGATTATTGTCTTTATATGGCAATAAAGGACAGCCTGGAGGGAATTTCCTGGAATCAGTGGCCGGAGGACTTAAAGACACGTAAGCCGGAGGCACTTGCTAAGGCAAGAGAGGAGCTGAAGGAAGATATCAGCTTCTATGCCTTTCAGCAGTTCTGGTTCTACCGCCAGTGGAACCGGCTGAAGAAATATGCAAATGACAGAGGTATTAAGATCATCGGTGATCTTCCTATTTATGTGGCTTTTGATGGCGCAGATGCATGGGCGAACCCGGATCTGTTCCAGTTTGATGAGGAGGCTACACCGGCAGCAGTGGCAGGATGTCCTCCAGACGCTTTTTCTGCAACCGGTCAGCTGTGGGGAAATCCGCTTTATAATTGGGAATATCATAAGAAAACAGGTTATAACTGGTGGATTCTTCGTATGACTCACTGTATGAAGCTGTACGACAAGGTCCGGATCGATCATTTCCGCGGTTTTGACGAGTACTGGTCAGTTCCCTATGGAGATAAGACCGCTGAGAACGGAAAGTGGGAAAAAGGTCCTGGAATAGAATTGTTCGAGGTTCTGGAGGAGAAAATTAAGGATCTGGATGTGATCGCAGAGGATCTGGGATTCCTTACAGACAGTGTCAGGGAGCTTCTGGCAGAATCCGGATATCCGGGTATGAAGGTGCTTCAGTTTGCCTTTGATGAAAGCGGCGAGAGCGTATATCTTCCTTTCCGATATGACAAAAACTGCATTGTATACACTGGAACCAACGACAATGAGACTACGAAGGGCTGGCTTGGGAACCTTACCCAGTCAAACAGAGCCTACGTGAACCAGTACACAGCCTGTGAGGAGAAAGACACAGATGAATGTGTATGGGGGCTTATCCGGGCGGCACAGTCCTCAGTAGCAGAAGTGTGCGTAGTACCTTTGCAGGATTATCTCTGTCTTGGAAATGAAGCGAGAATGAATACGCCTTCTACTTTGGGAGACAACTGGAAATGGCGTCTTACAAGAGGTCAGCTTACGGATGAGATCATTCACAGAATTAACGCCATGACCAGATTATACGGACGAATCCAGGAGAATAAGAAGTAAGATGAAGAGACTGATCAGATTTTTGAAGGGCTATGAGAAAGAAGTTTTCTGGCTCCTTTGTTCAAAATGCTGGAGGCCACCTTTGAGCTGATCGTGCCTCTGGTTGTTGCCAGAATCATGGATATCGGCATTAAGAATCAGGACAATGTCTATATCTGGCACCAGTGTGTGATCATGGTACTGCTTGGAGTGATCGGCCTTGCATGTTCTCTGATTGCACAGTATTTTTCTGCAAAGGCAGCCATGGGATTCAGCACTGCCCTTCGCAAGGAGCTTTTTTCCCATATCAGCAGACTTTCTTACAGAGAACTGGATATGCTTGGAACTCCTACCCTTGTGACAAGGATCACCAATGATGTGAATCAGGCACAGACTGGTGTGAACATGGTACTTCGTCTGTTCCTTCGTTCTCCTTTTATTGTTGTGGGTGCAGTGATCATGTCCTTTACCATTGATGTGAAGATTGGCCTGATCTTCCTGATTGCGGTTCCGGTGATCTCCATTGTAATTTACGGAATTATGCGCACAACAGTGCCAATTTACAAAAAGGCTCAGTCATTCCTGGACAGGATTTCCCTGATTACCAGAGAGAATCATGTGGGTGCCAGAGTAGTAAGGGCTTTTGGAAGACAGCAGGAAGAATATAAAGAATTTTCAGAAGTAAACGACGATTACACCAAGGTGCAGGTAAGAGCGGGAAAAATTTCCGCACTTCTGAATCCTGCCACTACGGTTATCATGAACTTTGCCATTATCGGAATCCTCTGGTATGGAAGCAGGGAAGTGTCTGTGGGTATTCTTACACAGGGGGAAGTGGTTGCCCTTGTAAACTATATGAACCAGATCCTGATCGCACTGATCGCTCTTGCAAACCTGATCGTGGCAGTGACAAAGGCTATGGCTTCCGGTGTGCGTCTGAATGAGGTGCTGGATACACAGCCGTCTCTCACGGATCAGGGCAATAGTGTTCAGAAAGAAAATGCAGGCGCTGCAAGAGTTGTCTTTGAAGATGTGAGCTTTACCTATGCAGGCAGCAAGGAGCCGGCGCTTTCCCATATTTCCTTTACGGCAAAACCAGGTGAGACCATCGGTATCATTGGTGGTACCGGATGTGGTAAATCCACTCTGGTCAATCTGATCCCACGCTTCTATGACGTAACTTCCGGTAATGTGGTAATTGATGGAAATAATGTAAAAGAATATCCATTTTCACAGCTTCGTAAAAAGGTGGGGATGGTACCACAACAGGCAGTTCTGTTTAAGGGAACCATCCGTGACAATATGAAATGGGGCAAAGAGGACGCTTCCGAAGAAGAAATCCAGCGGGCTCTTTCCATTGCGCAGGCAAGTGGTTTTGTAAAAAGTAAGCCGGAGGGCTTAAATACCATGGTAAGTCAGGGCGGCGCCAATCTTTCCGGCGGACAGCGCCAGCGTCTTACCATAGCAAGAGCACTGGTGGGAGATCCGGAGATCCTGATCATGGATGACAGTGCTTCTGCCCTTGACTTTGCCACAGATGCGGCTCTTCGTCATGCCATTCATGAGCAGACAAAGGGAATGACTGTGTTTATCGTTTCCCAGAGAGCAACCTCCATCAAGCAGGCAGATAAGATCCTGGTTCTGGATGATGGTGAGCTGGCTGGTGTGGGAACACACAAAGAGCTTATGGAATCCTGTGAGGTCTACAGAGAAATCTGCCTGTCACAGCTTTCCGAACAGGAGGTGAACCGCTGATGGGAAGGAATAAAGAGACTATGAAGAGGGTACTGAAATTTATCAGCCTTATAAATCAAAAATTATCATTATGCTTCTGACAGCGCTTGTCACCGTTGGATTTACCCTGTATACACCCATTCTGATTGGTAATGGTGTAGATAATATCGTAGGTCCGGGAAATGTAAATACAGCCGGACTTTTGAAGGTACTTGGAGCTCTGGCTGTGATCGTTGTGGGAAATGCAGTTTCCCAGTGGGTGATGAACCTTCTTACCAATCAGGTACCTACAGCGTGGTGCAGGATGTGCGAAGCCAGGCGTTTGCCCATCTTCAGGAGGTGCCGGTATCTTATATAGATGCCAATCAGCCAGGAGATATTTTAAGCCGTATTGTTTCTGATGTCAGTCAGTTTTCAGATGGTCTCCTTATGGGCTTTACCCAGCTGTTTACCGGTGTGCTGACCATCTTTGGAACCATTGGATTTATGCTTTCCATCAGTGTGAAGATCACAGTGATCGTTATTTTGCTCACTCCGATTTCCCTGTTCGTGGCAAGCTTTATCGCAGGCAGAACCTTCCGCATGTTTCAGGAGCAGTCCGAGAAGAGAGCGGAGATGACTTCTATTGTGGAAGAGCTTGTTGGAAATCAGAAGATCGTGCAGGCTTTTTCCTATGAGGAGAGAGCTAATGAAAGGTTTGGAAAAGTAAATGAAGAGCTTCGCGTCTGCGGAATCAAAGCAATTTTCTTTTCCTCTATTACAAACCCGTCCACACGTTTTGTAAATGGTCTTGTTTACACAGCAGTTGGAATTTTTGGCGCATTTACAGTAATTAAGGGCGGTATGACTGTGGGACAGCTGACCAGCTTCCTGAACTATGCAAATCAGTATACCAAGCCTTTTAATGAGATTTCCGGCGTTATCACAGAGCTGGAGAATGCGTTGGCATGTGCAAAACGTCTCTTTGACTTTATTGATACACCGGCACAGGAGCCAGATGCGCCAGATGCTTTGGAACTGGAGAAAGCAGACGGTCGTGTAAGCGTGGAGAATGTTTCCTTTTCTTACAGAAAAGAAGTTCCGCTTCTTACTGATATTTCCATTGACGTAAAACCTGGACAGCGGATCGCTATCGTCGGACCTACCGGATGCGGTAAGACCACTATGATCAACCTTCTTATGAGATTCTATGATGTAGATAAGGGTCAGATTAAGGTAAGCGGTTATCCGGTAAGAGAGCTGACAAGAGACAGCCTGAGACGAAACTTTGGTATGGTGCTTCAGGAGACCTGGCTGAAGGCAGGAACCATCCGCGAGAACATTGCCTATGGAAAGCCGGATGCGACTTTGGAAGAGGTTATGGAGGCAGCTAAGCATGCACATGCCCACAGTTTTATCAAGCGTATGCCAAATGGCTATGACACCGTGATTTCAGAGGGCGGTGGAAATATTTCCCAGGGACAGAAGCAGCTTCTTTGCATTGCAAGGGTTATGCTGATGCATCCGGCTATGCTGATCCTGGATGAGGCCACTTCTTCCATTGATACCCGTACTGAGGTGAAGGTGCAGAAGGCTTTTGCAGAGTTGATGGAAGGAAGAACCAGCTTTATTGTAGCACATCGTCTTTCCACTATTCAGGAGGCAGATCTGATTCTGGTCATGAAGGACGGAAATATTATCGAGCAGGGCAGACATGAGGAATTGCTGGCGAAGAAGGGCTTTTATGCGAACTTGTATGAGAGTCAGTTTGCTATTTCATAAGGGGGATGAATATGGAAAATAAGAATCTGGAAGAGACTGATGTAAATGAGAAGCAGGAAGTCGGAAATGGGAAGTCTGCTATGCCTATGAGAACCTGCCTGGTTATGATTCTGGCAGGGGTTTATGTGGCTTATCTGGGTGTTTCTCTTTGCCAGAATGTAATAAATGGTGCTGAGGGCAGCAGTCCTGGCTTTATGGTTGCGGGAGTGATTTTTATTGTGCTTGGCGTGGCTTTCGTGATCAATGGAATCCGCGGCAGCATAAAGGCTGGCAAGATTCAGAAGGAGTCGAATGCAGAAAGTGAAGCACAGGCTTCTGAGACAGAAATTTCAAGGACAGTTGAATCTAAAATGGAAAGTACTTCATCCTTGAATAAGAAAATGTCTATTGCTGACCGCGCTAATCTGGTTAGCCAGTTAGGGGATGCGACAGAGGATGAAGAATAGAGAGTATTGTTTTTTGAAAAGAAATTGATATATTAGATAGTGTTAATATATGTATGAAAAATGAGTGGTGTAGTTATTTCGAGAACGATGTACTAGTTTGCAGACCGGGCGGTTACTTTTGCGTTTTATGATTATAACAGCACGAAATTACGAATACAATACTAAATATAAAAAAATAAACAGACTTCCGAATGAGTGATAATCAATCAGAAGTCTGTTTTTTTGTTGAAATACACGCTCTAGCGCCGTTTCCTGCGCCTGCGTTTCCCGCTTGGGTTATGTAGAGTGGACCAGCAGAATGCCTGCACCAACAGGATTCCCGCTGTGACTCCGATGCTGTCGATTCCCACATCACGTACAGAAGGTCCGCGGTCTGCCACAAAGGACTGGTGGTATTCATCAAAGCCTGCGAAGCCTACGCATATGGCGCCTGCCAGCAGGATCAGCCAGATACCTCTTACTCCGTAAACATAAAGTGGGAAAGAAATGGCAATGGCAAGCAGACAGTACTCTGTCATGTGAGCTGCTTTTCGCACATAAAATTCGATGGAGCTGGCAGAATAGGCGAGCTCGTCATAAGTTTTGTTTTCGTTGAGAACTTCATTCTTGGTTTCCACAATCTGGTAGCTGACTTCATAGCTTAGGGCTCCGGACACCTCCCTGTCTGGGCTGAAAATGAATAGATCAGATACATCATCAGAATTGCAGGAAGAAAAGAAAGAGGTTTCAGTAAATGGATTAAAATTTTCTTCATGGGGTTTACTATAACACGGGAAAATAAGATTGTAAAGAAAAAGGTGATTTGACAAGGCTTTGAAAAAACAATAAAACCAGAGCAAGCAGAAGGGAGACAGGAGGGCAAAGAACTTGTTATTTACAGGAATCTATGCTAAAATTGTTGAAGTATGAAAAGCAGCGAGATACTTGGTGTGGAGAGACTCTGGCAGCCAGGTATCGTGTTGCTATAAAGAACGCACAATGGAGACCAGGAGGAAAAAGACAGGTATGAGTTTAGCTGATCATATTTTTATAGATATGTGTAAAGACGTAATTGAGAACGGAACCAGTACAGAAGGGGAGAAGGTCCGGCCGGTGTGGGAGGATGGCACTTCTGCTTATACGATCAAACGTTTTGGTGTTGTGAACCGTTATGATCTGAGAAAAGAATTTCCAGCGCTGACCCTTCGCAAGACCGCATTAAAGAGCGCTATGGATGAGATCCTCTGGATCTGGCAGAAAAAATCAAACAACATTCATGACCTTCACAGCCATATCTGGGATAGCTGGGCTGACGAGAATGGCTCCATTGGAAAAGCGTATGGTTATCAGCTGGGTGTGAAGCATCAGTACAAAGAAGGCATGATGGATCAGGTAGACCGTGTTCTTTATGATCTGAAGAATAATCCATACAGCCGTCGTATTATGACCAATATTTATGTGCATGAAGATCTTCATGAGATGAATCTTTACCCATGTGCTTACTCTATGACCTTCAATGTAACAAAGGAGCCTGGAAAGGACAAGCTGACTTTAAATGCCATTTTGAACCAGCGCTCCCAGGATATCCTGGCTGCAAATAACTGGAATGTATGCCAGTATTCCCTGTTGTTGATGATGATCGCACAGTGCTGTGACATGGAAGCCGGTGAGCTGGTACATGTGATCGCGGATTGTCATATTTATGACAGACATGTTCCGGTTATCAAGGAGCTGATTTCCAGGACACCTTATCCGGCACCGACTGTGAAACTGAATCCGAATGTGAAGAATTTTTATGATTTTACCACGGATGATCTGATCGTGGAGAATTATCAGACCTGGCCTCAGATTAAAAATATTCCGATTGCCATTTAAACATGGAGTAAATGAGAAAGGGTTCCAATGCCGCATGCGTTTCAGATATGGTGAGGCTGCTGTAGCGGGCTACGGCAACCGAATTTGGGCAAAATCTCCCGCAAAGTGGGGCGTGCAGATTGCGGGAATGATTTTTAGACACGCTCTAGGAGTTCGTATAAAGGAGATTATAAGAAATGAAAATAATAGTAGCTGCTGACAAAAACTGGGGAATTGGAAAAGACAATAAGCTTCTTGTGAGCATTCCGGCGGATATGAAAATGTTTCGTCAGGAGACCACCGGGAAGGTTTGTGTTATGGGAAGAAAGACCCTGGAGAGTTTCCCAGGAGGGCTTCCTCTTAAAAACCGTACAAACATCGTTCTTACCAGAAATGAGAATTACAAAGTGAAAGATGCCATAATCGTTCATTCTATTGAAGAGCTTATGGAAGAACTGAAAAAGTATCCGGCAGAAGATGTATACTGCATCGGCGGCGATACTATCTATAAGCAGCTTCTTCCTTATTGCGATGCTGCTCAGGTGACCAAGATCGATTTTGCCTATATTGCAGACAGTTATTTTCCGAATCTGGATGAAGATCCACAGTGGCATGTGGCAGCAGAGAGTGAAGAGCAGACATATTTTGATCTGGAATATAAGTTTGTGAGATATGAAAGAAATAAATAAGCGGGAAAATATAATGTGTTTTTCAAAAAAATCAGTTCTGCCATCATGACAGAACTGATTTTTGTTATGTGCTGTGTAGAGCGTGTTTGAAAAAATACGAAAAATGGGAAGCTTAAGGAATTATTCAATAACCTTCAGCCATCCTCTGGAGCCTGGATGCGTCCCATCTGGATTCCGGTAAGGGTCTCATACAGCTTCTTGGTGATCGGTCCCATCTCGTTCATGCCGCTTGGGAAGCAGATCTCTTTGCCGTGGTCAACGATCTTTCCAACAGGAGAGATAACAGCAGCAGTACCGCAAAGACCGCACTCTGCAAAATCTTTCACTTCGTCGAAGTATACTTCTCTTTCCTCAGCCTCAAGTCCAAGGTACTCTTTCGCAACGTAGATCAGAGAACGACGTGTGATGGATGGAAGGATACTGTCAGACTTCGGAGTAACAACCTTGCCGTCTTTTGTTACGAATAAGAAGTTTGCTCCGCCTGTCTCTTCAACCTTGGTACGAGTCTTGGAATCAAGATACATGTTCTCATCGAATCCGTTCTTATGAGCGTCAACAATCGCATGAAGGCTCATTGCGTAGTTAAGACCAGCTTTGATATGACCGGTACCATTTGGTGCAGCACGGTCAAAGTCGCTGACACGGATTGTAATCGCTTAGCGCCGCCTTTGAAGTATGGTCCGACAGGTGTGGTGAATACACGGAACTGATACTCGCTGGCAGGTTTTACACCGATAACAGCATCGCTTCCAAACATGTACGGACGTACATATAAAGTAGCACCAGAACCATATGGCGGAACATATGCTGCATTTGCTTTAATTGTCTGAACAACTGCGTCAACAAAACGGTCTTTCGGGAATACAGGCATTTCCAGTCTTGCGGCGGAATGCTCCATACGCTCACCGTTCAGGTCAGGACGGAAAGTAACGATATGTCCGTCTTCTGTAGTATATGCTTTCATACCCTCAAAAACAGTCTGTGCATACTGAAGGACACCTGCACACTCACTGATGGTAACCATATCATCTGTGGTAAGGCCTCCCTCATCCCACTTGCCGTCTTTATAATTGGATACATAACGGTAGTCTGTTTTTACATAACCAAAGCCCAGGTTGCCCCAGTCAATGTTCTTTTTTTCCATAACAATTTCCTCCTAGCGTGGTTTTTGGGGGAGATTCTTATTGTGAATCCCCAATGTTTTTACTATTGTAAAACTTTTACGTGTGAAATTCAATGGGAAAAGCAGATTTTTTAAGTGATTTTCCTGTGAAAAAGGTTACAAAAAGTATAATGTGTTTATATTTTATGGTGTCTTGTTTTTTGAGGGGGATTTTTGTATAATGATAAAACAAGCGTTGTGAAATAAAATATCCGGAGGAAAAGATGGGATATAACGAATTTGATGAACTTGGAGATAAGATCCAGAGCATCATTGACAGTGCAGTAAATGAAAAAAATTACCAGAAACTGAGCCAGAGTATTAATCAGGCGCTGAATAAGGCTATTGATAATGGGAGTGATGCCCTTCGGGATGCGCTTAATAATACTGTGGGCAGTGGGGAAATATACCAATTACCGCAGCGGCAGTTCTTATGATTACAGAGAGAATCGGTCCTGGGATTTTCAGAAGGATGGAAAGAAAAACCGGAGTACCGGGGAGGATCATGGAACTGGTTATCAAGGATATGCCGGTGCGAAAGGGAATGATTTGCGTAATGGAAACTTCCAGAGAATGGTACAGGCAGGCAGGATACCAATCACCAGAATTCGGATCTGGCGTTGTATTTACCGACGAATGGAATCAAGGTCGGGGGAATTCTGAAGACAGTGTTTGGTGGGATTCTTACTGGAACATTTGGAATTGCTACAATGGTAGTTGGGGGAATTGGAGCTGGCTTTAGCAGCAGTGTAATGCTTGGAATTTCGGCTGTTCTGGCGGCATTTACGGTCGGCGGAGGTATTCTTCTTGGACAGGGCTGCAGCAGTCTTACCAGTTTAAGCCGCCGAAACAAGTATATCAAGGCTCTTGGCACTCACACCTACTGCAATTTCCAGCAGCTGGCACAGGCAGTCGGCAAGCCGGTGAAATTTGTAAAAAAAGATATCAAACGTATGATAAGCAAAGGCTGGTTCCTTCAGGGACATGTTGATAAACAGGAAACCTGCCTGATCACAAGTAATGAGACTTACGACCAATATGTAAGCACTCAGAAGCGGCTGGAAGAAAGAAATCATCAGCAGGATGAAGAGCGTGCACGCCAGGAGGCAGCGCTTCGTCAGCAGGCAGAGGAAAAAGAAAGGCAGAAATTTAACCAGCATGAACAGGCAGATGCCCGGGCGTGTGTGGAAGCAGAACGGGATGCTGCGGAAAGAATCAGACTTTCCCCGGAAGTCCGGCAGGTTCTGGACAAGGGAAATGACTTTCTTGATAAAATCCACCGCAGCAATGATGCCATTCCAGGAGAAGAGATTTCCAGAAAAATCTCCCGTATGGAGCTGATCATAGCGAAGATTTTTGAACGCGCCAAGCTCATCCGGAGATTATTCCGGATTTGAACCGCCTTATGGATTATTATCTTCCTATGACCGTGAAGCTTTTGAATGCATATGAAGAAATGGACAGCCAGCCGGTTCAGGGAGAGAATATTACTTCTTCCAAGAAAGAAATCGAAGAGACTATTGATACGCTGAATGTGGCTTTTGAGAAGCTTCTGGATTCCATATTTGAAGACACGGCTATGGATGTATCCAGTGATATTTCTGTTCTGAACACAGTTTTGGCACAGGAAGGGCTGACTGAGGACGAACTTACCCGTATGAGAAAAGAGGCTGAAAAAAACAGGCTCTAGCAGTGTGCGGAATGTTAAGTATATGAAAAGATAAGATTTGCAGCGGGGTTAGAGCGTGTTATAAAAATAACGAAAATGCCAAACTGAAGGCTGCTGATAAATATGGGCAGACCAATACACAAGGAGGATGCTATGGGAAACGAATTTACAGGTTTTGAAGATAACGCACCTACACTTACATTAGAACCGGATTTGGGAGAGCCAAAGGCAGAGATTGCAGCAGAGCCGGAAGCCGAAGCTGTGAAAAAGGAAATGGAACAGACCGTTCTCTCCCCGGAAGAACAGCAGATGGTAGACAGCTTTGCTAAGAAAATTGACATTGAGAATACTAACCAGATCCTCCAGTACGGTGCCGGAACCCAGAAGAAAATGGCTGATTTTTCCGATGCAGCTCTTGAAAATGTACGGACACAGGATCTGGGTGAGGTTGGAGAGCTGATCACCCAGGTGGTAGGCGAGCTTCGCGATTTTGATGCTGCTGAGGAGGAGAAAGGCTTTCTTGGCTTTTTCAAGAAACAGGGCAGCAAGATTGAAAATATGAAGAACCGCTACGCCAAGGCTGAGGTAAATGTGCAGAAGATCACTACCTCCCTTCAGGATCACCAGATGCGTCTCATGAAGGATTCCGCAGTTCTGGAAAAAATGTATGCTCAGAACCTGAACTATTATAAAGAACTGACCATGTACATCCTTGCAGGAAAACAGAAGCTGCAGGAAGTACGGGAGGGAAAATTAAAAGATCTGGAGGCAAAAGCAGCAGTCAGCGGACTTCCGGAGGATGCGCAGGAAGCCAAGGATCTGGACAGTAAGTGCAATCGTTTCGAGAAGAAGCTGCATGATCTGGAACTGACCAGAACCATTTCCCTGCAGACAGCACCGCAGATTCGTCTGGTGCAGAACAATGACACCCTTATGGTAGAAAAAATCCAGACAACCATTGTAAATACCATTCCACTTTGGAAGAGCCAGATGGTGCTGGCACTTGGAATCGCCCATTCCACAGAAGCAGCCCAGGCCCAGCGCCAGGTAACAGACCTGACAAATGAACTTTTGAAGAAAAATGCGGAGGCACTTCACCTTGCATCCACAGAGACTGCCAGGGAATCTGAGCGCGGAATCGTGGATATTGAGACTCTGAAGCAGACCAATCAGGAGCTGATCGCTACTTTGGATGATGTCATGAATATTCAGAAAGAGGGCCGCGCCAAGAGAGCCCAGGCAGAACTGGAAATGCGCAAGATGGAAGAAGACTTGAAGAATAAATTGTTGGAAATCCAGCATTAAATTGCAAAGAAAACAGGCTCTGGAGCCTGTTTGAAAATACTTGCAGAATGCTGTGAAAATAACTGTACAGCAGGGGTGTCAGAGACATCCCTTTTGTGCCTTTTTGCATAGAAAAGTTTGATAAGCGCCTGCGGTGTAAAAGTGAACTGCAAAGAAATGCTATCAGTGAACAGTAATCAAAGAATATCATGTTCATAATATATGGAGGAATTTCGTATGTACAGAGACCATACCAAAGTAATTCAGATAGGAAATAAGAAAATTGGAGGCGGAAATCCCATCCTGATCCAGTCTATGACCAATACAAAAACAGAGGATGTGCAGGCAACCGTAGAGCAGATCCTTGCCCTGGAGGCTGCTGGCTGCGACATTATCCGCTGTGCAGTGCCGACCATGGAGCGGCAAAGGCTCTGAAAGAGATCAAAAAACAAATTCACATTCCGCTGGTAGCAGATATTCATTTTGATTATCGTCTTGCGATTGCGGCCATGGAGAACGGTGCCGACAAGATCCGTATCAATCCCGGAAATATTGGAAGCACAGAGCGTATCAAGGCAGTTGTAGATGTGGCGAAGGAGCGGAATATTCCCATCCGTGTTGGGGTAAACAGCGGTTCTCTTGAGAAAGAACTGGTGGAGAAATATCACGGTGTTACCGCAGAAGGTCTGGTAGAAAGCGCCCTTGACAAGGTGCACATTATTGAAGAGCTTGGCTACGACAATCTGGTGATCAGCATCAAATCTTCTGATGTTATGATGTGCGCCAGGGCTCACGAACTGATTGCGGAACAGACCAGTTATCCTCTCCATGTGGGAATTACAGAGGCAGGAACCCTTTATTCTGGAAATATCAAATCTGCCATAGGGCTTGGTATTATTTTATACCAGGGAATCGGTGACACGATCCGCGTCTCCCTGACTGGTGCCCCTCTGGAAGAGATAAAATCTGCCAGACGTATCCTGAAAACCCTTGGACTTCGCAAAGGCGGCGTGGAAGTAGTATCCTGTCCAACCTGCGGGCGCACCCAGATCGATCTGATCGGTCTTGCAAATAAAGTAGAAACTATGGTGCAGGATATCCCTCTTGACATTAAAGTAGCTGTTATGGCTGTGTGGTAAACGGCCCGGGAGAGGCGAAAGAAGCCGATATCGGAATTGCAGGCGGCGTAGGTGTAGGTCTTCTGATCAAAGGCGGTGAGATTGTGAAGAAAGTGCCGGAAGACCAGCTGCTGGATACCTTGAGAGAAGAATTGATGAACTGGGATAGCAATAAGACACAGAAATGACAGAAGGTGTATATTCTATAAATGGAAAAAGAATTTTTTGACGTATTTCCAAACTTAAAATTAAAACAGGAATTAAGTGAACTTCTGGAAGAGGTGATCGTCACCAAGGTTGCCTGCAACTCTGCCAAAACCTGTGTCCGGGTTTACCTGAAAAGCGACCGCTGGATCCATAAAAAGCATATTTTCAGCCTGGAAGAGCAGATTCAGAGACAGTGCTTTCCTGGTCTTGAAGTGAGTGTGAAGGTAATCGAGAAGTTCCATCTGTCCAGACAGTACACGCCAAAGAATTTCCTGGATACCTACCGCTCCAGCATGGAACTGGAGCTTCGCAATTACAACATGCTGGAATACAATCTGTTCAAGCAGGCACAGATCACATTTCCAGAAGATGACTGCCTGAATATGGCACTTCCGGATTCTGTGATTTCCAGACAGAAAAGTGAGATACTTATTGAATATCTTCACAAAGTATTCTGCGAGCGTTGCGGAATGGACCTGAAAGTTTCTCTGGATTATGTGCAGACGGAGGAGAGCAGGTACCGCAAAAATGCAGCTATCCAGATCCGTCAGGAAGTAGCTAATGTGCTGAAGCATGCCAGACTTTCCACAGAAGAAGAGAGCGCAGCACCAGCTCCTGCAGCTGAGGAAAAAACAGGAAAAGAGGCCGCAGCCGGCAAGACATCCGCTGCCAGGTCGGAGAAGAAGGCAGAGGCAGCCAGTGAAAAGAAGCCTTTCGAGAAAAAGCCATTCGAAAAGAAAGGCAAATGGGGCGATTTCCGTGGTGGCTTCCGCAAGGATCCAAATCCGGACGTTATTTATGGAAGAGATTTCGAGGACGAGCCTATTCCATTGGAAAATATTGTGCAGGAAATGGGAGAGGTTATCATCCGCTGTCAGGTTATGGATGTGGAAACGAGAGAGATTCGAAATGAGAAGACCATACTGATTTTCCCAGTTACGGACTTCACAGATTCCATCACAGTAAAAATGTTCCTGCGCAATGAGCAGGTGCCGGAGATCAAAGAGCATGTGAAAAAAGGTGCCTTCCTGAAAATCAAAGGCGTTACTTCTATTGACCGTTTCGATGGTGAGCTTACCATAGGCTCCATCTCCGGAATTAAGAAAATCTCCGATTTCCGCAGCTCCAGAGTGGACACCAGCCTCAGAAGCGTGTGGAACTTCACTGTCATACGAAAATGAGCGATATGGATGGTGTAACCGAGGCAAAAGCGCTGGTAAAACGTGCCTACGAGTGGGGGCATCCTGCCATTGCCATCACAGATCATGGTGTGGTGCAGGCTTTCCCGGAGGCAAACCATTGCTTTGATGCGTGGGGAGGCTGCGTGCCAAAGGATTCTGATTTTAAGGTGCTTTACGGTATGGAGGCCTATCTGGTAGACGACTTAAAGGGTATGGTCACCAACCCGAAAAAACAGTCCCTGGACGGAAGATTCGTGGTTTTCGACATTGAGACCACAGGATTTTCCCCCCTTACCTGTAAGATCATTGAAATTGGTGCTGTATTGGTGGAAAATGGAAAGATCACAGATCGTTTTTCCACATTTGTTAATCCTCAGGTTCCAATTCCATTTCGAATTGAGCAGCTGACCAGTATTAATGACAGCATGGTTATGAATGCCCGTCCAATTGAAGAAATTTTACCGGAATTCCTGAAATTTTGTGAAGGAGCTACAATGGTAGCCCACAACGCAGATTTCGATATGAGTTTTATTATAGAGAATTGTAACCGCATGGGCATCCCAAATGATTTCACCTATGTGGATACGGTAGGTATGGCACGATTCCTGCTGCCTGCGCTGAACCGTTTTAAGCTGGATACCGTTGCCAAGGCAGTTGGCGTTTCCCTAGATCATCACCATCGTGCAGTTGATGACGCAGAGTGTACGGCACGTATTTTCGAGAAATTCGTGGGAATGTGCAGGGAAAGAGATATTACGGATGTAGACAAGCTGAATGAGCAGGGAAAGGTTTCCCCGGACACCATTAAGAAACTGCCTACTTACCATGCCGTTATTTTCATGCGGAATGAGACCGGCCGTATCAATCTGTACAAGCTGGTAAGCCAGTCCCATATCAAGTACTTTAACCACAGACCCCGTGTGCCAAAGAGCGTGTTTGAGGCACATCGGGAGGGACTTCTTATTGGAAGTGCCTGCGAGGCTGGTGAGCTTTACCAGGCTCTTTTGCGCAATGCACCGGAGCAGGAAATCGCAAGGCTGGTAAGCTTTTATGATTATCTGGAAATCCAGCCCTTGGGAACAATATGTTCATGGTGGAGGATGAAAAGAATGATACGATTCATTCGAAAGAGGATCTGATTGAGATCAACAAAAAAATTGTAAAGCTTGGTGAACAGTTTAACAAGCCGGTTGTTGCTACCTGTGACGTTCACTTTATGGATCCCCAGGATGAAATCTACCGTCGTATTATCATGGCTGGAAGCGGCTTCAAGGATGCCGACAATCAGGCACCTCTTTATCTTCGCACTACTGAGGAAATGCTGGAGGAGTTTTCCTATCTGGGAAGCGAGAAGGCAGAGGAAGTGGTAATTACAAATACAGTGAAGATTGCGGATATGATAGAGAAAATGTCACCGATCCATCCGGATAAATATCCGCCGGTTATTGAGAATTCTGACCAGGACTTAAAGGATATGTGTTTCCAGAAAGCCCATGAAATGTATGGTGAAGTGCTTCCCAAGATCGTAGAAGACCGTCTGGACAAAGAGCTGAATTCCATTATTTCCAATGGATATGCGGTGATGTATATTATTGCCCAGAAGCTGGTGTGGAAGTCCAATGCAGATGGTTATCTGGTGGGCTCCCGAGGGTCTGTAGGTTCTTCTTTAGCGGCTACCATGTCTGGTATTACAGAGGTAAATCCTCTGCCACCCCATTATCTGTGCCCCAATCCGGAGTGTAAGTACAGTGACTTTGATTCTCCGGAGATCAAGGCTTTTTCCGGTATGGCGGGATGCGATATGCCAGACAGGATCTGTCCAAAGTGCGGCACCAGGATGACCAAACAGGGCTTTGACATTCCCTTTGAGACCTTCCTTGGATTCAAAGGAGATAAGGAGCCTGATATTGACCTGAACTTCTCAGGAGAGTATCAGTCCAATGCCCATCATTATACAGAGGTTATATTCGGAAAAGGTCAGACCTTCAAGGCGGGAACCATCGGTACCCTTGCGGATAAAACCGCATTCGGATATGTAAAGAACTATTTTGAAGAGCGGGGACAGCACAAGCGTTCCTGCGAGATCAACCGTATTGTACAGGGGTGTACCGGTATCCGGCGAAGCACCGGACAGCATCCTGGCGGAATTATTGTACTCCCAATGGGAGAGGAAATAGAGAAATTTACCCCGGTCCAGTACCCGGCGAACGATTCCAGCAGTGGATTTATCACCACCCATTTTGACTACCATTCCATTGATGGAAACCTGCTGAAGCTGGATATTCTGGGACACGATGATCCCACCATGATCCGTACCCTTGAGGATATGACAGACCTGAATGCAAGAGAGGTTCCTCTTGATGACAAGGCGGTTATGTCACTTTTTGCCAGTACAGAAGCTCTTGGAATTGATCCGAAGGATATCGGCGGCTGCAAGCTTGGCTGTCTGGGAATTCCAGAATTTGGTACTGATTTCGCCATGCAGATGCTTGTGGATACCAAGCCGAAATATTTTTCTGATCTGGTCCGTATTGCCGGACTTTCCCACGGTACGGATGTATGGCTGGGAAATGCGCAGACACTGATCGAAGAGGGAAAAGCTACTATTTCCACGGCAATCTGTACCCGAGATGATATTATGATCTACCTGATCGGTCAGGGTGTGGAAAGTGGTCTTGCCTTTACTATTATGGAGAGCGTCCGTAAAGGAAAAGGTCTCCGGGATGAGTGGATCACCACTATGAAAGAACACGGCGTTCCGGACTGGTACATCTGGTCCTGCAAAAAAATCAAATACATGTTCCCGAAAGCCCATGCGGCAGCTTACGTTATGATGGCATACAGAATCGCCTGGTTCAAGGTATTCCAGCCGCTGGCTTATTACGGTGCATATTTCAGTATCCGTGCCACAGCTTTTTCCTATGAACTGATGTGTATGGGAAAAGAAAAGCTGGAGTTTTATATGGCAGAGATACGCAAGAAAGGGGACGCTGCATCCAAAAAAGAGCAGGATACCCTGAAAGATATGCGTATTGTCCAGGAAATGTATGCAAGAGGTTATGATTTTATGCCCATTGATATTTACCGGGCGAAGGCACATCGTTTCCAGATCATAGAAGGAAAACTGATGCCGTCCATTGATTCTATAGAAGGTCTTGGAGATAAGGCGGCAGATGCTGTAGTGGATGCTGCTGTACAGGGAAGATTTCTTTCCAAGGATGATTTCCGTGACAGGACCAAGGTCAGCAAGACCGTAATTGATTTGATGGATAAACTTGGATTATTTGGAGATATTCCACAGTCCAATCAGATTTCATTGTTTGATTTCTAGAGCGTGTTTGAAAAAGGCTTTCCGCAAGATGTGCGTCACAATTACTAACGCTGGTTAAATAAGAGTAATATGAATTTAGGAGGTTCCATGAAAACAGAAGAACTGCGCTACCTACAACGTCTGGCGGAGCTCTACCCCACCATCGGGAAGGCTTCTACAGAGATCATCAACCTTCAGTCCATTCTCAATCTTCCAAAAGGCACCGAGCATTTTCTTTCCGATATCCACGGAGAGTACGAGGCTTTTTCCCATGTGCTTCGAAACGGTTCGGGAGCTGTGCGAAAGAAGATAGATGATGTATTTGGACATACCTTAAGCAACAGTGATAAGCGTTCCCTGGCAACTCTTGTGTATTACCCGAAAGAAAAAATTGCCTATGTGAAGAAAAAAGAGTCTGATATGCAGAACTGGTACAAGATCACCCTGTACCGTCTCATTGAGGTGTGCAAGACAACTGCCTCCAAATATACCAGATCCAAGGTTCGTAAGGCATTGCCTTCGGATTATGCATATGTGATCGAAGAGCTGATCACGGAGAAAGCAGAAGTTCTGGATAAAGAGGCTTATTATGATTCCATTGTGGATACCATCATAGATATCGGCAGGGCAGAGAACTTCATTATCGCTCTTGCTGAACTGATCCAGAGACTGGTTGTAGACCACCTTCATGTGCTTGGCGATATATATGACAGAGGTCCCGGTCCTCATTTTATTATGGACAGACTGATGGATTATCATTCTCTGGATATTCAATGGGGAAACCATGATGTGGTATGGATGGGCGCCGCTGTAGGACAGGCTGCCTGTATGGCCACAGTGATCCGTAACAGTATCCGTTACGGCAATCTGGATATTCTGGAGGATGGTTATGGAATCAATATGATGCCTCTTGCTGCTTTTGCCATGGAGGTTTACGGGGATGATCCCTGCCAGGTATTTGAAGTACATGGCAATCCTTCCAATTACAATGCTCTTGAGAAAGAGCTGAGCAGGAAAATGCACAAAGCCATTTCCATTATCCAGTTTAAGCTGGAAGGGGTACTGGCGAAAGAACATCCGGATTTTCATATGGAGAATCGATGCGTTCTGGAGGGGATTGATCCGGAGAAGGGCACTGTGCAGCTGCCGGATGGAAGCGTGCATAATCTTCTGGACACCCATTTTCCAACCATTGACTGGGAACATCCCTATGAGTTGACAGATAGGGAAAAAGAAGTAGTGGAGCGCCTGAGCTCAGCATTTCGGAACTGCGAGAAGCTTCAGAACCACATGCAGCTGCTTCTGGATAAAGGCGGCCTTTATAAGACCTATAACGGGAACCTTCTTTTCCATGGAAGTATTCCGCTGAACGAGGATGGAACTCTGAAAGAAGTTGAGATTTACGGTGAGACTTGTAAAGGCAAGGCACTTTATGATAAACTGGAAGCCTACGTAAGAAAAGCATTTTTTACCGTAGATGAGAAGGAGAAGAAGGCAAGCCAGGATATTCTGTGGTATATCTGGGCCGGGCCTAATTCTCCCCTTTATGGAAAAGATAAAATGACCACCTTCGAGCGCTATTTTATCGCAGATAAAGAGACACACAAAGAGAAAAAGAATGCCTACTATCACCTTTGGGAAAAAGAAGAGGTAGTAAATCGTATGCTGGAAGAATTCGGGCTGGATCCGGAAGAAGGGCATATTATCAATGGTCACGTGCCTGTTCATCAGCTGGAGGGAGAGAATCCGGTGAAATGTGATGGTAAGGTGATCGTAATTGACGGTGGTTTTGTGAGGCATACCGGAATGTGACCGGTATTGCCGGATATACTCTTGTTTACAGTTCCTATGGTCTGAGCCTGACTGCCCATGAGCCTTTTACTTCGGCGGAAGATGCAGTGGAAACAGAGAGGGACATTGTGTCCAACCGTGTGGCTGTCCGCTATAATCCAAGGCGTGCCCTTGTGGGAGATACGGATAACGGTAAGGCACTGAAAGAACGAATTCAGGAGCTGAAACAGCTTTTGGATGCCTACAGAAAAGGCGTTATAAAGGAGAAAAAATAAGGAGACTAAAGAAAAATGGGTGGAATTTTTGGTGTTGCGTCAAAGTCTGATTGTGTAATGGATCTTTTTTTTGGAATTGATTATCACTCCCATCTGGTACAAGAAGGGGCGGAATGACCGTTTATAGCAGGAGCAGTGGATTTAACCGTGTGATCCATAATATTGAGAACTCACCGTTCCGTACCAAATTTGACAAAGATGTGGCAGAGATGGAAGGCAATCTTGGAATAGGCTGTATTTCTGACAATGAACCGCAGCCTCTTCTGGTGCGCTCCCATCTGGGAAATTTTGCAATTACAACAGTAGGCAAGATCAATAATATAGAAGCTTTGGTAGAGAAATGCTTCAAAGACGGGCATACCCATTTTCTGGAGATGAGCGGTGGCAGTGTGAATCCTACAGAGGTAACTGCAGCGCTGATCAATCAGAAAGACAGTATTGTTGAGGGAATCCGCTATGCCCAGGAAATGATCGAGGGCTCTATGACCCTTCTTCTCATGACAGGGGAGGGCATTTACGCAGCACGCGACCGTTATGGAAGAACTCCTCTTGTAATCGGCAAGAAGGAAGATGCATGTTGTGCTTCTTTTGAAAGTCATGCCTACATTAATCTTGGCTATGAAGACTTGAAAGAGCTGGGACCTGGAGAGATTGATTTTATCACCCCGGAGGGCGTCCAGGTTCTGCAGAAGCCAGGAGACAAGATGCGAATCTGTTCTTTTCTCTGGGTATATTATGGATATCCAACCTCTACTTATGAGGGGGTAAATGTAGAGGAAATGCGTTACAAATGCGGTGATATTCTGGCAGGAAGAGATGCCGGAGAAGTGAATCCGGATCTGGTTGCAGGAGTACCGGATTCCGGTATTGCACATGCCATCGGCTATGCTAACCGCTCTGGTGTGCCGTTTGCTCGTCCGTTTATTAAATATACGCCCACATGGCCAAGATCTTTTATGCCGACCCAGCAGAGCCAGCGAAATCTTATCGCCAGAATGAAGCTGATCCCAGTACATAAACTGATCAAAGATAAAAGCCTCCTTATGATTGACGACTCTATTGTAAGAGGTACCCAGCTTCGTGAGACAACAGAATTCCTCTATAACAATGGTGCTAAGGAGGTTCATATCAGACCTGCCTGCCCGCCGCTTTTATATGGATGTAAGTACCTGAATTTCTCACGCTCTAAGTCAGAGATGGATCTGATCACAAGAAGGATCATTGCGAAACGTGAAGGGGACAATGTATCAGACAGGATTTTGCAGGATTATGCAAATCCGGATTCTACAAACTACAAAGAAATGCTGGAAGAAATCCGCAAGGAACTGAATTTTACATCCCTGAAATATCATCGTCTGGATGATCTGAAGAAGTCAATTGATATTGAACCGTGCAAGCTTTGCACTTATTGCTGGAACGGACAGGAATAAACAGGAATAAACAGGAGGTGACTGCCTGTGAAAAAGCACAACAAAGATGTACTAAAAGCAACGCTGTTTGCTCTGATCGCCATATTTATCATGATTGGAGCAGCGGGGCTTCTGTTTGCCGAACATAAGAAAAAGATTCAGAAGGAGCAGCAGAAGAAGGCTGCCATTGAGGCTCTGGAAAGGGTGCCCACAGTGACACCGACTCCAGCGGCTACAGCTACGCCCACACCGGAGCCTACAGCCACAGTGACACCGACTCCAGTGATTACCAGGCACCGGCGTTCATGGCTAGTGATTATATGGGAACCTGGTACAGCAAGGATGGACTGGTGACACTGTCTATAGACGACCTTACCCTGAAGTCTGTTACTTTTACTTTTTCTCAGGCTGGTGACAATGCCGGCACTGAGGTTTCGGAAGCTTCGGATACTGCAAAAGTGGCTGGAAATGCAGCAAAGCTTTCCTTTACAGATTCCTGGGGAAACCAGGTGCGTGGAAATATGACCTTTGATCAGGGCAAACTTTATCTGCGCCTTAATACAGCTTCCGCTGCAGAGGGTGCCGGGGTGACACCAAAGGTAGATGGGGTCCTTACAAGGGAGAAAGCCGCTTCTGTGACACAGGTACCTTCCGTGACTCCGGCTGATAATACAGATAAAATGGATCTCTCTTCCAGGGATTATATATTCCCGGACAGCAACAGCCGATACCTTACAGATGAGGATTTGTCAGGCTATTCATCTGACCAGCTGGAACTGGCGAAAAATGAGATTTATGCCCGACATGGCAGGAAATTTGTGACACAGAGAATTGCGGATTATTTTAACAGTAAATCCTGGTATAAGGGAACTGTGGAGCCGGAGACCTTTGATGCAGATACTTCTGTGTTTAATGAATATGAAGTCGCAAATATTCAGAAAATTGCAGATACGGAAGGAAAGCTTCGAAGTGAAGGAAAGTAACGGATATATGAAAAATACTTTACGGAATGTTACGAGTGAATGGTAATAACTTTATTTATGGTATAGAAAATGAGGGGGAAATCGCATCCCCCTCATTTTGTACCTGTTCAGTATCTTTGCAATTACGGCATTTTTTTATTATCAGTACGGCCAACCAGATAGTCAATGCTGGTTTCATAATAATTTGCAAGGCGGATCAGCATTTCGATTGGAATGTTCCTGGAGCCAGTTTCGTAGTGGGAGTAGGAACGCTGGCTGATGTGAAGGATATCACTGATCTGCTTCTGGGACAGATCAGCGTCTGTCCGAAGGTCTTGAATTCTCTGAAATTTCATAGGTTCACCTCTTTTTCTTCTGTAGAGTCTGCAGGGACCAAATGTAACGAACAACGAAAACCGTCTGTCCCCGAATCCTTTCAGAAGTATAAATCAGAACGAAATGCACTATTGCAATTCAGAGCAAAATGGGCTATAATGAATTTTATATATCTTTTAATCATATCTTTTTAACTTTTATTCTTTTTTATTCCAGAGATACATTGAAATGGCAGAGCAGATTCGTATATGGGGAAGGACTGTATCTGCAGAAAGGGATAAGATTGTTTGCAAGTGTTTTATCAGCGGCGATTTCCGGAATGGAAGTCTGCCCGGTTCAGGTGGAAGCTGATGTAAGCAGCGGTCTGCCTTGTTTTACCATGGTTGGATTTCCCAGCACCCAGGTGAAAGAAGCACAGGACAGAGTGCGCACAGCGTTAAAAAATAATGGGATCAGTCTGCCGCCTAAGAAGGTGACGGTGAATCTGGCACCTGCTGATCTGCGAAAAGAAGGGGCCGGTTTTGACCTGCCCGTGGCAGCAGCAGTGCTGGCAGCATCAGGATTTATAGAACCACAGCTTCTTCGGAATGTAATGGTGGTTGGCGAACTCAGTCTGAATGGGGAGGTAAGGAGTGTATCCGGAGTGCTGCCAAGAGTGATCCGGGCAAGGGAACTGGGATGCCGGTACTGTATCATACCGTTTGAAAATCTGGCAGAAGGAGCTCTGGTGAAGGATATGAAAGTGGTCGGAGTCCAGAATATAAAAGAAGTTTTGAAGCTTGTCTCAGATCCGGATGCATTTGGAGAAAAAAATCAGTTTTCGGAAGAAACTTTCGAAGAGAATCAGGCAGAAGAGTGTCTGGTGGATTTCGGGGAAATCTGTGGTCAGGAGAGTGCCAGAAGAGCTGCTGAGATTGCAGTCAGCGGATTTCACAACATTCTGTTTATCGGCCCTCCAGGCACTGGGAAGACCATGCTTGCCAAAAGAATACCTACGATCATGCCATCTCTTACTTTTGAGGAAAGCCTGGAGCTTACAAAAATCTACAGCATTGCCGGACTTTTAAGTCCAAAGAGACCATTAATTAAGGCAAGACCCTTTCGAAGCCCGCATCATACCAGTTCGTCTGCAGCTCTGGCTGGAGGCGGAAGAATTCCGGGCCCCGGTGAAGTGACCCTGGCTCACAGAGGCGTTCTGTTTCTGGATGAAATGCCGGAATTTGCAAGAGGCAGCCTGGAAGTGCTGCGACAGCCACTGGAGGACAAACAGATCCAGCTGTCAAGGGCAAGTGGAACTTATGTGTTTCCGGCGGGATTTATTCTGGTAGCAGCCATGAACCCTGTCCTTGCGGCTATTATCCGGATATGAATAAATGCAGGTGCACACCTGGCGAGGTGAGTCATTATCTTCATAAGCTGAGCCAGCCCCTTCTGGAGCGGATCGATCTATGTGCAGATGTGCCGCCGGTTAATTTTTCCCAGATCTCAGAAGAAAAATCAGGAGAAAGTTCTGTCCTTATCCGGAAAAGAGTGGAAAAAGCCAGAAGAATACAGCAGAAACGCTACCAGAATGAGAAAATCTGTTTTAACGGAGAACTGTCCGGGAAGCAGATCCGGAAATACTGTGTGTTGACAGAGAATGCCCTTCAGGTGGCAAAAAATGCTTTTGAACTTATGGAACTCAGTGCAAGATCCTATCACCGGATTCTGAAGGTTTCACGCACGATTGCGGATATGGAAGGGGAGGAACTGATACACACAAGACATGTTGCAGAAGCCCTTACTTACAAAGCATTTGATAAGAAGTACAGAAGCTGAATGAATTTATTCATAAAACCGCATGCAGGGAGGTATTTTAGTATGGAAGCAATGCAGAAAATCAAATGTTTAACTATAGAGGATTCCAATTTTCCAGATCGTTTGAGAAAACTTTCCGGAATGCCAAAAAAGCTGTACTACATCGGAAACCTGCCAGATCCGAAGAAGCCTGCTGCAGCAGTGGTAGGTGCCCGCATGTGCAGTCCTTATGGCAGATGTCAGGCATTTAAATATGCAAGGACCATGGCAAGCTACGGTGTGCAGATCATCAGTGGAATGGCAAGAGGGATTGATGCAGAGGGGCATAAAGGTGCACTGGATACGGATACTCCTACTTTTGCAGTGCTGGGAAGCGGAGTGGACGTGTGTTATCCAAATTCCAACAGATGGCTTTATCAGCGGATCCTGGAAAAAGGCGGCGGGATCATCAGCGAGCTTCCCCCGGGCTCTCCGCCTGTGAACTGGGCGTTTCCGGCAAGAAACCGGATCATCAGCGGACTTTCCGATGCTGTTCTTGTGGTAGAAGCCAAGGAACAGAGCGGTTCCCTGATCACTGCAAACTTTGCCCTGGAACATGGACACAGTGTTTATGCCCTTCCAGGAGCTGTGACAGAGGAACTGAGCAGAGGCTGCAACAAACTGATCTTTGATGGTGCAGGAATCGCTTACAGCCCGGAAATCATGCTTATGGAATGGGGAATCGAGGCAAAAAACAGACCTCAAAATGTGGAAAAAAAGAAGTTGGGGCTTGCGCCGGATTTGGATTTGGTGTATAGTGGTCTCGATTTACGACCTGAAAATCTGGATAATTTAATACGAAAAACCGGTTTTCAGCATCAAAAGTCTGTGCTCTTCTGACAGAACTTCAGCTAATGGGGCTTGTGGGAGAGACAGGCAGACAATACTACAGAATATCAGGGGGATAATTTGTAGTGTATGTAGACTGAATACAAAGTAGGAGAGGTAGTATGGCTAAATATCTGGTGATAGTTGAGTCACCTGCAAAAGTAAAGACAATAAAGAAATTTCTTGGGGCAAATTATGAGGTAGAGGCATCTAATGGACATGTCCGTGATTTTCCCAAGAGTCAGTTTGGAATAGATGTGGAGAATGATTTCGAGCCGAAATATATAACCATCCGTGGTAAGGGGGAATTGCTTGCCAAACTTCGCAAGGCAGCCAAAAAAGCTGATAAGATTTATCTTGCCACTGACCCTGACCGTGAAGGAGAAGCAATTTCCTGGCACTTGATGCAGGCTTTGAAAGAAGATCCGGATAAAATGCACCGAATCACTTTCAATGAGATCACAAAGACTGCTGTAAAGGATTCCCTGAAGCATGCACGAGGTCTGAATATGAATCTTGTAGATGCACAGCAGGCAAGAAGAATGCTGGACCGTATGGTGGGTTATACCATCAGTCCGCTTCTCTGGGCGAAAGTAAAGAGAGGCTTAAGTGCTGGTCGTGTGCAGTCTGTTGCACTTCGCATCATCTGTGACAGGGAGGAGGAGATTAATTCTTTTATTCCGGAAGAATACTGGAGCCTGAATGGTGAATTCCTTGTGGATGGCGAGAAAAAGCCTCTGGAGGCTAAATTCTACGGAACAGACAAGAAGATGGATATCCACAATAAAGCTGAGATGGATGAGATTCTTAAGGCTCTTGAGAGCGAAGAATTTGAGATCTCTGAAGTAAAAAAAGGCGAGAGAATTAAGAATGCTCCGCTTCCTTTTACTACCAGTACCTTGCAGCAGGAAGCATCCAAAACCCTGAATTTTTCTACCCAGAAGACGATGCGTCTGGCACAGCAGCTTTATGAGGGCGTTGACATCAAAGGCAACGGTACTGTAGGTGTGATCACATACCTTCGTACTGATTCTGTACGTATTTCTGACGAGGCAGATGCGGCAGCAAGAAGCTACATCGGCAGCCAGTATGGAGAAGAATATGTGTCAGAAACTGCCAAGACAGTGAAGAAGGGCCAGAAGATCCAGGATGCTCATGAGGCTATCCGCCCAACTGATATCAGCCGTACACCTGTACAGATAAAAGAATCCCTTACACGAGATCAGTTCCGTTTGTATCAGCTGATCTGGAAGCGTTTTGCGGCCAGCCGTATGGCTCCTGCAAAGTATGAGACTACCTCTGTAAAAGTGGCTGGTGGAGACTATACGTTCACTGTGTCCGCTTCCAAGGTAGCATTTGACGGCTTCCTTTCGGTATATATGCAGGAAGAGGATATGAAGAAGGGAAATGTGTTAAGCCAGAGTCTGAGTAAAGGCATGAAGCTGAAACTGAAAGAGTTAAAGCCAGAACAGCATTTTACCCAGCCGCCGGCACATTATACAGAGGCTTCCCTGGTAAAGACCATGGAGGAGCTTGGAATCGGCCGTCCGAGTACTTATGCGCCGACCATCACCACCATTATCAGCCGCCGTTATGTTTCCAAGGAGCAGCGGAACCTTTATGTGACAGAGTTGGGCGAGGTGGTAAACAGTATTATGAAACAGGCGTTCCCAAGCATTGTGGACGTGAATTTCACGGCTACCATGGAGGGACTTCTGGACTGTGTGGAGAATGGTACTGTACAGTGGAAGACAGTAGTCCGGAACTTCTATCCGGATCTGAAACATGATGTGGATGCTGCCCAGGAAGAGCTGGAGAAAGTAGACATCCATGATGAAGAGACCGATGTGATCTGTGATAACTGTGGTCGTCATATGGTGATTAAATATGGTCCTCACGGACGTTTCCTTGCATGCCCGGGATTTCCGGAATGCCGCAATACCAAGCCTTACTATGAAAAGATTGGTGTAGCCTGTCCGAAGTGTGGTAAGGAAGTGGTGCTTAAGAAGACGAAGAAAGGCCGTAAGTATTACGGCTGTGAAGATAATCCGGAATGTGACTTTATGTCATGGCAGAAGCCGTCGGATAAGAAGTGTCCGGTGTGCGGAAGCTACATGGTGGAAAAAGGAAATAAACTGGTGTGCAGCCAGGAGACCTGTGGCTATGTAGAAGCCAGGCCGAAGGATGAAAAAGAAAATTAAGGTTGCTGTGAAGGGTGCGAGCAGTAACAAATTAAGGAATTTCCGGGGAAAATCCCCTGCAAGGCAGCTGTATTATGTTTTGCAGGGGATTTTTTAAATAAAAGCTCTATTACTTCCATTGTTTGATGAATAGTTTCAAAAACGTGATATTTTCAGAAAAGCTAAACAAAATTGAAAAATAGTAAAAAATAGCTTGTAAATAGTTTGAAAAACGTGTAGTATTAGAATAACAGGTAAAGTCAGAGCATGCCTGAAAAATGCTTTCTGCAAAATCTCCTGCAAAGTGGAGCGTACAGATTGCGGGAGTGGGTTTTCAAACAGGCTCTCATGTAACAAAAGCGAAGGGAGGACAAAATGAGCGTTCAGTTACTTGATAAAACAAGAAAAATCAATAAACTTCTCCATAACAGCAGTTCCAGTAAGGTGGTTTTTAATGATATCTGCCAGGTTCTGATGGATACTTTAAGTTCTAATATCCTGGTTCTCAGCAAGAAAGGCAAGGTGCTTGGTGTAAGCTTTTGCCCGGGAGTTGAGGAAATCCAGGAGCTGATAGCTGATGAGGTGGGCGGTCATGTTGACCCTCTGCTGAATGAGCGTTTTTTAGGGGTATTATCTACCAAAGAGAACGTGAATCTTCAGACACTTGGCTTTGAGCATGTTTCCAGCAGCTATCAGGGAATCATCAATCCTATTGATATTGCAGGAGAACGTCTTGGAACGGTGTTTATGTACCGCAAGGATCGTCCATATGATATTGAGGATATTATTGTCAGTGAATACGGCACTACAGTTGTAGGTCTTGAGATGATGCGGGCTGTACATGAAGAGAATGCTGAGGAAGACCGAAAGAAACAGGTTGTAAAATCTGCTTTTAACACACTTTCTTTCTCTGAACTGGAAGCTATCATCCACATTTTTGATGAGCTTGACGGAGATGAGGGAATTCTTGTTGCCAGCAAGATTGCAGACAGAGTAGGTATTACCAGATCAGTAATCGTAAATGCACTCCGCAAGTTCGAGAGCGCAGGCGTTATTGAGTCCAGGTCATCCGGTATGAAGGGAACCTATATCAAGGTTCTCAATGAAGTGATCTTTGATGAATTGGAAGAGATTAAGGCCCAGAGAAATAAAAAGGCCTGAATGAATTCAATAAATAATAAACAAGTGTACAGAAGAACTGTTTTCCTTCGAACGTGTTTGAAAAAGGCTTTCTGCAAATTGTGAAGTTGCAGATTGCAGGAACGCTTTTTCAAACACGCTCTGGAGGCAGTTCTTTTTGTGTATAACAGGAACTTCGTTGAATTCATGATTCACAAAAAATCTTACCAGCTAGTCTTCAGAAGCATTCCGTAAAGA
>ENA-OQAA01000235-OQAA01000235.1-human-gut-metagenome-genome-assembly--contig:-NODE-235-length-39022-cov-4.471757_pt1 | contig 39022 bp, 35 predicted proteins | sample MGYA00242489_ERZ504515 | MGnify/ENA primary metagenome ERZ504515 (study PRJEB26092, sample SAMD00036237) | human gut metagenome | host: Homo sapiens | study: EMG produced TPA metagenomics assembly of... | reverse complement strand
CCGAAGTCCGGAGAATGGTGATATCATGTCAGATAAAATTCGGTACGGGAATCAATAATATCCTGCGATGCTTTCAGTTGTCTTTCCCGTCTTGAAATACTTTCTTCAAACGCGGTTTTTAATGTTTGCGGCGCGTTTACATAATGGTCGGCAGTTCTGTCGGCTTCTTCTGCCGAACGTATCATTTTTTCTAATTCTGACGTATCTCCGGCGCGTCTGCCTGTACGCCTGTGTAAAGAGGCGCTATTTCATATAGAGACGGTTCGCCTAAGAATCCCGGTTTTAATATTACCTTTACGGATTCTGTCGTTGTTTCGGGAAATTCGGCGAAGTAATAAGCGTGATATCCGCCGCTTCCGCCGTCGATATCGCCGACTTTGTCGTCGATATTTCCCATTTTTGTTCCTTCATACACAGTTCGATATGTTCCGTCAGAAAGCGCCTGAATTTCAAAAGCGCCGATTCCGTTATTTTTGGATACGAACAGATCGAAATTCATTTGATCGAGCGTTTCTTTTTCGGAGAAATTCAATGTGATTTCCAACGGTTTAGAAGCGTCTACGTTTTTGGATGCCCACCGTGTCGAAGTGTTTTGATCGATCATACCGGCTTTTACATAGTTATTGCCCCAGTCCTCTGTATGAGATACGGTTACGTCTTGGATCTTTATGCTTTTTGCTATGTATTTCTTTGTGTATACAGGGCTGACTCTCTGTTCGTTATAAAACAGCGCCGCTCTGACAACGGTATTTTCTTTATTGTCTAATTGCAGAGGGTGTTCATACCGGTCAGATGTATGTCTCGGAATACTTCCGTCTGTTGTATAACGGATCTCAAAGTCTTTGGCGTCTGAACTCTTACTCAAAGTAAGTGTCCGGTCGTTTCCTGTGATGACACCGGAATCTTTGCTGAATGAAATGATCCGGTTTGCCATCGGGTTTTCTAATTGTGCGCTAAGATCTGTAAATTGGTTCTCGGCGTTTTGATAATCCTCTAATCTCCGGTGTTTTCCAACAGAGTCTTGCGCAGTTTGCGAAGCTGATTGTAAAGCGTGTCGATCTGTGAATAGGTTAAGTTATCTTTGTCGGTCAGATAATATATGTTTTCTGCCTTATTCAGATAGGAGCGATATAACTGATCCATTAGTTTGACTTTTGTCAGAACTGTACCTAATTCTTTTGAAGAAAGATCGATTGCTGTCTGCAGTTCGTTTTTGGCATTGATGAGATCAGGGTGAAGCTGATTTAAAAATGTAGACGCCTGCTCTTTTAGTTCGTTTATATTTGTTTCGGATATATCGATCGTATATGTCTTGCCGGCGTCTGCCTCAAAGGAAATACGATCTTTATCGGTATCTTTTGTCACCTGAACTTCTTTGCCGTCTTCGTAGATCTTTGCAGAAGTAATATTTTTATATGATCCTGTGAAAACAGCGCTGTCTTTATTGCCGTCGTAACGTACGGTAAAGGCTTCCGCAATGCCGTTCGCCCATTTTTCGCCGATCGTGAAGTTACCTCTGGCCTTTAGACCTCTGACCTCTCCTTTTTCCCATGCGTCTGGAATTGCGGGGAGGAATTGTGTGTAGCCTGACTGCGATTGAACAAGCATTTCTGCTACGCCGGAAGTAAGACCGAAATTGCCGTCGATCTGCCATACCGGAGTTCCGTTCATCATTGTGTCTCCTCCGCCGGATCCGTGAGAATCGAAGAGATTATGCTGGAGACCGGAAGAATTTCCTCCGATCAGATTGTTCAAAAGCTTATATGCCTTTTCTCCGTTTTCGGCTCTCGCCAGAGATTGATCTTGTTTGCTTTCGACCAGCCTGTAGAATATTCTCCTCGTTCGGTCAATGATTGAATAGCGGCGTTCATGTAAGTCGGATTCTCTTTGTTGATCAATGTTCCGGGAAAGAGTCCGACAGATGGGAGGCGTGTCTTTGCTCTCCGTTATGTCCGATATTCCATCCGCTGTTAGGTACTGCGATCTCTGCCAGATCTCCTGCTTTTGCATAAGATTTGTTATGTCCGGTTTCCTGACCTACACGGGTTTCTTCGTACCATTCTTTAATTCCGTTTGTAGCGTTGATTTCAATCGGATCAAGTTTTTGCATCTTTTCTTCCCAAGATTGCAGAACAGCTTCATCTTCTCCGACGATTTTGCCTGCCTGGATACATTCGTTATATAATTCCCATATAAGAGATTGGTCGTAAGTTGTTCCGATTGCGGTCGGTCCTTGTTCCTCTGAAAAACTAGGCGCTGCTACAAGTCTGTTTTCACCGTGATAAGGCGAAGTTTCGTCGTTGATTTTCTGGTATTCTGACGTCCAGAGATAAGAGTCCCAAAATTGTGCCGCCTCTTTCATGATCGGATAAATAGTATTTTTTAAATATGCTTCATCCTGCGTAAACTCGTAATGCCACCAAAGGTTTTGGACAGCCCATGCCGCTCCTGTCGGATTCCAGCCGTATTCCTGCGCGTTAGTAGGAGCGGTCATGCCGAAAGGATTGTTTTCCGTATGTACGGTAAATCCGGTGTGGTTATCGACAGCCCATTTAATACCGTGAACTCTTTCTGCCGTCAGGCGTCCCGGTTCTCTTAATTTATCCATGTAATCTACAAAAGTTGTTCCGCATTCGGCAAGGTTCGTTGAATATACCGGCCAATAGTTCATCTGTACATTGACGTTAAAATGATAATCTCCCGTCCACGCGGAAGGACCTACTGTCCATAAGCCGACAAGGTTGCTTGGGAGCGTACCTCTGGAACCGGCTATTGTCAGATAACGTCCGTATTGGAATGCAAGAGTTTCCAGGTAGTGCGAGTAGCTGCCGTTTCGATATTCGTCTATCAACTGATCTGTCGGAACGGATGTCTGAAACTCTCCTAAGTCTAAACTTACTCTGTCGAAAAGACTTTGGTGGTCTTCTATATGCGTCTGCTTTAATTCATCGTAAGATTTTTTCGAGCTGTCATTGATCCGGGTGTCGATAACATTCGACAGATTTTTCTCTTTGTCCCGGTAAGTAGGATAATCGTTTTTGTAATCTGTCTCGGCAGCCATTATGATTGTGACCTGATCTGCATTTTTAATCCGGTAAACCTGATTTTTTTCATCTGCCGTTATCTCGCCGCCGGTTAGAAGGAGTTTCATAGTTGTACGGAATTTTAAATCATTATCTTTTACTTTTCCTTCGATAGTGCAAGTTTGATTCCGGACATCGAATGTAAGCTTTCCTTCTAAGTTATCGTTGTTTAGTTCCATTTTTGCGCTGAAATTAAGTTTTCCTTTTTCAGAAGCGGAGAGGTTTGTTACCATTACCTGATCCGGACTGCTTACAAAATGCTCTCTTTTGTAAGAAACATTTTTATAAGAAAATTCTGTTGATGCAATTCCGGTTTGTAAATTCAGTTCTCTCCGATAATTCTGCACATTATCGTCAGTGATTCCCATTGCGGAAAAATCAAGCCAAATATCGCCGAAATCTTGATAACTGCCTTTGTTTAGATTGTCTTCGCCCGGAAATCTGATTTTTGCCCCCATACCGTAACCGCCGAGACTTTGGTCATCGTTAAATACATTAGAAGATTTGTCATCAAGCAGTTTTCGATAATTTTCAATCTCTGTGGCAGTATATGCCGTTGCTTTATTTCCGACTGGTAGTTGGGACGGCTCGATGAAGGACCGCCTGTCCAAAGTGTTTTTTCGTTGAAATGGATTCTTTCTTTTGAGATTCCGCCGAAAATCAAATTTCCCAGATTCCCGTTTCCGAGAGGCAGAGATTGCTGCATCCATTCGCCGCCGCTGGATTCGGCAGTATTAATTTTGGCAGGAGAACCGTACCATAGTTTTAATGTCTGATTTACCGCTTTTTCTACGGATATCGGGAAGTTTTGTTCCGGCTCTTCGGCAAGAACAGTTTGCGCGGAACCGATGGGAAGTATGAGAACCGCACACATCCCCGCAAGCAATTTTTTCATTCTTGTTTTCATCATTGTCTCCTCTAATTTCTGTAGATTCATAAATAAGTATAAAATTCTATTATGAATATATCGTTTGGAGAGGAGATTGTCAATTTAAAACAGGATATTAAAAGCTGTTTTTTAACACATTCCGGATTGAAATGGACAATTAACAAAAAATTCTGAAAATTCAAAAACTGAGTTTGTGGTCATTGTTTTTTTGAGCATTGATAAATCGAGTTATAACTGTGGAAACCGGTGTCGGTCTGCAGAATTTATTTTTGCTCTTTGTTGACAAACATCATGAAAAATGCAATAAACAAAAGCGCTGAACATACGAGGATCGATTTCTCATGAAAGCGTTTGATGACGAAGTTTCCGAGGACTGCTCCGATTATAAAGCAGAGGATAATGCCGTAGAAAATAAGGGCGTTGTAGAATGCTTTACGGTCATGGGTTCGCAGAAAGCGGTGCAGATTCTCGGTTCCGTTTCTTAAGTTTCCGATACACATAGTTGTAGCCGCTCCTCTGTTGCGGATCTTGCGAAAGCTTTCGACCTGAATGCCGCAGGCAAAAGAGGTGAGTGAGTTTGCGAGGGGATTTAAAGAGTGAGGGAAAAAGGCTACACATATTAAAATAACAGCTTCCAACAGAACGGAAAGCTGACGCCAGTGGAGTCGTATGTTGAGGCAGCGCACAGTATCGGCAAGTAAGATGCCGAGAGTAAACGCGAGAACAGGGAGGAGATAGCTGAGCATGGCAAAATAGTTCCCTTCCGCGAGATTTACACCGAATAGGAGCAGATTTCCGGTTTGGGCGTTTGCGAATACGTTTCCCCGTTCAAGATAAGAGTAGGCGTCCATAAATCCGCCGGATAAGGCGAGGATGATTCCTAAGCGGAGTGTTTCAGACATTTGCAAAGAGTGTTTCATAGGGAAATCTCCTTTCGGTAATTAAAATGGTTTTGCTGAGGATGTCGTATTATATAGAAGGAGCATCCCGTCAAAGAGGCGAGAATGCTCCGTTTTGATATTTTTTTAATAGGCAGAACGCCGCGGCGGAAGCGCAGAGCTCACCTACAGGGAATGAGATCCATACGCCCGTAGGTCCGAAAAAGCGGGTGAGAATGAAACTTAACGGGATTGTTATCACAAATTGGCGGAGCAAAGAGATGATCAGAGAATTCCGCCCGTTTCCTATCGCCTCAAATACGCCGGAATAGATCAGACCGACAGAAGAAACAAGAAATCCGAGGCTGATGATGCGAAGAGCAGTGACTCCGGCGCTCATTAAAGCGGCGTCTGCATCGAACAGAGCGAGAATCTGTTTCGGAAGGGCAAGAGCGAGGATCGTTCCTGTCAACATCAATCCTGCCGCAGTGAGCAGGCTGTATCGTATTGTTGATTTGACGCGGGAACTTTCACCGGCGCCGTAATTGTACCCGATGATCGGACGCATTCCCTGTACGATTCCGTTTGCAGGCATATAGATGAAAGTCTGAAGTTTGAAATAAACGCCTAAAACTGCGACATAAACGTCTGAAAATGCAGTAAGTATACTGTTTAGTACACTGATCAATATAGACGGCAGGAGCATCATAACAGTAGAGGGGATTCCGACACTGTAAATTTGTCTGATGATCGCTTTATCAAAGACAAGATGCTTGAAGCTGATGTGTACCGCGTAAGAGTTTCTTCTATATACGATGATGTATAAGAGTAAGGCGCTGATCTGTCCGATCACGGTGGCGATGGCAGCGCCTGCAACGCCAAGCGCCGGGAAACCGAGCAATCCGAAGATCAGGATCGGATCGAGTATAATATTGACGACACAGCCGGCGATGAGAAGGTACATTGTAATCTTCATTTCACCGATTCCCTGGAAGATCTTTTCAAATGCAATTTGAAAAAGAGAGCCGAAAGAAAGGCAAAGTACGATTTCCGTATATATGGATGCGTCGTTTAATATTTTCGGGTTGTCTGTAAAAAGTTTTAAAAACGGTTCGGAGATCGTCAGACCTGCAATGATAAAAAAGATGCAGTGGATCAATGTAAGGGCGATTCCCAGAGTCGCCGCCCGGTCAGCTTTTTCCCGATTTCCCGCTCCTAAATGAATGGAGATAGCGGAGCTGATCCCGACGCCGATTCCGACCGCTGCGGATAAGATCGCGTTTTGAAGCGGATAGGCAAGCGAAACGGCAGTCAGAGCATCTGTGCCAAGTCTGGAAACGTAGATACTGTCAACGATGTTATAAAGCGATTGAATAAGCATGGACAGCATCATAGGTACAGACATAGAAAGCAGAAGAGAAAAAACAGGTTTCGTCTGCATGAATGAATTTTTCTTTTCCATAATAATAAAAGTCTCCCTGATGTAATACTTTTGCCGATAAAAATATCGGATCAAAAGTTTGTCATTTAAAATATGCCGAGATGTTCGAGCAGGATCTTAACGCCGAGAAGAATCAGGATGATACCTCCGGCAAGCTCTGCTTTCGCTTTGTATCTTGTCCCGAATATGTTTCCGATTTTTACACCTGCGGCAGCGATGATAAACGTTATTACGCCGATAAATGAAACGGCAGGAATAATATGTACATTTAAAAAGGCGAAGGTGATGCCTACGGCCAGAGCGTCAATACTTGTCGCAACAGCCAGAGGGAACATCGTTTTGCAATCTAAAAGGTCGTTTGAAGATTCTTCGTCGCCGGAGAAAGCTTCGCGGATCATATTAATTCCGATGATGGAAAGCAGCATAAACGCAATCCAGTGATCTATAGCGGTAATGCCGTCTTTAAACCGGATGCCGAGAAAGTAGCCTGCTGCAGGCATAAGAGCCTGAAATCCGCCGAACCAAAGACCGACGGCGGTAATCTTTTTCCAGGTGACTTTCGGCATAGCAAGTCCTTTACAGACGGCAACGGCAAAAGCATCCATGGAAAGTCCGACTGCCAGGATGAAAAGTTCTGTAAGTCCCATATAAAAAACTCCTTAGGAATTATAAATCTTAAAAATAATAGCACTAAAAATACTGTTTTTCAAGAGAAAGGAACGGGGGTTTTGGGACGAGAAATAAAACAAATTCACAGGATTGACATATTTGTATGGTAATCTGAAAATAAAAGAGAAATTATCGGAATATTTTTGCCGGTACATTTTTATATGAGAGGTGGATATTGTGGAAAATATAAAAGTGCTTGTTGTAGATGACGAGAGCAGGATGAGAAAACTTGTGAAAGACTTTCTTACCCGGGAAGGATATGCTGTGCTTGAGGCGGGAGACGGCATGGAAGCGATGGACATTTTCTATGAAGATAAGGAGATTGCCCTTGTGATCCTTGATGTGATGATGCCGAAGATGGATGGCTGGCAGGTTTGCCGGGAGATCAGAGAGACGTCCAAAGTACCGATCATCATGCTGACGGCAAGATCGGAAGAACGTGACGAACTTCAAGGGTTTGAACTTGGAGTGGACGAGTATATATCAAAGCCGTTCAGCCCGAAGATTCTTGTGGCGCGGGTAAACGCTATCTTAAGACGAACTCTCGGAAATACGGCCGGAGATGTGATCGAAGCGGGAGATATCAAGATTGATAAGGCGGCGCATATTGTTAAGATCAATGACAAGATGATCGATTTAAGTTATAAGGAGTTTGAACTGTTGTCATATTTTGTGGAAAATCAGGGGATTGCGCTGTCCAGGGAAAAAATATTGAATAATGTGTGGAATTATGATTATTTCGGTGATGCGAGAACAATCGATACTCATGTGAAAAAACTCCGTAGTAAATTAGGCGACAGGGGCGAGTATATCAAAACGATATGGGGTATGGGATATAAATTTGAAGTCAATTAACCGGAGGAAATACAAGGATGATAAAGTATTCGATCAGGCGTCAGATGACGGCGATTTTTATCGGATTGTTCAGTCTTATTTTAGGTCTTGTCCTTATTATAAATAACGCTTTTTAGGACATTATTATCTGTCTCACAAAGCGGATGATCTGATCCGAACATACAATGACGTCAATGCGAAGCTGGAGTCGGAAGTCTGTCAGATTCTGATTCGGTGAGGGATATTCTGACACAGCTTGAGCGGGCGAACGTTGACCTTGTCGTGGTGGACGGAGGTGGAAATGCGATCCTTACGACACTTGGAGAAAGCGATCCGCGTTTGAAAGAAATGTTCAGCGGCTTATTCGGAATGGAAGGAGTCGATCATGAAAACATACTGAAGCGGAATGAGGACTACACGATTTACAGAGATAAGAGCAGTCAAGTACAAAGAGATGTAGAGTATTTGAAAATGTGGGGAAGATTTATGGACGGCTCATGGTTTATCATGCAGTGTCCTTATGCGAGTATTACGGAAAGTGCATCTCTTGCAAACCGCTTTTTGATCTATCTCGGATGTATCGGAATGGTTATCGGAGGTCTGTTAGTATGGATGTTTTCCCGAAGTATTACAAGACCGATCATGGAACTTGCCGGATTATCCCAGGAGATGGCAAACTTAAATTTCGATACCAAGTATACGCGCGGCGGCATGGATGAGATCGGTGTGCTCGGGAATAATTTCAATAAAATGTCGGAGAAGCTGGAAAGAACGGTGTCAGAACTAAAGCAGGCGAATAATCAGCTGCAGAAAGATATCGAACAGAAAGAAAAGATCGAGGATATGAGAAATGAATTTCTCGGAAACGTGTCTCATGAACTAAAGACGCCGATCGCCCTTATCCAGGGGTATGCGGAAGGGCTGAAAGAAGGAATCAGCGAAGATCCCGAAAGCCGCGAATTTTACTGTGATGTGATCATAGACGAAGCGGCGAAAATGAATGTGATGGTGAAAAATCTTCTGACGCTGAATCAGTTGGAATTCGGCTCTGATGAAGTACAGTTTGAGCGGTTTGATATCGTGCGCCTTGTAAAGGGGGTAATTGCAAGCTGTGAGATCCTTGTTCAGCAGGCAGGGGCAAAGATCAGTTTTATTTCCGATGAAAGTATCTGTGTGTGGGCGGATGAGTTTAAAACAGAGCAGGTTGTACGAAATTATCTTACGAATGCGATCCACCATGTCGGCAATGAGAAGCGCATAGAAGTCCGTATAGAAAATGGGGACGGAAAAGTGCGGATCACTGTGTTTAATAGCGGAACTCCGATTCCGGAAGAAGATATTCCGAAGTTGTGGGATAAGTTCTATAAAGTGGACAAAGCGCATACAAGAGAATATGGCGGCAACGGAATCGGTCTGTCGATCGTGAAAGCGATCATGGAATCGTTCCACCAGAAATACGGAGTAGAGAACTTTGATAATGGAGTAGCGTTTTGGTTTGAATTGGATGCAAAAGCGTGAAAAACTTATAAGTTCAATGCTTTACGTTAGCGCGTAAATGTGCTAAAATGCAACTAATAATTCAAGGATAGTTGCGTAAGAGGGCATACGGCATGCGGCTGTCAGCGGTCGGTATATCGTATGCCCTTTTTGCAATAGTAAAAAATGTAAAAAAGAGTGTAAAAGTAAGAAGGAGGGCGGGATAAGTATGTATGATAAAATATACGAGATCATTCAATCGGCAGACGATTTCGTATGGGGCTGGGGGATGATCGCACTTTTGCTGGGAACGCATCTGTTTTTGACAGTTCGCACAGGATTTATCCAGAGAAAGACAATTACAAAAGGGATTCGGCTTTCGGTTGCAAAAGAAGAGGGGGCAGACGGAGAAGTCAGTCAGTTCGGAGCGCTTGCAACAGCGCTTGCCTCCACGATCGGAACGGGAAATATCATCGGTGTCGGAACAGCGATCGCTCTGGGCGGTCCGGGAGCTGTATTCTGGTGCTGGATCACGGGCATTTTCGGAATTGCAACGAAGTATGCCGAATCGCTTATTGCGGTAAAGTACAGAGTAAAAACAGAAGACGGGCGAATGCAGGGGCGGTGCGATGTATGCGCTGGAGCGCGGACTGAATATGAGGTGGCTCGGTTTGGCGTTCGCTTTTTTGGCAGGTTTTGCTTCTTTTGGAATCGGATGCGCGACTCAGGTAAACGCGATCGCGGAAGTGTGCAGTAAGAACCTTGGGATCGATCCGTTTGTTGTCGGCGTTGTTGTGGCAGGGATGACGGCGGTTGTGATTTTCGGAGGAATAAAAAGTATTGCGAAAGTATGTGAAAAGCTTGTTCCGTTTATGGCGGCTTTCTATGTGATAGGCTGCGTCGTTATATTGTTTATCAATTATGATTACATCATTCCGGCGGTCACGACGATCTGCCGGCTTGCGTTTACAAAAGGAGCGGCCGCAGGCGGACTTGTAGGCGGAGGTATCCGGTATGCCATTCAGTATGGAGTCGCAAGAGGACTTTTCTCAAATGAATCGGGACTTGGTTCGGCTCCGATCGCGGCTGCGGCGGCAAAGACAAAAAATCCGGTCCGTCAGGCTCTTGTTTCTTCCACGGGAACGTTTTGGGATACGGTTGTCGTCTGTTTGATGACCGGACTTGTGCTTGTGACAACGATTATGAAAAATCCGGCGATCAATATTGACGAGGCGGTAAACGGAGGCGAACTGACAACGATGGCGTTTGGTCAGATTCCCTTTTTCGGTCCTCTTATTCTTGTTGTCGGTATTATCTCATTTGCGTATTCGACGATTTTGGGATGGGCGTATTACGGTGAGCGGTGCGTAGAATATTTTGCGGGAAAAGCGGGACTTCTTCCATATCGGCTTCTCTATGTAGCGGTGCTTCTTGTCGCTCCGGTGCTTACGCTTGATCTTGTGTGGAAGGTGGCGGATATACTGAACGCGTTGATGGCGATACCGAACCTGACCGCAGTGCTGCTCCTTTCTCCGGTTATCGTAAAAGAGACGAAAAAATATATTAAAAATCTGGATGCGGTAGATCATACGCCGATTCCGGTCGTAAAAACAGGAAGAGGAAAAAGAAGATAGAAACACGAAACGAAAAGCGGAAAACTGCCGTACGGAATAAAGAAACGAAAAAGAGAAATATAGAATGAAAAACAAAAGCAGGGAGAGGAAAATATGATCGCAATTATAGACTATGACGCAGGAAATATTAAAAGTGTGGAAAAAGCGCTCTTAAGTCTCGGACAGGAAGTGACAGTTACGGCGAAACAAGATGAAATACTGGGCGCGGATAAGATTGTTTTACCGGGGGTAGGCGCGTTTGGAGACGCTATGGAGAATCTGAGAAAGCGACAACTTGACGCTGTGATCCGGGAAGCAGTGGAAAAGGAAATTCCGTTTCTGGGGATATGCCTTGGACTTCAGGTGTTGTTTGAACAAAGCGAAGAAGCGCCGGGGGTGGAAGGACTTGGGATTTTAAAAGGAAAGATATGCAGGATCCCGAATGCAGAAGGATTAAAAATTCCGCATATGGGGTGGAATTCTCTGCATTTAGAGAATAACGGAAGGCTGTTCAAAGGGATAGAAGATGATCCGTATGTTTATTTTGTGCATTCTTATTATTTGAAAGCAGAGGATGAGCAAATAGTGAAAGCTTCCGCTGAATATGGTGTACATATCCATGCGTCGGTAGAACAAAAAAATGTTTTTGCGTGTCAGTTTCATCCGGAAAAGAGCAGTACGGCGGGACTTCGGATATTGAAAAATTTCGTGGAATTATAAGAGGTGAATGTGATGTTTACAAAGAGAATTATTCCCTGTCTGGATGTAAAAGACGGACGGGTCGTAAAAGGAGTCAACTTTGTAGGTTTGAAAGATGCCGGAGACCCGGTGGAGATCGCGAAGGCATATGACGCCGCAGGAGCGGATGAACTTATATTTCTTGATATTACAGCGTCTTCCGATCAGCGGAAAACGGTAGTCGATATGGTCAGAGAAGTGGCAAAATGTGTTTTCATTCCATTTACTGTCGGCGGAGGAATCCGCACGGTCGATGATTTTCGGGCGCTTCTTCGCGAAGGGGCAGATAAGATTTCCATTAACTCTTCGGCGATCAATACGCCGGAGCTGATCCGCGATGCGGCGGATAAATTCGGCAGTCAGTGCGTTGTAGTGGCGATTGACGCGAAAAAACGTCAGGACGGTTCGGGTTGGAATATTTATAAAAACGGCGGTAGAGTAGACGTTGGGATCGATGCGGTAGAGTGGGCGCAAAAAGTGGAACAACTCGGCGCGGGAGAAATTTTACTTACAAGCATGGACTGTGACGGAACGAAGTCGGGATACGATCTGGAACTGACAAAAGCGATCGCGCAAAGCGTGTCGATTCCTGTGATCGCCTCGGGAGGAGCGGGGAAATTAGAACATTTTAAGGATGCTCTTGCAGAAGGAATGGCAGATGCGGCTCTGGCGGCGTCGCTGTTTCACTATAAAGAACTGGAAATCAGACAGGTGAAAGAGTATTTGGCAAAAGAAGGCGTTTCTGTAAGATTGTGATCTTAGAGGAACAAGGGGAAAGACTGCATGAAGAGACAATACCGATAAAAGCGGTGGAGATACAAACGGAAAGAAAGACGAGGGTGATAAAGATGTCAGGTATAAGCGGAGACTGGTATGAAGCGCTGAAAGGTGAATTTTCAAAGCCATATTACAGAACATTATTTCAGACGGTAAACGAGGAATATAGAACAAGATTGATTTTCCCGCCGGCGGAGGATATATTTAATGCATTTCATTTGACTCCGCTGAAAAAGGTGAAAGTAGTGATACTCGGACAAGACCCTTATCACAATAACGGACAGGCGCACGGGCTTTGCTTTTCAGTGAAAAAGGGAGTGGATGTGCCGCCGTCTCTTGTCAACATTTATAAAGAGCTTCATGATGATCTCGGGTGTACGATCCTGATCACGGATGCCTTACAAAATGGGCAAATCAGGGAGTTCTCATGTTGAATACTGTGCTGACTGTTCGTGCTCATCAGGCAAATTCCCACAGGGGCATCGGCTGGGAAGAATTTACGGATGCGGCGATCATGGCGTTAAACGGTCAGGACCGTCCGATCGTATTTATTTTATGGGGCGCTCCGGCGCAGAGAAAAAAGGCGATGCTGAACAATCCGAAGCATCTGATATTGACAGCGCCGCACCCGAGTCCGCTGTCGGCATATCGTGGATTTTTCGGGAGCAGACCGTTTAGTAAAACGAATGAGTTTTTAGAGTCGCAAGGCGAAGAGCCTATTGACTGGCAGATCGAATAGAAAAGAAAGCAGAAAGGCTGCAGATGTTTTGCGGCCTTTTTTGTTATAGGGGGAAAACAGAAGTTTTGCGCAGATGAGATTCGGATATTAAGAAATTATTCATAAAATACATAGCGAAATCTAACAAAACATATGATACGATACAAATAACAATGCATCGCTGTTTCGTAAAAAGGCAGATCTGACTGCCGAAGATTCGTATGTGTTGAGACAGGAGATAAAACAAACAGACAGAATGAGTAAAGAAAGCAAAAAGGAGGAGACAGTGAGGGAGATTATCAGTGTGAAAAACCTGTATAAACTGTATCGTGTCGGCGATTCGGTCGTCCGGGCATTGGACGGCGTTAGTTTTTCAGTGTACGAGGGAGAATTTTGTGCGATCGTCGGAACGTCCGGTTCCGGAAAATCGACTCTTTTGAATATGCTTGCCGGACTGGAAAAACCGACTCGCGGGGAAGTGATCGTAGCGGGGAAGCATATCGAGCAGATGAAAGAAAATGAACTTGTAAAGTTCAGAGGAGAAAACGTTGGTTTTATATTTCAGTCGTTTCATCTGATGGGAACGATGAATGCACTGGAAAATGTGGCGCTTCCGCTTACATTTCGCGGAGAGCCGAGAAAAGAACGAATAAAAAAAGCCGACAGAATGCTGGATCTGGTGAGCTTGGAAAAACATAAAAAACATCTGCCGAACCAGTTATCAGGAGGACAGCAGCAAAGAGTAAGCGTGGCAAGGGCGCTTGTGAACGATCCGAAGATTATTTTTGCGGATGAACCTACAGGAGCGCTTGATTCACATACGTCTCAAGATGTGATGCGCCTGATGCAAAGACTCGTAAGAGAGCAGAAAAGAACGCTTGTCATGGTCACGCATGATCGAAGTCAGGCGGAATATGCAGACCGGGTATTGGAGATTATAGACGGAAAAATTGTACACATTACAGAAAACAGGAGGAAAGAGGAAAATGAGAGAGCATAGAAAAATGACGTTGAAACGGATCGGAATCGGAATTTTATGCATGGTGTTTGTGTTGTCTATGCTTGCTCCGCTCGTGGCATTTGCAGAGGAAAAAACAGAGTCCGGAAGTCAGGTGTCAAAGAGAGAGCTTGCGTACATTCAGATCAGTGTCGGCGACGGGCAGGAGACGCCTGTGTTTAAGGCGGGGCAGAAGGTATCCGAGTTTCGGATCAATGTAAAAAACAACGGAAATGTAGACGCGCACAACGTGCGGATAGAACCGGATATCAAGAATGCATCCGACTGGCCCTTTGAACTTGATAAGCTGAATTATGAAAAAGAGTTGTCTACGATCAAAAGCGGCGGACAGACTGCGGCTGTGTGGGGGAGTGAAGAGAAACTCTTATCGTAAGAGGAGATGTGACAGGGAAGTCTTATAAACTGGAATTTAAGATTTCTTACGATGACGGAGAGAAATCCTATGAGACGGATAAGTATGTCTTTGTAAAAACGACCGCAAAAGAAAAGCCATCGGAAAATCAGGGTGGAAATGCAAACGGCGGAGAGATAAACAACGGAAATACCGGAAACGGAAGCGGCGGATCGGGAAATGCGCAGGGAACGCCGGACGATTCGGGCGCGGTGTTCGGAGGAGTATATACCAGCGATCCGGTCATGGCAGGCGGCTCGGCAGGCGGCGCGGATGCGTCAAGCGCATCTGTTCCGCGGGTGATTGTAACAGGATTTAATACAGAGCCGGCGGAAGTTCGCGCGGGAAGTAATTTTAAATTGATCGTCCACCTGAAAAATACTTCTTCAAAAACTGCTGTTTCAAATATGCTTTTTGATATGCAGGCTCCGTCATCAGGTTCAGAAGGTGCGGCGGAAGCTCCGGCGTTTCTTCCGGCATCGGGTTCAAGCTCTGTTTATCTTGACGGAATTCCTGCCGGAGGAACGAGCGACATTTCAATCGAATTGAATGCACGGGCAGATCTTGTGAAAAAGCCGTACAGTATCAGCATGTCTATGAAGTATGAAGACAGCAGCGCGGCGCAGTATGAGGCGCAGTCAAGCCTTGCGATCCCGGTCATACAGGACGCCCGGTTTGAGTTCAGTAAGATCGAGATCGCGCCGGAGACAGTAGCGGTCGGAGAAGAGGCGAATATTTCCTGCAGTCTGTACAATCTCGGACGGGTGAAGATGTACAATGTGAAAGCTCGTTTTGAAGGCAAGATGATCGAGTCAGACGAACAGTTTATCGGAAATCTTGATTCCGGCGCGACAGGCATGATCGACGCCATCGTGACGGCGAAAGAAGAGACGATGGACAATACAGAGTGTAAGCTGATCTTAACTTATGAAGATGATGCGGGAAATGTATCGACAGCGGAGGAAAAATTTGACCTTACTGTTATGCCGATGTCAGATGCCGGAGACCTGGACGCTATGGCAGATATACCGGAAGAACAGGGGGGGCTGCCGATCGGAATGATCTTGGCAGCAGCCGTAGTTGTGATCGTTGCTGTGGCTGTGGCAATCGTGCTTATTATGAAGAGGAAAAAGCAAAACGTCTGGAAGCGGAAGAGGAGGAGTTGTTTGATGAGGTGGAGCGATCTGCTGAGGATGAGCGTTAGCAGCCTGCGGCGCAGAAAATTAAGAACGTTTCTTACGGTACTAGGCGTTGTGATCGGAACGGCTTCTATAGTAGTTATGATATCGCTCGGACTCGGACTTCAGGAATCCATGTATAAAGAGGTGGAGCAAAACGGAGGAACGACAAGTATTACCGTGACGGGAAAAGATTCGGGCGGAATGATGTACGGTTATTCGGGAATGTCTTCGGACGAAGAAGAATCGCAGAAATACATCACAGATGATGTGATCAAAGAGTTGAAAAACGTAGCCCATGTGAAAAGTGCAGAGCCGATCTTAAGCATATCGGTAATCGCGCTGAAAGGAAAATATGAAGGCTTTATCGAATTGACAGGAATGACGCCTGAAGGTTTGAAGACATTGAATCTGGAGCTGGAGGATGGCGGGCGGCTTCCTGATCCGAACAGCGCCCAGCTGGAACTTGTATATGGAAATACAGTAATAACGAATTTTTATGAAAAAACATCAGGAAGAGGATATTGGGATTCGGGAGAACTTCCTGATATAGATCTGCAGACGGATTCCGTTTTTCTTATACTCGATCAGGACGGCTATTATCAGTCGCAGAGCGCGGCTTCGGATATCGGCGGCTCTGCCGGAGAAAGCGGAGAAGGCGGAACAGCGTCGGCAAAAACGCCGCCGAAAAAACATGTCGTATCTGCAAGCGGAGTTTTAAAAGGCGGACCGGATACCTATACGGTGAATTCTTATATGACGTTTTGCGATATCAATAAGCTGAGGACGTATCTTGAAAAAGAATTCAGAGGAAGAGCGATTCCGGGGCAGCCGACGACAAAGAGCGGAAAACCATATAATAAGTTTGTATATTCGTCGGCAAAAGTACAGGCGGACGACATGGAAAACGTAGAGGCTGTCTCAGACGCGATTCGGGCGATGGGATATAATGTGTCGTCGAATATCGAATATATCGACAGCATGAAGAAACAGTTTGCAATGGTTCAGGCGGTGCTTGGCGGAATCGGAGCCGTTTCGCTGTTTGTTGCGGCAATCGGAATCGCAAATACGATGATGATGTCTATTTATGAGAGAACGAAAGAAATCGGCGTTATGAAAGTGATCGGATGCAGTCTTGGAAATATTCGTCAGATGTTTCTTTTGGAAGCGGCGTTTATCGGACTTGGCGGAGGTGTGATCGGAAATGTTTTAAGTTTCCTTATGTCTGCGGCGATCAATGCTCTTGTGAAGGGCAAAGAGATGGGAATGACAACAGGCAGATTTCTTATATTCCTTTGTGGCTTGTTCTTGTTTCTCTTGGGTTTGCAATGCTTGTCGGAACGGCGGCGGGATATTTCCCGGCGAGAAGGGCGATGAAGTTAAGTCCGCTTGCGGCGATCAGAAATGAATGACAACCGGAAACAGGCGGCGGTTAGAAATAAGTGACGATCAGCCGATGATAAGAGGCGCAGATAGATCGGATAATAACGAAAAATGGTAAAAGACAGAGGTGACCGGGGATTATTCCTCGATCACCTCTATTTCTAAATAATCAAAATCAATGCTGTCTACAAAGTTATCCTGATAAAACCGAGCTTTTGCGTGCCGTTTGAAGTCGGCGATCGTTGTGTCAAGCCAGATAGGCTTGCTTAGATCGAACTCATAGCAGATGGCGTCCAAAGCGTTGAAAATCTTATGTGTGCGGGTGTCTGTTGTCTCATCGCAAATGACAGTATCGCGCAGAAGCCTGTTTTCTTTAAATTCTTTTCCCCATAAACGAAACATAACGAAGCTCCTTTCAAAGTTTATGAAATTTATCATACAAAAATCCCGTTGCTTGTGCAAGCCTTTTTGATATATTAGTATCAGTTCGGGCGCTCGGACAAAATATACATGCAGGGAAAGCCGGCAAGTTATATCGTGTCTGTGCGGTGAAATGAAAAAAGAAAACATGATGTGACGCAGGAGTTTGTAAAGGAGTAAAAAGATGATCAGAGTATGCACGATAAATGACAAAGAAATATTGGAAAAGTATTTACAGGAAGAGCCGTATGCCGGAGCAATTTTGGCGGCGATCGAGGAGTTTGGATTTGACGAAAAGTTTCAGACAGTATATCTTGATTCGGAAAAACGAAATCTTGACACCGAGGGAGAGCAAGAAACAGAAGAGACGGTAAAAGGGGTGTATTTGTGGTTTCATAAAAATCTTCTTTTGTACAGTAAAGAAAATAAAGTCGATATAGATTTTCTTGAACAGATGATTTTTATGCTGCGCCGGACTGTGTTGTGGGAAGGAAGGACAATGTAAATATCGTAAGCTGGCTTTTGACGGATTATCATTTTAAGCAGTCGGACATGATCCCCGAAATCGTGGACGCAGAAGGAAAAACGACTCCGTGTTTTGCGGCAAAAGAAGCGTATGCAGGCGAGTGGGGGTATCTTAAGAAATGAAAAAACTTTTAGATCGGATTTTTATAGATGGTCTGGGCGGAATGGCACAGGGACTTTTTGCTACGCTGATCATAGGAACGATCATTCAGCAGATCGGGTTGTTTATGGGAGGCGGCACAGGAGATCTTATTTATGAACTTGGAAAGATTGCCGCAGGTTTGACAGGTGCAGGCATCGGAGTCGGTGTGGCGCGAAAATTAGAAGCAGGACATCTCGTAATCGTTTCGGCCGCGGTTGTCGGTATGATCGGTGCATTTGCCGGGAAAATCTTATCCGGACAGGTTCTTGTGGATGGAAATCTGGTTCTGGCAGGGCCGGGAGAGCCGTTAGGCGCTTTTGCGGCGGCGTATCTGGCGATCGAGATCGGGATCTTGATCTCGGGTAAAACAAAACTTGATATTATACTGACTCCGCTGGTCTGCATCGGAACGGGATCGGCAGTCGGTCTGTTTGTCGGTCCGCCGATTTCTGAATTTATGTTATGGCTTGGCTCCTTGATCAACTGGGGAACAGAGCAGCAGCCGTTTTTGATGGGAATTGTCGTTTCCGTTTTAATGGGAATGATCCTGACGCTTCCGATCAGCTCAGCGGCGCTTGGAGTAATCCTGAATCTGTCGGGACTGGCGGCAGGGGCGGCGACGATCGGATGCTGCTGTAATATGATCGGATTTGCGGTGGCTAGTTGGAGAGAAAATAAATTCAGCGGATTTCTGGCGCAGGGAATCGGAACGTCGATGCTTCAGATACCGAATATCGTAAGAAGACCTTTGATCTGGCTTCCGGTTATTTTGTCAAGCGCCGTTTTAGGTCCGATCGGAACAATGCTTCTTCATATGACGAACAACGCTACGGGATCGGGTATGGGAACAGCCGGACTTGTCGGTCCGCTTATGACATGGCAGGTAATGACGCAAAGTGAAGCGGGAGTGATCGTGCTCGGAAAGATCATTTTGATCCAGTTTATCCTTCCTGCGGCGGTGACGCTTCTCATTTCTGAGTTTATGCGGAAAAAGAAGTGGATCCGTCAGGGAGATATGAAATTAGAGTTGTAAGAGAAGTCTTAAAAAACAATGAAATCTATGACATGCCTTAGGATTTATGTTAGAATGAAAAAGTAAAATAACTGGCGGAGGCAGTCTGAAATGACGAGTGAACAACAAGTAGAAGCTGCGCTGAAAAGCTATGAGGATGTCGATAGCTGGAAGACGATCATTTTTCTGTATAACGCAGCGCTGAAAGAAGTAGGAACAAAGCTGGAGATTTTGAATGACGAATTTCAGCATGTACATCAATATAATCCGATCGAGCATATAAAGACAAGGATAAAGACGCCGGAAAGCATTGTGAAGAAATTAAGGCGGTATGGCCATGAGACGTCGATCGAGAACATGGTACGCTATATCAATGACATTGCGGGGGTACGTCTTATTTGTTCCTTTACATCTGATATTTACCGTTTGGCGGAGATGATCGGCAATCAAAGCGATCTGAAAGTTCTTTCGATCAAAGATTATATTAAAAATCCAAAAGAAAGCGGTTATAAAAGTTATCATATGCTTGTATCCGTTCCGATCTTTCTTTCCGACAGCGTAGTCGATACAAAAGTGGAAATCCAGATCCGAACGATAGCGATGGATTTTTGGGCGAGTTTGGAACATAAGATTTATTATAAGTTTGAAGGGAATGCGCCTGATTATATAAGCAGAGAATTGAAAGAGTGTGCGAAGATGGTGTCGGAACTTGACGACAAGATGCTCTCTTTGAATGAGGCGATTCAGGCCTGCATGATCAGAGACGATCAGAGAAAAGAAGTATGGAAGATGTGTTTGACAATGTGATCGGCGAAAGAAGAAAACAGTAAAGAAAATCTTAAGTAATCTTAAGTTTTAAGCTTTGGGGGCAAAAGATATTGATGCTTTTGCCTCTTTTCGTTATACTGTATATTTGGAGGGAAAAGACGAATGCAGGAAGAAAAAACAGAAATAGAACGCTGCGATTTTATACATGTTCATGAAGATGTAGTAAAAAAAGTAAAGGAACACATTCCGGCAGAAAGAGAGCTGAATGATCTTGCGGAATTTTTTAAAGTGTTCGGAGATGTGACGAGACTGAAATTGTTAAGCGTGTTGTTTCATTCGGAGATGTGCGTGTGCGATCTGGCAAAGACGCTGAATATGACTCAGTCGGCGATCTCTCATCAGCTCCGCATTTTGAAACAGATGAAGCTCGTGAAAAACAGAAGGGAAGGAAAGACAGTATTCTATTCTCTTGCAGACGGGCACATTAAAACGATTATTAATCAGGGAATGGAACATATACAAGAGTAATAAAAGAAAAGCCGGCGGGCAGGGAAAGCCGGCAAACAGGAGAAAGCCGACGAACAAGGGGAAGCTGACGAACAGGGAAAAGTTGACGGAAAAGGGAAAAAGGGATGACGAGAGAAACCAGAAAAAGGGAATTGGAGATCGGTATCGGTCTTGTTTTATATTTGCTGGCATTCTTAATAAGCATGCAGGCAAAGATGAAATCAAAGGCGGAGATGCTTTTGTTTTTACTGCCGTATATTGTATCGGCGATCAGTATTTATAAAGAGCAGGCAGAGAAATTTTTGAAAAAGCAGTTTCTGGATGAAAACTTACTGATGATCATAGCGACTGTAGGAGCATTTTTTGTAGGACGTTACAAAGAAGCCGTTGCGGCGATGCTCTTTTATCAGGTCGGAAAACTTGTAGAAGAAATCTCTCTGAGCAGGACGAAAAAATCTATTGCGAAATTTATTGATATTCGTCCGGAATATGCGAACCTGAAAATCGGAAACACAGAAAAGATTGTTCCGCCGCAGGAGCTGAATTTGAGACAGACGATCGTACTGCATCCGGGAGACAAGATCCCGGTTGATGCGGTTGTGACAAGCGGAACGGGAACAGTTGATATGAAAGCGCTGACAGGAGAACCGGATCCTGTCACTGTGCGGATCGGAGACAGGCTGTTCAGCGGAAGCATCAATCTGAACAGCGTGTTGGAAGCCAGAGTTGAGAAACTGTACAATGATTCTACTGCGGCGAAGATTATGCGGCTTGTAGAAAGCGCAAATGAAAACAAATCGGAGAGCGTACATTTTGTAGATAAATTCACAAAATATTATACGCCGATCGTTATTTTGATCGCGCTTTTAACTGTCATTCTCCCGCCTATGATGTTTGTGGAGGCGAAGGCTGAGTGGATATACAGAGGATTGATCATTCTTGTGGCGGCATGTCCGTGCGGGTTGATGGTTTCTATACCGCTTGCGTTTTTGGGCGGGATAGGATCTGCTTCAAAGCAGGGCGTTCTGATAAAAAGCGGAGCTGTTTTGGAAGATCTGATCCGGGTAGACACATATGTTTTTGATAAAACGGGAACACTGACGGAAGGCGTATTTCATGTGAAAGATATTGTTCCGTATAAGTTTGAAAAGGAAAGACTGTTGGAGCTTGCGGCTTTGGCGGAAAGTTATTCAAAGCATCCGGTGGCGCTGTCTCTTGCGGAAGCTTATGGAAAGCCGGCTGAAAGTACGCGGATCAAAGATGTGAAAGAAGAACCGGGGTACGGTGTTCATGCGTTTGTGGACGGACTGGAAGTTTATGCCGGGAACACAAGGCTGATGAACCGGGAAGGAATCCTCTACGCACAGACGGAAAAAGACGGAACTGCCGTTCATGTGGCTGTTGACGGAAAGTATGCGGGATACATATTGATTGCGGATACGATTCGTAAAGATACGGGAAAACTGATGCGCTGGATGCGAAAGAAAAATATGGGAACGGTTATGCTGACCGGAGATAACGAGCGTACGGCGGAAAAAGTGGCGGCAGAGCTGAAAATCGACAGCGTTTATGCGGAGCTGATGCCGGAAGATAAAGTGCAGCTTCTGGAAGAGTTTTGCAATGACCGCATGGAAAATGAAAAATTGGCGTTTGTAGGAGATGGAATGAATGACGCGCCTGTTTTGGCGCTTGCAGACATCGGCATCGCGATGGGCGGTCTCGGCGCGGATGCCGCGCTTGAGGCGGCGGACATTATCCTTATGGAAGATGAGCCGTCGAAGATTATAAATGCGGTGCGGATCGCAAAAGGAACGATCCGGTCTGTACGGGGAAATGTATTGTTTGCGATCGGTATGAAAGTATTTTTAGTCATACTTGCGTTTTTCGGTCTTGTGACGATGCAAAGCGCTATTATAGCAGACATGGTTGTGATGGTAATTAATATTTTGAATTCATTTTGGATGATGAAGTATCCGGAATCGGGGGTGTAAACGAATCGTGAAAATCAAAAAACAGATCGTGTTGGCGGCAGTTCTTTGTATGGCTGTGCCGACTGTGGCATCAGGCTGTGCAAACAGTGCGAAATCAGGTGTAGAGGCATTGGAGGCAGGAGATTATAAAGAGGCGCAGGCACAGTTTGAAAAACTGACTGAAGAAAAGGATAAGAAGAAATCGGCAGAGGGGTATCGGGGACTTGCGATGACATATTATGAGCAGGAGGAGTATAGCTCGGCTCTCGATGCGTTTAAAAAAGCTGTTGACACAGGAGTAGTACAGACGACTCAGATCTATAATCTGATGGGTATTTGTGCAATGAAGACAGAGGATTACGAGGCGGCTCTTGAATATATACAGGCGGGTCTTGCATGGCGGAAACAGATATGTCAGGTGAAGAAGAGAAGAATTCGGAAAATGGAAAAGATTCTGCTGAAATGATTCAGGAGATGAGATATAACGAAGTTGTCTGTTATGAAAAACTGGCTGATTGGGAAAACGCGAAGCAAAAAGCGTCCGAGTATCTGATCGAATATCCGGAAGATACGGCGATGGAAAGAGAAGCCGAGTTTTTGGAAACGAGATAAACACCGTTTGGCAAAAGAAAGTTCTCATGAAAGGGAATTTTTCGTGAAAGGAAAATCTACGTAAAGGGAAAATCTATGTGGAGGGAAAATCTATGTGGAGGGAAAATCTTTGTGAAGGGAAAATTCTCATAAAAGAAAATTCGGAGAAATAATATGTATGAGATGGAGCAAATCGACGAGAGGGTGATCCTCGTCGGAATCGATACGGGAAATGAAGATGCGGCAAACCGTTCGCTTGACGAACTTTCGGAATTGGCGAAAACTGCAAAAGCGGCTGTAGTCGGCAGGCTGATCCAGCCAAGAGAGAGCGCGCATCCGGGAACATATATCGGGAAAGGCAAATTGACGGAACTCAAAGATCTTATATGGGAGACTGACGCGACGGGGATTATTTGCGACGATGAGCTGACGAGCGCACAATTAGGCAACCTTGAAGAAGAACTGTCATGTAAAATTATAGACAGGAGCTTTTGATCCTTGATATTTTTGCGGCGCGGGCAGTATCGGGAGAAGGAAAGATCCAGGTGGAGCTTGCTCAGCTTCGATACAGAGCGTCAAGACTGGCGGGGTTGGCAGATCTTTATCCCGTCTCGGCGGGGGATCGGAACGAGAGGTCCGGGAGAAAAAAAAGCTGGAGATGGACAGGCGTTTGATCAGAGAACGGATCAGCAGACTGAAAAAAGAACTAAAAGACGTGGAAAAGCATCGGGAATTAATACGGACACAGAGAAAACAGTCGGGATTAAAGGTGGCGGCTTTAGTAGGATATACATCGGCGGGAAAGAGCAGTATAGAAAATGTGCTGACAAATGCCGGCATTTTAGAAGACGCCATGCTGTTTTCTACATTAGATACTACAACCCGCTCTCTTGTTCTCGATAATACGCAGGAAATATTAGTTACAGATACGGTCGGTTTTATAAGAAAACTGCCTCATCACCTTGTGGAAGCGTTTAAAAGTACGTTAGAAGAAGCGAAGTATGCGGACATTATTATTCATGTGGTAGATGCGTCTAATCCGCAAATGGATGAGCAAATGCATGTCGTTTACGATACATTGCGTCAGCTTGGAGCGGCAGACCGACCGGTGATCACACTTTTTAATAAGCAGGATAAACTCGAGTCGGCAGGCAGCTATCGGGATTTTCAGGCGGAATATTCAATTCCGGCTTCGGCAAAAACAGGAGAAGGTCTTGCAGAACTAAAAAAGGCGCTTCTCGAGATCGTACGAAGAGAACAGATCTATGTGGAGCGTTTGTATGATTTCTCGGAAGCATCGAAAATTCAGCTTATCCGAAGTCGTGGACAACTTTTGTCGGAGAAGTATGTTCCGGAAGGGATTGAAGTGAAAGCGTACGTTCCGAAAGATATTTATGGGAAGGTTTGTATATAATTACCAAAAATAAAGGGGGAAATATGAGGGAACGATAGTTTTAAAGCTGTAAGATAGTAATGAAACCGGTAGGGAAAGTGGTGCAAAAAGCGGAAAATAATTTGACATTTTTGTTGAAAATTGGTAACATTATTTAGATGATACAAGAAAATATGTGACAGAGTATTGCTGTACAGAGCAGGCAAGACCTTTTTAACTGATTATATGGTTGGTAAAGCAGGGATTGCCTTTTTTCTTGTATTATGAGGAAATCAGGGGATTATTTCCGAGAAAAAGTTATGAAAAAGGAGGAACAAGGAAGCAATGCATAACGTGAAAAAGTCATTCAAAAGACTATTGGCGGTATCATTATGCGCAAGCTGCGTCTTGTCAAATGGGATGCTTTCTCTTGCGGAAGGGGCAGAGGACAAGGCGGTGAATCTGGCTTTGGGATGTCAGGCGACTGCAAATGCCCAGTACAATCAAAACGGTAATGATATGAGCGCGTCAAAGGCAGTTGACGGCAACGATGAAACGCGGTGGTCTTCTGAAGGTGCGGCCCCGGGATGGCTGCAAGTGGACTTGGGAGAACAAAAGTCCTTTACGCAGTTCCGCATCTTAAGTGAAGGCGGTACAGGAGTTACCGTAGGAAAACAGTTGATCGGGAAGTTCAAAATCGAAGGTTCTAACGACAATTCAAAGTGGACTTTGATCCATCAGTCGGAGGATAAACAGGCGGAAGGTTTTCCGCAGGATACAGTGGTAACGCTGGAAAAACCGGTAAGTTACCGATACGTGAAGCTGACGGTGGAGTCGTTGAAAACAGGAGCTTTTGACAGCGTTTCGATTCGCGAATTTGAGATCCGTGATAAAGAAGAGACAACTCCGGAAAAACCGCAAGACCCGGAAGAAAACGTGGCTCTGAAAAAAACGGCAGCAGCAGATTCTACAGAAGATAATAGTTTGATCGCGGCGAAAGCGTTTGACGGCAACACAAAAGATCGAAGCTCAAGATGGAGTAGCGCGGTAGCGGACGCCCCGCACTGGATTTATGTCGATCTCGGAAAAGAAATGGATGTAAAAACAGTCTGTATTTTCTGGGAAACAAGAAAAGCGACGGACTATAAGATCCAGATCGCAAACACGGCAGAAGCGCCGGCGGAATCCGATTGGAAAGATGTGAAGCACGTACAGGATCGTCCGAAGGCATTGAAAGATGCAATCGTGTTGGATAAAGTTGAGAAAGCAAGATATGTGCGCTTGTACATCAATTCATTTACAAAGAATGATCCTGATAATGAAGGGGCAAGCTGGAATTCGATCTCGATTTATGAAATGGAAGTATACGGCGGCGAGCCTAAGGTAGATATCGAGGAAGGAATCTCGGTTGATACTCCGAAAAAGGGTGATAAGAAGCTGACAGTCCATATTCCGGAAGAAACAAAAACGGAAAAGGTAACATATAACGGAACGGATTATGAACAGGTTGTAGATGCGGATTTGAATCTTTATCAGCCGGTTGTAGATACGACAGTGAAAGTTTCCTTTAAAATCGAGAATAAAGAAAACGGCTCTTATCGTTTCAAGGAAATTCCGGTAACAGTTCCGGGAGAATATGAAACGAAAGAAGGAGATAACGCAGCGCCGGACGTTTTGCCGGAAATCAGAGAATGGAAGGGAAATGCCGGAACGTTTGCTCCGAATGCGGGAAGCCGTATTGTCATTAAAGATGCAGAACTTCAGGAAATGGCAGATGCATTTGCAAAAGATTATGAGGCAATTATGGGACAGACGCTCCCTGTAGTAACTGCAGATTCGGCGAATGCAGGCGACTTTTTCTTTGCGCTGACAAAAGAAGGAAAGGGACTGCAGGAGGAAGGCTACCTTATGACGGTAGATGAAAAGACTGCGGTAGAAGCGGAGACAACAACAGGAGCATTCTGGGCAACAAGAACGATTTTACAGAGCCTGAAAGCGAACGGAAATATTCCGCAGGGTGTTGCAAGAGACTACCCGCTTTATAAAGTGCGCGGATTCATTTTGGATGTCGGACGTAAGACGTTTACAATGGACTGGCTGGAAGATACGGTAAAACAGATGTCATGGTATAAGATGAACGACTTCCAGATCCATCTGAACGATAACCTGATCCCGCTGGAGCACTATTCCCAGATCGGAGAAGATCCGATGCAGGCATATTCTGCATTCCGTCTGGAATCTGATATTAAAGAAGGCGGAAAAGACGGTCTGTATAAGGCGGATCTGACGAGTAAAGACGTATTCTATACAAAAGACGAGTTCCGAAACCTGATTCAGGAATCAAGGGTATACGGAGTGGATATTGTACCGGAGATCGATACGCCGGCACATTCTCTTGCTTTGACAAAGGTAAGACCGGATCTGCGTCACGGTACATACGGAAGAGACAACGATCATCTTGCGCTGAAAGAAAAATATGATGAAAGTCTGGAATTCGTACAGAGTATTTTCAATGAATATATGGGAAAAGATCTGTCCGATCCGGTATTCGATAAAGATACGGTCGTACATGTCGGCGCGGATGAATATACGGCGGCGCCGGAAGCATACAGAAAGTTTGCGGACGACATGCTTAAGTATGTGCAGGACAGCGGACGTACGCCGCGTATCTGGGGAAGTCTTTCCACGATCAAGGGAGAAACTTCGGTGCGCAGCGAAGGCGTGCAGATGAACCTGTGGAACTTTGGCTGGGCAAATATGGACAAGATGTACGAGCAGGGTTACGATTTGATCAACTGCAACGACGGAAATTACTACATTGTTCCGAATGCCGGCTATTACTATGATTATCTGAATGAAGATACATTATATAATCTGGCAATCAACTCTATCGGCGGAGTGACAATTCCGGCAGGAGATAAACAGATGATCGGCGGCGCTATTGCGGTATGGAACGACATGACAGACTATCTGGAAAACGGTGTCAGCGAATATGACGTATATGATCGTATCGACAATGAGATCGCATTGTTTGGCGCAAAGCTGTGGGGAAAAGGAAATAAAGACTTAAGCGCGGCAAAAGAAGATTATGCGGCGCTTGGAACAGCTCCGCGGACAAACTTTACATACGAGACAGAGAAAAACGAAGAAGGCGCGGCAGTTCATTATCCGATGGATAATATGAAAGATGCTTCCGGCAGCGGACAGGATCTTAAAGAAGGAAAGAATGCCGCTATCGAAAGCGTAGACGGAAGAAACGCGCTGAAGCTCGAAGGCAAAGAAAGCTATGTAAGTACAGATCTTGCGACGGCAGGACTTGGAAATGATTTGCGCGTAAAAGTAAAGAGGACAACAGACGGCGACGAAGAACAGATTCTCTTTGAAAGCAGCTACGGAACGATCAAAGCAGTTCAAAAAGAAACCGGAAAGGTTGGTTTCACAAGAGAAAATCATGATTATTCCTTTAACTATAAACTGCCTGTCAATGAATGGGTAGAACTGGAATTTAAAAATGAGCAGAATAAGACATATCTCTATGTCAACGGAGAGTTAAGAGACGTACTTGGAGACGATGAACGGGTAGAGGGAAGACCGCTGCTTGCGACAACGATGTTCCCGATCGAAAGAATCGGAAGTACTAAGAATGCGTTCACAGGTTACGTGGACGACGTCCGCCTTGGAACGAATGCTGATTTTGCGTCTACAATGCCGCTTGATTACGCAGTGCTTACTGCAAATCAGGTAATCGGAAAAACGGAAAATGCACAACTTGCCCAGCTTGTAAAAGAGGCAGAGGCGATATTTGCAGCTTATAATCCTGACGCGTCGGCAATCAATGACTTGGCGGCAGAGATAAAAGCAGTTTTAGACGACAGCGATTACAAAGAAGCGGACTACAGCAGAATTGAAACGCTCAAGAAGACAATCCCGTCGGATCTTTCTCCGTTTACAGAAGAATCGGCGGCATGGCTTGAGTACGTGCTTTCGCAGATTCGTACCGGACTGCCGGAAGAAATGCAGAGTACGGTAGACGGTTATGAGAAAATGCTGGCAGATGCTCTGGCAGGTCTGACACTGGTTGAAGAAAGAAATGTCAACTATGTAGATAATGCAAAACTTACGGCGACAGCATCCTCGCATCAGGATAACGGATCTGCGCCGGATAAAGCGCTGGATGGAGACACAAACACAATCTGGCATTCAAAGTGGGATATCACAACTATGCCCCATTGGATCGATCTTGAAATGGAAGAACCAATGGCGGTTGACGGACTTACTTATGTGCCGCGTCAGACAGGAACAAACGGAAATGTGACTAAGTATGAGATTCAGATCAGCAATGACGGAACAAATTATACGAAGCATGCAGAAGGCACATTGAAAAATAATGCGGATACAAAAGTAATTGATTTTAACAAAGTTACTACGAAACATGTGCGTCTGGTTTATCTGGAGGCGGCAAATAACAATGGCGCTGCGGCAGAATTAAAACTGCATCAGGCCGACGTTCCGGCAGATATTGAAGGTTTGACTGCTGTGATCACCGAGGCAAAAGCAATCAAGAATGAAGGATTTACAAAAGAATCATGGGATGCGCTTCAGAACAAGATTGCAGAGGCAGAAGAATTGGCGTCTGCGGAAAATGCAGATGCGAATGATGTGGAAATCATGAAGAGAGAATTATCAAAAGCAATGACATCTCTCATTTTAGAGGACAAGGTAACTTCAGATCCAGAACCGGGCAAAGTGGATAAGAGCAAACTGCAGGAGCTTTATAATAAATATAAAGGTATCAAAGCAGACGGGTATACAGCAGAAAGTTGGACGGCATTTGCTGAAGCACGTACAGAGGCGGAAACGGTTCTTGCAAATGAAAAAGCAACACAGGAAAAAGTGGATAAAGCGGCGGAGAATCTTGAAAAAGCGTTTAAATCACTCAAGAAAGAGGAAACGAAGCCGGATCCAGACCCGACACCGGATCCAGACCCGGGCGCTGCAGATGTAAGCGGACTGAAGAATCTTTATGAAGCGTATAAAGACATTAAATCGGACGGGTACACAGCAGAAAGCTGGGCGGCATTTGATAAAGCCCGTGCAGAAGCAGAAAAGATCCTTGCAAATCCGAATGCGACACAAGATGATGTGAATGCGGCGAAAGCGGCTCTGGAAGCAGCTTATAAAGGTCTTGTTCCTAAGACGCAGCCGAATCCGACACCGGGCGGAAACGGCGGAAACGTTGGCAGCACAGCGGTTGTCACAGGAGACAGCGCAAATATCGCAGGATATCTGACAGTTCTTCTGGCAGCAGGTGGAATCGCTGTAGTAACATTCTTTAGAAGAAAAAGAGTGAAATAAAAAACATCTGATTCGTAAGATGCTGTATGAAATACAAAAGGCGGTGCGTGTAAAGCATCGCCTTTTGTGTATGAGTAATCCCATATCAGATCTTCCGATATCGAAATAGTAGTTCGTACAATCGAAATAAGATACAGACATCTCCCAGATACAGATTTTGTAATGGTGAATTAATGACAGGAATTCTGTCATTGAAAAAAGATAAAATATTTGTGCAAAAATAGAAGATGTGTTATTCTTTTATCACAAATTCAGTTTTCTGAGAATGTGGGAAGAAAAAGAACCGGTTTTATTTCGTTGAATTCTAATAATCTTGCGGCAGTCGCTGCAGTGAAAATCAAATTTGTAAAAAAACATGAGAAAAGAAAAAGGGATAAAGGCGCTGAGGAAAGCGCGTATTTTTGATTGCTTCATATAATTATGTTTGCTACAATGAAGGAGGAAATCGGTTGAAAAATAAAAGAATACACAGGAAGTATAAAGACAGGGTTTTCCGTATTATTTTTCGAGATAAAAAGGAACTTCCGGAGCTGTATAACGTGGTTAATGACAGCGCGTATACGAATCCCGATGAACTGACGATCACAACGATTGAAGATGTTGTGTACATGGGAATGAAGAATGACTTGTCCTTTATTATCGGTGATGTGATGAATTTATATGAACATCAAAGTTCATATAGTCCAAATCTGCCGCTGAGAGGATTGTTTTACTTTGCGTCGCTTTATCGGGAACGGATCGAAGATGTGAAACAAAAGCTCTATATGAACGTTCCTTTACATATCCCGTTCCCGCAGTATATTGTTTTTTATAACGGAACGAAACAAGAGCCGGAACGACAGGAACTGAAACTAAGCGACTTGTTTGTTAAGACGGGAAAAGAAGTGCCGCCGGCGCTTGAATGTAAAGCGGTTGTGCTGAATATTAATTTTGGTCACAACAGAGAACTTATGGAAAAGTGTGTGACACTGCGGGAATATTCCCGGTTTGTCGCAATGATCCGTCAGCAGATGTCAGGAGAACTTCCGTTTGAAGAGGCGGTAGAGCGGGCGGTAGACACTTGCATCCGTCAGGGAATTTTGTCTGAAATACTTCGTAAAAATCGGTCGGAGGTAATCGATATGATTTTGACGGAATATAATGAGGAAGAGTTTTCTTTATCGGAAGGTGAAGCGGAACAATATGTGAAAAAAGTGCTTGACAATTTGGATGAGTAGTGATATTTTATAAAAGTAATTGACTGCCGAAGACAGCAGGTGCCGTTAGGCATAAGGTTGAGAACGCCTGCCGAGGAAGATACGAATTCTTTTTAAAAAGAACATTTGTAAACCTCTGTGTCTTCTGTCGCAGAGGTTTTTTGTATAGGCGACGAGCCAAAGTTCGGGGGCTGCCCGGGATGTTGGTAATCGCCTGCAATCCGGGATGTGCCTTTCGGCGCTTCCGATGATTGAAGGTCTCAGGACGCAGTCATTTAAAATCTATAAGGAGGTGCACCTGGACGTGGCAAAAGTTGAATTAAAACAACCGATCGTAGCAGCTATCGCAGAAGACATCAAAGATGCTCAGTCTGTAGTTATCGTTGACTACCGTGGACTTACAGTAGCACAGGATACAGAGCTTCGTAAAAAGCTCAGAGAAGCCGGCGTTACTTACAAAGTATGTAAGAACACAATGATGAAGAGAGCATTTGAAGGAACAGAGTTCGCGGGTCTGGATGAGTATTTAGAAGGACCGAGCGCACTTTGCGTATCTAAGGAAGATGCGACAGCTCCGGCCAGAATTCTTGCAGAGTTTGCTAAGACAGCAGACAAACTTGAGATGAAAGCCGGTGTAATTGAAGGAACTGTATATGATGTAGCCGGATTGAATGAACTGGCTAAGATTCCGTCAAGAGAGGTACTTCTCTCCAAATTGCTCGGAAGCTTGCAGTCACCGATTACAAACTTTGCTCGTGTTATTAAACAGATCGCTGAGAAAGACGGCGAGGCAGCAACAGAGGCTCCGGCCGAAGAAGCGGCAGCAGAGGAGTAAAATACAGATGTGCCGGATATGCGGCGCAATGTAAAAAGGAACAAAATCTGAACCGGAGATCAGAAGAAGAGTCCGGCAGAGTAAATTTAAAAATGGAGGATATCAAAAATGGCTAAAATGACAACAGCTGAAATGATCGAAGCGATCAAAGAGTTATCAGTATTAGAGTTAAATGAATTAGTAAAAGCATGTGAAGAAGAGTTTGGTGTATCTGCAGCAGCAGGCGTTGTAGTTGCAGCAGCAGCAGACGGTGGCGCAGCAGCAGAAGAAAAAGATGAGTTTGACGTAGAACTCGTATCTGCAGGAGCTTCCAAAGTTAAAGTTATCAAAGCAGTTCGCGAGATCACAGGTCTTGGACTGAAAGAAGCAAAAGAGCTTGTTGACAACGCTCCGAAGACACTCAAAGAGGGTGTTTCCAAAGCAGAGGCTGAGGAGATCAAAGCTAAACTTGAGGCAGAAGGTGCAGAAGTTAGCATGAAATAATCGGAGTTTCCGATAACTTTATGAACGTCTTTAAGTAAGACGGTCTTAAGAAAATCAACCGCAGAAGATAAAATGCTTCTGCGGTTCTTTTGTCTTTGTTGTGCGTTTACGTTAAACATCGCCGTTTGTCGAAAAGTGACGCATAATATCATATATGAAGAAAAATGTCAAGAAAAAAATGGGAAATGTTATTGACAACGAAAAGAGCTTTGTGTTATAGTTAAAAATGCACTATTATGGAAAGGTATGCCGTATTAGAAGCGTTATTACTATTACAAGGCTCTTTTCATTTACGCGAAGCAACGTGCCAAAATCTCTGTTTATACGGTGTTTTGGCGACTGCCACGATAACGGGAATAATTGAGATGCAAGAGAAGTCCCGTTTGTAAAGATTCAGGTCATTCGATGTTGTCCGACAAAGGAGATGCGGACAACGAAAGAGGAATGATTGAAAAAATGATAGAGGAGTGAAACGTCAATGGAGAAAAACAGAATCCGTCCCATTAAAACCGGAAAAAGTTTCCGCATGAGTTACTCACGGCAGAAAGAAGTATTGGAGATGCCTAACCTCATTGAAGTTCAAAAAGATTCCTATCAATGGTTTCTTGACGAAGGACTCAAAGAGGTGTTCGACGATATTTCCCCGATCGCTGATTACAGCGGACACTTAAGTCTGGAATTCGTAGATTTCACACTTTGCGAGGACGATGTGAAATATACGATCGATGAGTGTAAAGAGCGCGATGCGACTTATGCTGCTCCCTTAAAAGTGAGAGTCCGTCTCCACAATAAAGAGACTGATGAGATTAACGAGCATGAGATTTTTATGGGAGATCTTCCGCTGATGACAAAGACGGTACATTTGTTATCAACGGTGCAGAGCGTGTTATCGTCAGTCAGCTCGTGCGTTCTCCGGGAATTTATTATGGCATTGCTCATGATAAACTCGGAAAGAAACTGTACTCATCTACAGTGATCCCAAACCGAGGCGCATGGCTTGAATATGAGACAGACTCCAACGACGTTTTTTATGTGCGCGTCGATCGTACAAGAAAAGTTCCGATCACAGTGCTGATCCGTGCACTTGGTATCGGAACGAATGCAGAGATTGTTGATCTTTTCGGTGAAGAGCCGAAGATCCTTGCAAGCTTTACAAAGGACACTGCGGAGAGTTATCAGGAAGGTCTTTTGGAACTGTACAAGAAGATCCGCCCGGGCGAGCCGCTTGCAGTAGACAGCGCGGAAAGTCTGATCAACAGCATGTTCTTTGATCCGAGAAGATATGATCTCGCAAAGGTTGGACGTTATAAATTCAATAAGAAACTGATGCTGAAAAACCGTATTGCAGGCTGCATACTTGCAGAGGATGCGGTGAGTCAGCTTACGGGAGAGATAGTTGCTGAAAAAGGTACGAAGATTACTCGTGAACTTGCAGATAAGATCCAGAACAATGCCGTTCCTTATCTGTGGGTAGAAGGTGAAGATGAAGAGAGAAACATCAAGATCCTTTCTAATATGATGGTAGATCTTCAGGCTGTTACAGATATCGATCCTGAAGAAGTAGGTGTTACGGAGCAGGTATATTATCCGGTTTTGGCGGGGATTATCGAAGAGTCCGCAGGAGACATCGAAGAGATGAAAGCGTTGATCAAACGTGACATTCACGATTTGATCCCGAAGCATATTACAAAAGAGGACATCCTCGCGTCCATCAACTATAATATGCATCTTGAATATGGCATGGGAACGGATGATGACATTGACCATTTGGGTAACCGCCGTATCCGCGCAGTAGGAGAATTGCTCCAGAATCAGTACAGAATCGGTCTTTCAAGATTAGAAAGAGTTGTCCGTGAGCGTATGACGACACAGGATCAGGAAGGAATTTCCCCGCAGTCACTGATCAATATCAAACCGGTGACGGCAGCGGTGAAAGAGTTCTTCGGTTCTTCTCAGTTGTCTCAGTTTATGGATCAGAACAACCCGCTTGGAGAGCTGACACATAAGAGACGTCTTTCCGCACTTGGACCGGGAGGTCTTTCCAGAGATCGCGCCGGATTCGAGGTTCGAGACGTACATTATTCACACTATGGAAGAATGTGTCCGATCGAGACGCCTGAAGGTCCGAACATCGGTCTGATCAACTCTTTGGCAACATATGCGCGAATTAATCAGTATGGATTTGTTGAAGCGCCATATCGTTGGATTGATAAGTCTGATCCGGAAAATCCGGTCGTTACAGAAAAAGTTGTTTATATGACAGCTGACGAAGAAGACAATTATCATGTGGCACAGGCGAATACACCGCTTGATGAAGAAGGCCACTTTATTCATAAAAATGTATCCGGTCGTTACAGAGAGGAAACACAGGAATACGAGAGAAGCAAGTTCGATTACATGGATGTTTCTCCGAAGATGGTATTCTCAGTCGCTACGGCTCTGATTCCGTTCCTTGAAAACGACGATGCCAACCGTGCTCTTATGGGATCGAACATGCAGCGTCAGGCAGTTCCGCTTCTGACGACAGAGGCTCCGGTAGTCGGTACGGGTATGGAAGTAAAAGCTGCCGTTGACTCGGGAGTATGTGTTGTCGCAGAACGGGCGGGAACAGTAGAAAGCTCTACGTCAAAAGAGATCGTTGTCCGCGAAGAAGACGGCAAGAAGACATCTTATAAGCTGACAAAATTCCAGCGAAGCAACCAGAGTAACTGTTACAATCAGCGTCCGATCGTTAATAAAGGCGACGTTGTTGCGGCAGGACAGGTTATTGCAGATGGACCGTCTACATCAGGCGGAGAGATGGCTCTTGGTAAGAACCCGCTCATCGGTTTTATGACATGGGAAGGTTATAACTACGAGGATGCTGTTCTTCTGAGTGAGAGACTTGTACAGGATGATGTTTATACTTCTGTTCATATCGAAGAATATGAGGCAGAGGCAAGAGATACAAAACTCGGACCTGAAGAGATCACGAGAGATATTCCGGCGTCGGCGATGATGCGTTGAAAGACCTTGATGAGAGAGGAATTATCCGTATCGGTGCGGAAGTGCGCGCCGGAGATATTCTCGTCGGAAAAGTAACTCCGAAAGGAGAGACAGAGCTTACGGCTGAGGAGAGACTTCTCCGTGCGATTTTCGGAGAGAAAGCCCGTGAAGTAAGAGATACATCCTTGAAAGTGCCGCACGGTGAGTATGGTATCGTTGTAGATGCGAAAGTATTTACAAGAGAAAACGGCGACGAGCTTTCACCCGGGGTAAATCAGGCGGTCAGAATTTACATCGCGCAGAAGAGAAAGATATCTGTAGGAGATAAGATGGCCGGACGTCACGGTAACAAGGGTGTCGTTTCCCGTGTGCTTCCGGTAGAGGATATGCCGTTTCTTCCGAACGGGCGCCCGCTGGATATTGTTTTGAATCCGCTTGGTGTGCCGTCTCGTATGAATATCGGACAGGTGCTTGAGATCCACTTGAGTCTTGCGGCGAAAGCTCTTGGATTTAACATTTCTACGCCTGTCTTTGACGGAGCAAACGAGATCGACATTATGGATACTCTTGATCTGGCAAATGATTATGTCAATCTTGAGTGGGAAGAGTTTGAGAAAAAACATGGACAGGAGCTTCTTCCGGAAGTATTGCAGTACCTGTCTGACAATAGAGAACACAGAAACCTTTGGAAAGGCGTTCCGCTCTCAAGAGACGGTAAAGTGCGTTTGAGAGACGGACGTACAGGTGAGTATTTCGACAGTCCGGTAACAATCGGACACATGCACTACCTGAAACTTCACCATCTTGTAGATGATAAGATCCATGCGCGTTCTACAGGTCCTTACTCCCTCGTTACGCAGCAGCCGCTCGGTGGTAAAGCACAGTTCGGCGGACAGCGTTTCGGAGAGATGGAAGTTTGGGCGCTGGAGGCGTACGGCGCATCTTATACACTGCAGGAGATCCTGACAGTGAAGTCCGACGACGTTGTAGGTCGTGTGAAGACTTACGAGGCGATCATCAAAGGAGAAAATATACCGGAACCGGGTATTCCGGAGTCATTTAAGGTGCTTTTAAAAGAGCTTCAGTCTCTTGCGTTGGATGTGCGTGTCCTGCGTGATGACAATACAGAAGTAGAGATTATGGAGAACGTAGATTACGGCGAGACAGATCTGCGTCACATTATCGAAGGAGACAGAAAGTACCGTGATGAGAATGAATCTTTCGGTGATCACGGATTTAGTGAGAAGGAGTTTGTAGGCGAGGAACTCGAGGATGTTGAACCTGAGGAAGAGCCGGATGATGATGCCCCGGTGGACATTGAGTTTGACGAGTATTCCGATTATGAGGAAGAATAAGAGGAGGATCCAAATATATGCCAAACAATAATGAACAACAATATCAACCGTTAACATTTGACGCGATCAAGATCGGTCTGGCTTCACCGGAAAAGATCATGGAATGGTCAAGAGGTGAGGTTACAAAGCCGGAGACGATCAACTACAGAACATTAAAACCGGAAAAAGACGGACTGTTCTGTGAGAGAATCTTCGGACCGAGCAAAGACTGGGAGTGTCATTGTGGAAAATATAAAAAGATCCGTTACAAAGGTGTTGTTTGTGACCGATGCGGCGTCGAGGTTACAAAGGCAAGTGTGCGTCGTGAGCGTATGGGGCATATCGCCCTTGCCGCTCCGGTGTCTCATATCTGGTATTTCAAGGGAATTCCGAGCCGTATGGGATTGATCCTTGATATCTCTCCGAGAACATTGGAAAGAGTGCTTTACTTTGCTTCATACATTGTTCTCGACAAAGGAGAGACGGATCTTCAGTATAAACAGATTCTCTCTGAGACAGAGTATCAGGAACAGAAAGAGAAGTGGGGCAGCGGCTCATTCCGCGTAGGCATGGGAGCCGAGGCAATCAAAGAACTTCTGGAAAGCATCGATCTTGAAAAAGAATATGCAGAACTTCAGGCAGGGTTGGAAAATGCGACAGGTCAAAAGAGAGCGAGAATCGTGAAACGCCTTGAAGTTGTTGAGGCGTTCCGTGAGTCGGGCAACCGTCCGGAATGGATGATCCTTTCTGCAATTCCGGTTATTCCGCCGGATCTTCGTCCTATGGTACAGCTTGACGGAGGCCGTTTTGCGACAAGTGATTTGAATGATCTGTACAGAAGAATCATTAACAGAAACAATCGTCTGAAAAGACTGCTTGAGCTTGGAGCGCCGGACATTATCGTAAGAAACGAAAAACGTATGCTTCAAGAAGCGGTAGATGCTTTGATCGACAACGGACGCCGTGGACGTCCGGTTACAGGCCCGGGAAACAGAGCGCTGAAATCACTTTCAGATATGCTGAAAGGTAAATCCGGACGTTTCCGTCAGAACCTGCTTGGAAAACGTGTCGACTATTCGGGACGTTCCGTTATCGTCGTAGGACCGGAACTTAAGATTTATCAGTGCGGTCTTCCGAAAGAGATGGCAATCGAACTGTTTAAACCGTTTGTTATGAAAGAACTTGTGGCAAACGGAACAGCACATAATATAAAAAATGCAAAGAAAATGGTAGAGAGACTTCAGCCGGAAGTTTGGGATGTTCTTGAGGAAGTGATCAAGGAACATCCGGTTATGCTTAACCGCGCCCCCACGCTTCACAGACTCGGTATCCAGCATTTGAGCCGATTCTTGTAGAAGGTAAGGCAATCAAGCTCCATCCGCTCGTTTGTACAGCGTACAATGCCGACTTCGACGGTGACCAGATGGCGGTACACGTTCCGCTGTCACAGGAAGCTCAGGCAGAGTGCCGTTTCTTGCTTCTTTCACCGAACAACCTGCTGAAACCGTCCGACGGAGGACCGGTGGCGGTTCCTTCACAGGATATGGTTCTCGGTATTTATTATCTGACGCAGGAAAGACCGGGAGTAAAGGGCGAAGGAATGTTCTTTAAGAGCATGAGCGAAGCAATTCTTGCATATGAGAACGGATATATTACGCTCCACTCGCGAATCAAAGTTCGTGTAACTAGAATGATGCCGGACGGAACTGAGAAGACAGGAACGATCGATGCAACACTCGGACGTCTTTTGTTTAATGAGATTATTCCGCAGGATCTTGGATTCGTAGATCGAGAGGTAGAAGGAAACGAGCTGCTTCTCGAGGTTGATTTCCATGTCGGAAAGAAACAGTTGAAACAGATTCTTGAAAAAGTAATCAATACTCACGGAGCAACACAAACAGCGGAAGTGCTTGACAATGTAAAGGCAATCGGATACAAATTCTCTACAAGAGCGGCTATGACTGTATCAATTTCAGATATGACGGTGCCGCCGCAGAAACCTCAGATGATCGAGGAAGCACAGAATACCGTAGATAAAATCACAAAGAATTACAAACGTGGTCTTATAACAGAAGAAGAGCGTTATAAAGAAGTTGTCGAAACTTGGAAAGCAACCGATGATAAGCTGACAGAGGCTCTGCTGACAGGTCTTGATAAATATAATAACATCTTTATGATGGCTGACTCCGGAGCACGTGGATCTGATAAGCAGATCAAGCAGCTTGCAGGTATGCGTGGACTTATGGCAGATACGACAGGACGTACGATCGAGTTGCCTATCAAATCAAACTTCCGTGAAGGTCTTGACGTACTTGAATATTTCATGTCTGCTCATGGTGCTCGTAAAGGTCTGTCAGATACGGCTCTTCGTACAGCCGATTCAGGTTACCTGACGAGACGTCTTGTAGACGTATCTCAGGAATTGATTATCCATGATTCTG
>ENA-OQAA01000234-OQAA01000234.1-human-gut-metagenome-genome-assembly--contig:-NODE-234-length-39291-cov-3.088959_pt1 | contig 39291 bp, 44 predicted proteins | sample MGYA00242489_ERZ504515 | MGnify/ENA primary metagenome ERZ504515 (study PRJEB26092, sample SAMD00036237) | human gut metagenome | host: Homo sapiens | study: EMG produced TPA metagenomics assembly of... | reverse complement strand
CATTCCGACAAAACCATATACGGAAGATTTGGTAGGACTTCCGGTAATTAATATAAGAAGAGTGCCGCTTAGCAATATGCTGAATGCATTTGTAAAAAGGACAATGGATATTTTTGGAGCATTGGTTGCGCTTACATTATTTTCACCGGTCATGCTGGTAATAACAATTATTATAAAAGTGACATCTCCGGGACCACTGATCTTCAAACAGGAAAGGATCGGTCTGCAGAATAAACCATTCTATATGTATAAATTCCGGTCTATGGTTGTACAGGATGCATCAAAAGAAAAGAATGGATGGACGGTAAAGAACGATCCGCGTGTTACGCCGGTAGGAAAGTTTATAAGAAAAACAAGCATTGACGAATTACCGCAGCTGATCAATATCCTGAAAGGGGATATGAGTCTGATTGGCCCGAGACCGGAAAGGCCTCAGTTTGTAGAAAAATTCAAAGAAGAGATCCCAAGATATATGATCAAACATCAGGTGCGGCCGGGTCTTACCGGATGGGCACAGGTGAATGGACTACGTGGTGACACATCGATTCAAAAGAGAATCGAGTATGATTTATATTATATTGAAAATTGGACATTGGGATTTGATATAAAAATATTATTTCTGACATTTTTTAAAGGTTTTATTAATAAGAATGCATATTAGCTTCTAAAGGAGACGGCAATGGCAAAGAAAAGACGCAAGACAAAAAGACAATTAAGAGAAGAACGACAAAAAAAATTGCGCAAAAGAAAAAGGAAAAGAAATTATTTTACTAACAGTTGAAATTATAATTCTGGCTGCTTTATTAGTAGCTGCTTACGGAATATTCAAACTTGGAAAGCTGGATTATAATGTGTTGAATAAAAAAAAGCTGGAAGTCTATAAGGATACAGGAGAGTATACGAACATTGCATTGTTTGGATTAGATTCGAGAAATAATGAATTGGACGGCGGTGTACAAAGTGACTGTATTATGATCGCAAGTATCAATAATAAGACAAGTGACGTGAAGCTTGTGTCTGCATACAGGGATACGTTGCTGCAGCAACAGAATGGACGCTATGATAAAGCGAACTCAGCATATAATACAGGCGGTCCGGAAGAGGCAATCAGTCTTCTGAACCGTAACTTTGATCTTGATATTAAGAATTATGTCAGTGTGAATTTTAATGCGCTTGTAAAAGTGATTGATGCTCTGGGTGGGATTGATATTAAAATGACGAAAGAAGAAGCACACTGGTGCAATCTGTATGGTGCCGAGACGGCAAGAGTGATTGGCGAACATTGGTCGGATATAGAAGAAAAAGCCGGTACACAGCATCTGGACGGTATTCATGGTGTGGCATATGCAAGAATCCGTTATACAAGTGGTAATGACTTCAAACGTGCACAGAGACAGAGAATTGTATTAGAAAAGGTTGCAAAGAAAGCACAGAAAGCGAATTTCATTACTTTAAATAAAATAGTAAATGAAGTATTTCCGATGATTTCGACAAGTTTTTCTTCAAAACAGATTCTGGGATTTGCAGCGAATGCACTGAATTATAATCTGGTGTCAACAAATGGATTCCCATATCAGGTAACAACCAGTGAAACAGTGAAGAATCATAGCGGTGTATCTTTTGTCATTCCAATCGGTTTGGAACAGAATGTAAAGCAATTACATCAGGAACTGTTTAATGATGATTCTTATGAGGCATCAGACAAAGTAAAAGAGATTGACAGTGACATTGTTTATCTGACGGATATAACAGCAGATAATACAGAGGCAATGGAGTCTACGTTTAAAGGAGACAGTCTGAATGAGGGAACGGAATAAAATTATTTTAGAATATGGAACTTATATGCTGAGCTTTTTTGTCAGTTACATAGCGTCACTGGCAAAATGGTATTATGCTTCGGGAATTATTCTGATTGTGGAAGCTGTTTATTTGTATGTTCACTGGGTAAGGGAAAGTGGAAGCTTTGTGGAACTGAGGCTCTGTTTACACTTGCCTGGGTAGGTGGCCAGGGAATCAGCTGTCTGAAACTCAGTACATTACAGGATACATGGAGCTATATAACCTGGTTGAGCTTTTTTGTGATATATATAGCTTTTGGAATAGGATATGAGTGGGGAAGAAAGTATAGCAGGGTAGAGGGAAAAGAACCTGAAAAAAATAAAAAAAAGGCAAACAGGCTTTTTCGATGTATTATGTTGCTGCTGGTTGTGTCGGCCGGATGTTTTGTAATCGAAATTATCCGGATCGGTTATATTCCGGTTTTTTCAGATGAACCTTATTCGTATTCTTATTTCAGAATGTCGGCTTTACATTATCTTCATTATTGTGCAATCAGTTGTATCCTGATACCGGGACTTACGGTGCTTTGGAAAAAAATCGATTCTGAGGAAAGTAAGTGGCGTAATGGAGCGATCATTATTGCAAATATAGTGGCATTTGCAGTTCCGTTTCTCTATGTATCGAGATTTCAGTTTCTGTTTGAAATAGGTGTGGCAGCAGTCATTTATATACTGGTAAATAAAAATATGCGGAAAAGTACCCTGGTTCTTCTTGGCTTTGTGGTTTGTGCAGCGTATGTGGTGATTACATTGTCACAGAAGCGGGATGCGATATATTTGAACAATGTATTTAAAATGAAATATACACATATGCCGGTGTTTCTGACCCAGCCGTATATCTATATTGCCAATAACTACGATAATTTTGACTGTCTGGTGAAAAATCTGCCGAAATTTTCTTGTGGCCTGCGGATGTTATTCCCGTTTGTGTCATTAACGGGATTGAAATTTGTAATGCCAAATCTGGTTCCGGCAACGGTCTATCTGACCAGTACCGAATTGACAACGCTTACAATGTTTTATGATGCTTATTATGATTTTGGAGTCATTGGAGTATTTGTGATAGCTCTGCTTATTGGTGTTGTGGCAAAGGTCATTATTGATATTATTAAAAAAAAGTGATAACCCGGTTGTATATCTTTTTTATGGACAGATTGCAGTGTATCTGGCTCTTGCATTTTTTACAACATGGTTCAGCAGTCCTGCGACATGGTTCTGGCTGATCATTACAGGGATGATTTATTGCTATGTAGGATATGATAAGAAATAGAGGATGAAAAAGAAAAGATGAATAACGATCAGACTTCTGTAGATGTGGTGATACCATCATACAGACCAGATGAAAAATTTAGCAGACTTGTGAAAAAACTTCAGGAACAGGAATATCCGATCGGCACTATTTTTGTGATCAATACAAAGGCCGGAAGGTTTCCGAAAGAAGTAGAGCAGATGGAAAAGGTAAAAGTATACCATATAGAACGCCGGGAATTTGATCATGGCGCAACACGGGATATGGGAATGCAGATGTCAAAGGCGGAAATTGTTGTATTTATGACACAGGATGCAGTGCCGGCAGATGAATATGTGATTGGAAATCTGGTGAAAGTACTGGAAGAAGATGAAATGACCGGGGCGGCGTATGCACGTCAGCTTGCAGCATCTGATTGTAATTATATAGAAAAATATACCAGAAAATTCAATTACCCGGAAAACAGCCGGATAAAAAGCAAGGAAGATTTACAGGAAATGGGCATTAAAACATTCTTCTGTTCTAACGTTTGTGCGGCATATAAACGGAATATTTATGAAAAAGCAGGTGGAATTCTGCAAGAAAACAATATTTAATGAGGATATGATATTGGCTGGTCATATGATAAATGCCGGATACAAGGTTGCTTATGTGGCTGAAGCGAGAGTGATTCACTCGCATAATTATACAGGGATGCAGCAGTTTCACCGCAATTTTGATATGGCTGTGTCACAGGCAGAACATCCGGAAGTATTTGAGGGTATAAAGTCTGAAAGCGAAGGAATAAAACTGGTGAAGCAGACAGCCGCTCATTTGGTAAAACGGCGGAAAATACATCTGGTTCCCAAACTGGTTTATCAAAGTGGGTGTAAGTACATTGGTTACCGGATGGGGAAATGTATAAAAAATTGCCGGATAAAGTCGTTAAATGGTGTTCGATGAGTCCGGGTTACTGGGAAAGTAGACGAAAAGCTTTATTTTTGATTGAAGTTTGTCATATTTTAAGGTAATATAGATATGATATGATAAGCTACGGCTGAAGAAAGGATATAAAAAGTAATGGCAAAAGATAAAAAAAGATATAAAAGACGGGGACGAAGGTCGAAAACAAGGGGATTTGCATCCTGGTCTTTGGGTAAGAAGATTGGAGCCATTCTTGGAGGAACATTGGTAACGGTAGCAGCGATTGGAGCTGTCATTGTAGCCAGTAAACTTTCGAAGATCAATACAGTAAAGTTAGATACAGATAAATTAAGCGTTTCAAAGGAAGCAAAAAAAAGGGGAAGCGGATATCTGAACGTTGCATTGTTTGGTGTGGATTCAAGAGACAATGATCTGGATAAAGGAACCAGAAGTGATACAATAATGATTGCAAGCCTGAATAAGAAGACAATGAAGGTGAAAATTGCATCGATATATAGAGACACATTGTCAGAGCAGGAAGATGGAACATTGAATAAAATCAATGCAGCATATTCATATGGCGGTCCGGAAGGTGCTCTTTCAGTGTTAAATAAGAATTTGGATATGAATATAGAACATTATGTAACGGTGAATTTCAACTCGATGATAGACATTGTAGATTCTGTGGGCGGAATTGATATCGATGTACAGGAAGATGAAATGCCGTACATCTGTGGTTATGTTCAGGAAATTATGAAGGTGACCGGAAAGCTGTCTCCGGGAGTTACAGAACCGGGAACACAGACTCTGAATGGTGTGCAGGCAACTGCATATGCCAGAATCAGATACACGGCCGGAGATGATTTCAGACGTGCAGAAAGGCAGCGGGCGGTTCTGCAGAAAGTTGTAGAGAAGCTGCAACAGGCATCACCGGCACAGTTGAATAAGATTATTGATAAGGTCTTTCCTGAGGTTTCGACAAACTTCACAATGACAGAAATCCTTGAATATGCGAAAGATGCGTTTGATTATGAACTGGGAGAAACAACAGGGTTCCCATTTGATAAGACAACCGATACATTGGGAAATGTAGGAAGCGTTGTTATTCCGGTTACAATGGAAAGTAATGTAAAGCAGCTGCATAGTTTCTTCTATGGAGAAAGTGACAATTATGATGTGTCTTCCACAGTATCGGATATCAGTGCAAAGATAGAGAAAAAAGCCGGAAACAGAGATGCTGATACAGACGAATCAACACAGGAGTTTATGCAACAGCCGGAAGAGACATATTCCGGAAGCAGTGGAACAACAAAGAACAGTTCGGGAAGTACAGGAACAACCGGAAGCACTTCGTACAGATCGGGAACGAGTGGTAACAGTGGTACTTCGGGAAGTACAGGGACAACGGGAAGTACAACCGGAACAGGTACGGGAAGTGGTACATCAACCGGAACAGGAAGCGGAACAACAGGAAGTACAGGAACGACAGGAAATGGTACATCAACGGGAGATACTTCAACCGGGACAGGCGGAGAATCAACTGGCGGCGAAGGTACCACGGAGTAGAACACCATAAAGATAGAAAAAGGGGTATTATTCATGAAAAAAGTCAAAAAAATAATTGTATCATTTCTTTTGATGTGTATGTTGTGTGTTGGAATGACATGTGTGGCAAGTGCAACCGCAGCAGAATTCAGATTTTCTGATCCGCAGACCAGTGTCGGGGCAGAAGTAGAAGTAACGGCAAAGGTTTCGTCTGCGAAAGCATTAAATACAATTCAGGCAACATTAAGCTATGATAAAACAAAGCTGCGCTTCATCAGCGGAGATGATGCTACAGGTGGAGACGGAACAATTACAATATCAAGAAATGATGAAAATGCCGGAACAACGATGGAATTTAATTTAAAATTCCAGGCATTGGATGAGGGAACAACATCGGTAGAAGTTGCCAAGGTTGATGGAATTGATAGCAATGGAGTTGCATTGGAGATTACGTCAGGTTCTTCATCTGTCAGCATAGCAGAAGGTGATAAATCGCTGATTCAGGAAGAAGATACCAGTTCAGCTGTTGATGGAACAGAGGTTAAGATTGGAAAATCAAAATATATCGTAACAGATGATTTTTCGGATACGATTATTCCTGATGGTTTTGTAAGAGATGCGTTGAAATTTGAAGGAACAGATCATCAGATTATTAAGCAGGAATCAAGTGGCGCACTTGCAATGTATCTTACACCTGAAAACGGAGGAGATGCGGATTTTTATCTGTATGACAGTGATACCGGAAAGTTCTCTCCTCTTGAAGTAATAGAGGTTGCAAAGGGAAGATATATTATTCCTTTGGCTGATGACGGAAATATCTCATTGCCAGACCAGTATCAGAAGACATCACTTACATTAAACGGAAAAGAGTTTGATACATGGCAGGATACAAAGAATGCGGAATATTATATTGTCTATGCGATGAATTCGGATGGAGAAAAGACAACATACCGTTATGATACAACAGATGGTACGTACCAGAAATATTCGCCATCATCAGGAACATCTTCAACGTCAGATTCTACTGTCAATAACGGAAAAGGAATCTGGGGAAAATTTTAAATTTTGTAGATAGTTTTTTGGATATCGTAGTAATTATTGCACTTGTTCTTTTTGCAGTACTGCTGATCGTAGTAATTATTACTTCTGTAAAACTTCATTATAGAGATCTTGAATTAGATGATCTGTATGACGAATATGGAATTGATATGGATGAGGAAGAAGCAGAGAAGAAGATTCAGAAAAAAGCTGCGAAAAAAGTAAATAAAGAGAAGAAGAAAAATAAAAAGACAGCTAAAAAACCAGCAGCTGTAAAGAAAACATCAAGATTTGACTATGGAGAAGACGAATTTGAAGATTATGAGGATGATTTCGATGATGAGGATCCATGGGTGACAGAAAATATTGCAAAAGCAATGGAGCACAAGCCTGCTAAGAAACAATCAGCAAGGCAGAAAAAGCCAGCAAGACGCACAGAACCTGAAAGAGAAAAGAAACCATCCCAAGGCGTCCGTGCCTTAGACGAGACAGGTCCGGCAATCCGTAAACCTGTTAAGAAGATCAATCTGGAGGATACCAATGATTTTGAAGCCTTTACCCCTCTGGATGAAGAAGCATTTGACAACTTCGAAGGCTATTATTCAGAAGATGATGATTATGATCTGTTCGGAGCAGGTTGTGATGATGACGATCTGTTTGATGCGACAGCAGATCTTTTGAGTAATCATCCGGAAAAGAGAAGAAGTCATGCGGAGATGGATGATACATTCAAAATGGATGTGATTGATCTCGATTAAAATAGGATGAATAGAATGAACCGGTTTTGCAGAAATCAGAAAGAAATTGATGGAAGCAAACGGTTTGTTTTTTATTTTCAAGTGTTCCTGACAAGCTTTTTGAGTGTAGAAAATGTATACCCCATCTCCTCCCACTTTGCAAGCAGCTCATCCAGAATCTCGCCATTGGTTCTGGAGGTGTTATGCAGCAGCACGATGGCACCCGGATGGATCCGTCCGAGAAGCTTGTCAAAGGCTTCTTCTTTGGATGGCTGCGCGTCGGCCAGCCAGTCAACGTAGGCAAGACTCCAGAAGAAGGTATGATACCCCATGTCTTTTGCCATCTGCAGATTTTCAGTACTGTATTTTCCCTGTGGCGGCCGGTAGAAGCGAGTCATGGATTTGCCTGTGATATCTTTATACAGAGCTTCCACACTCTTAAGTTCTCTGGAAATGTCTCCTTTGTTGCAATCTGGACATGTCGGGGTGATGGAAAGTATGGTTGCCGACGGTATGACCTTCTTTTAACATCTGCTTTACCAGCTCTGGATTATCACGCAGAAAGTTTCCGACAACAAAAAATGTGGCTTGAACGTTATGACGTTTTAAAGCGTTCAAGATAGCCGGTGTATTTCCGTTTTCATAGCCGCAGTCAAAAGTAAGATAGATGACTTTTTTATCCGTCTTTTGTGCATAGTAGGCGTGATATTGCTGAAGCTCATTGAAAGATGCATTACCGACAGGAACTTTGCCTTCCTCCTGAAAGCTGAGACCCCAGTTTTCGGCAGCCGGCAGAATCGTGGAGAGGGGATTGCCGGAAGTCGAGGCTGTCGGAACTGTGCCGGAGGAAGCTGCATTACCGGATGGACTTTTATCATCTGTTCTGACAGACGCAGGCGGAAAGAGCCGGGCAATCTGTCCGCCTGCAAAGAAACAGAATGAAAAGAAGAATAAGAGGATCAATGGTTTGTAATTATGTAATCGGGACATAAGAACTCCGCAAGAATCATTTGTTCATATATATATGCAGCGAATACAAAGTTATGACCTGCCTTGCAAATAGCAGGGAATCATAGTAGTATAGGGAAGAAAGAAAAATGGACGGAATTGAATGGAATATGGATGCAAAAATAAATGAACAGGTAAAGAATAAAAAGCAGGATAATCTGATCACTGCGGAGATCAGATATAAATGACAGCGAAGGGTATGATGATCACTGAATATTACGGAGCGGACACTTGTGTGGTCCTGCCGGATGAGATAGAAGGAGAAACTGTGACCACACTGGATGATTATGCATTTGCCAGGAATCTGGAAGTGGAAGAGATCTGGCTGCCGGAAGCGTTAAAAGAAGTCGGTCGTTACGCATTCTACCGGTGCAAGAACTTGAAAAAACTGATTCTGGGGAATCAACTGCTCGATATGGGTGGCGGTGCATTGACGGGTTGTCGTCTGGAAGAAGTGGAGATATATTTCCGTGAGGGCAAGAAGAGCTGTCTGAAATCTATTGTAGAAGAGACGCGTTATCAGATCCGTGTAAGCTTATACGGATACAGTTGGAGATGTTGCGCAGAAAAAAACAGTACAGATGAATGGTTGAGGGAAGTCCGGATTCTATTTCCGGAACACTATGAAGAGGCGGTTGAGAACACCCCGGCAAGGATTCTTGAGACACACCATCATGGTGCGGGAGGATACTACCGCCAGTGCTTTTATAACCGGGAATTAGATTATAAGAAATATGATGAGATGTTCTATCATACGGTTGCAGAGGATACAGAAGAGACGGCGGTGGAGCTTGCACTGGACCGGCTGCGTTTCCCAGAGGAATTGTCGGAGAAGAACAAAAATGTATACAAAACATACATACGGGAGCATATGGAAACGGTGGCAGCGTATCTGGTAAAGAGAGAAGATATAGAAGGAATCCGGTTCCTGGAGCAGAAGAAGCTGTGGAGTGAACCGGCTTTACAGACAGGTATGGATGTAGCGGCAGAGGGAACAGGACGGAAAGTCTGAGTGTGCTTATGGATGTCAGAAAAGAGCTGTTCCCGAAGAAGAAAAAAACGTTTGAATTGTAAGGAGAAGAAGCGGAAAATCATATGGCAGATACGAAGAAACGTGTAAAAAATGAAGGAATAAAGAAAGAAACAACAGAACCGGAGGCTGTGTCACAGTCAACTGCCATGCAGGAGCGTATGGAGTCTGTCAGTCAAAAGATCCTGATCACGGCAAGAAATGAGCTTTATATGAAGATGCGTTTCCTGGACGTTGCATTGTCGTGCATGCCATTTATACCGGATACTGGTGCGGACGGCATGGGAACGGATGGACTGTACCTTTATTATGATCCGCAGTATCTGGGGGGATTGTTCAGGGAAGACCGCATTATGGTGAACCGGATCTATTTGCATCTGGTACTGCATGGTATCTTCCGGCATATGCTCCGGAGAAAGGGAAGAGAAGAGCGGATTTATCATCTGCTGCGACATTGTGGCAGAATCCATCATCGACGGGCTTCAGTACGCTGTGTGATGAAGGCCAGGTCACTTCCTAGAAGAGAGATGTATCGGATGCTGAAAAAGAAAATGAAGACACTGACGGCAGAACGAGTATATGAAGTGCTGAAGAAAGAAGAATTCCCGGAAACGAAGCTTGGACAGTTAGAGTCAGACTTCCGTGTGGACGATCATAGCTACTGGCCGAAAGATGAGGATAAGAAGAAGCAGAGCCAGATCGAGAATCAGTGGCAGGACATCAGCGAACGTATGGAGACGGAGATGGAGACATTTTCCAAAGAGGCATCGGAAAGTTCGGGCGGTCTGATCGATCAGGTGAAGGTCGAGAACCGGGAACGGATGGATTACCGGGAATTCTTACGGAAGTTTTCGGTTTTAAAAGAAGAGATGACGGTAGACCCGGATTCTTTTGACTATAATTTCTACAGTTATGGATTGTCGTTGTATGGGAATATGCCATTGATCGAGCCGCAGGAGTGGAAGGAAGTCCAGAAGGTCGAAGAATTTGTGATTGTGATCGATACATCAATGTCGTGCTCCGGAGAACTGGTGAAAAAGTTTCTGGAAGAGACATATGGTGTGCTGAGTGAGAACGACAGTTTTTTTCGGAAGGTGAATATTCATATCATACAGTGTGATGACCAGATCCAGACGGATCAGAAGATCACCTGTGAGGAAGAATTGAAATCTTATATGGAGAAGTTAGAATTAAAAGGCGAAGGCGGAACGGATTTTCGCCCGGCATTTGCCTATGTGGACGAAATGATCCGGCAGCATGCATTTGAACATCTGCGGGGGATGATCTATTTTACGGACGGACGTGGGACCTATCCGGCGAAGCGCCCGGTCTATGAGACGGCATTTGTGTTCATGGAGGAAGAATATGAAGATGTGGATGTTCCGCCGTGGGCAATCAAGATCATTCTGGAAGAAGGACAGGATCTGTAAGTAACCGGTGAATTATATGGAGGAAAGAAATAAATGGATATAAAGCGAGCAAAGAAAGAAATCAAAGATTCCATCGAGCATATCTTGCCAAAGATGAGTTCGGGGATTATATGATTCCACAGATCAGACAGAGACCGATTCTTTTGATGGGGCCTCCGGGAATCGGAAAAACCCAGGTCATGGAGCAGGTGGCGAAAGAGTGTAAAGTGGCGCTTGTGGCATATACGATCACGCACACACCAGACAGAGTGCGGTGGGACTGCCATTTATTGAAAAGAAAGTATATAGCGGAAAAGAATATTCTGTTACCGAATATACGATGAGTGAGATTATTGCCTCAATATACGATAAGATGGAAGAGACCGGATTAAAAGAAGGAATCCTCTTTATCGATGAGATCAACTGTGTGTCAGAGACGCTGGCACCGACGATGCTGCAGTTCCTGCAGTGTAAGATGTTCGGCAATCAGAAGATCCCGGAAGGCTGGATCATCGTGGCGGCAGGCAATCCGCCGGAATATAATAAGTCGGTCCGTGATTTTGATGTGGTGACACTTGACCGCATCAAGAAGATCGATGTGGATGTGAACTATGATGTCTGGAAAGAATACGCATATCAGGCAGATATCCATCCGGCAATCCTTGCATATCTGGAGATCCGCAGAGATTATTTCTATCGCATGGAGACGACCGTGGACGGAAGAGTCTTTGCAACGGCCAGAGGATGGGAAGATCTGTCCCAGCTTCTGAAGACATATGAGAAGCTGGGAAAGAAAGCAGATAGAGAGGTCGTTCATCAGTACATTCAGCATTGGAAGATTGCAAAGGATTTTGCGAATTATCTGGAACTGTACAGAAAATACAAGAAAGATTACGGACTTGAGAAGATCATTGAAGGTGTCTACACAAAGGACACTTTGGAAAGACTGCAGTATGCAGCATTTGATGAGCGTCTCAGTGTGGTTAACATGCTGATCGGTAGACTGGGAACTTGCTTTAAGGAATATTTTCTGAAAGATCGTTTTGTGACGATTCTGTATGATTATTTGAAACTATATAAATCGAATCTGCAGATTGATCTTGTGGTCTGTGAGGCAAGAGAAAAGTACGAAAAACTCCGGAAAGAAGAGCAGATGACAAAGCAGGAAGATCATGTACGCAAACAGGTACTGGATACGCTGGAATCCTATGAACAGCTTACGAAAGAGGAACATCTGGATGGAGAAGCAGCATTTGAACGTGTAAAGGAATTGTTTGGCAATGAAGTGGCAGGGCGGGAAGAACTGACAGAGCATACACTTGCTGCGCTGGAACACGCATTTTGAGTTCATGGAAGATGCATTCGGAGACAGTCAGGAGATGGTCTCTTTCGTGACAGAGCTTAACACGAATTATTACAGTATTCAGTTCCTGAAGGAAAATGACTGCGACAAGTATTATCAGTACAATAAGAAATTGTTATTTGACAAACAACAGGAAGAGATCCATGTCCGAAATGGATGAGATCGAACAGGATCTGAACACTGTCATAAAATAGTAGTTCATATAACTAATATGTAAGCTTATATCCATAGCGGATTTTCCGGTAGATCTTCCAGACAATGACTGCCGGAAAACTAAGTGCGATATAAAGAGATGACAGTACGCCGACACCTCCGCCGATGATCATAAGAATTAAAATACCAATATTCATAAAAAAAGTCCTCCTTGCTGATTCTCTGTTGTTTCCAGATACATTTTATGCATTTTGATGGAGGAACGAAAGAGCCAAAAAGGCTTCTTAACGCCATCTGAACAGTAAATGTTAATTTCTTAACGGAGTTTTAGCGGGAGAAGTACATTTACTTTGAAGACGGCAGGTGTTAGAATAAACAATGAGTAAACTTGAAAAATATAAGATGATGAGGAGAATATATATATGAAATGGAATCAGTTTCGTCTGAAGACGACGACAGAGGCAGAAGATATCGTCAGCAGCATGCTTGCAGATCTTGGAATCGAAGGAGTGCAGATCGAGGACAAGATTCCGCTCACCCAGTCTGACAAAGAGCAGATGTTCGTAGACATCCTGCCGGATATACCGGAAGATGATGGATGTGCATATCTGACATTCTATTTGGATGAAGATGTAGACAAACAGGAACTGTTACTGAAAGTCAGACAGGAATTGGAAGAGATGAGAAGTTACCTGAATGTAGGGGAATGTACGATTGAAGAATCACAGACAGAGGATGTAGACTGGGTGAATAACTGGAAACAGTATTTCCATCAGTTCTATATTGATGACATCCTTGTCATTCCTTCATGGGAAAATGTCGAGGCGAAGGACAGTGACAAGATGGTGATCCATATCGATCCGGGTACAGCATTCGGAACCGGTATGCATGAGACAACACAGCTCTGCATCCGTCAGCTTAAGAAATATGTGACAGAGGATACAGAAATCTTAGATGTAGGATGTGGAAGCGGAATCCTTGGAATGCTAGCATTGAAGTTCGGCGCAAAGCATTCCGTAGGAACGGATCTGGATCCGTGTGCGATCGATGCAACATATGAGAATATGGACAATAACGGAATCAGCAGAGATCAGTATGAAGTCATGATCGGTAACATCATTGACGATAAAGCAGTACAGGACAAGGTGGGATATGAAAAATATGATATTGTAGCAGCAAATATTCTGGCAGATGTACTGGTGCCGCTGACACCTGTGATCATTCATCAGATGAAAAAAGGCGGTATCTATATCACGAGTGGAATCATCGAAGACAAAGAAGATGTGGTAGTAAAAGCTGTGAAGGAGGCAGGTCTGGAAGTCCTGGAAGTCAATCACCAGGGTGAGTGGGTATCTGTAACAGCAAGAAAGAATTAGAGGATCGGCATATGCAGCATTTTTTGTATCACCGGAACAGGTGAGGGAAGAAAAAATCTATGTAGAAGGCAGTGACGTCAATCATATGAAGAATGTGCTCCGTATGAAGACCGGCGAGGAACTGACCATTGGGGACGGTGACGGGTGGCTCTATTTGTGTGTGGTGGAATCTTACGAAGAAGACATGGCGGTACTTAGGATTCTGGAGAAAAAGAAGGATGAGAGCGAACTTCCGTCAAAAATCTATCTGTTTCAGGGACTCCCAAAACAGGACAAGATGGAACTGATCGTGCAGAAAGCGGTGGAGCTGGGTGTATACCAGGTGATTCCGGTGGCAACGAAGCGTGCAGTAGTAAAGCTGGATGCAAAGAAAGCAAAAAAGAAGGTCGAACGCTGGCAGCAGATCGCAGTCAGTGCGGCAAAGCAGGCAGGAAGAGGCATTATCCCGGCAGTGGGAGAAGTGTGTACCTATGCACAGGCCCTGAAGTATGCAGAGGAACTGGATGTTGTCCTGATCCCGTATGAACTGGCAGAAGGCATGGAAGAGACGAAGCAGATCATTGCAGAGATCCGGCCGGGGCAGTCGGTCGGCATCTTTATCGGACCGGAAGGCGGCTTTGAGAAAGAAGAAGTAGAACAGGCTGTGAAAGCCGGGGCAGAGCCGCTGACACTTGGAAAGAGAATCCTCCGTACAGAGACGGCCGGACTTACAATGCTTTCGGTTCTGATGTTCCATCTGGAAGGGTAGAGACATAATCTAATACTAAGAATGAAGAGTACAGGAAGTGAAGAAATGAAGGAAGTATATCTGGATAATTCGGCGACCACTATGGCATATCGAAGCGTCGGGGAACTGGTGCAGAAGGTTATGTGTGAAGACTATGGCAATCCGTCTTCCATGCATAACAAAGGTGTGGAAGCAGAAAAATATATAAAAGAAGCAAAAGAGACATTTGCAAGACTATGGAAAGTACAGGAAAAGGAAGTGTATTTTACTTCCGGCGGTACCGAGAGTGACAATATGGCATTGATCGGTGCAGCAAGGGCGAACAAGCGTGCAGGCAACCACCTGATCACGTCATCGATTGAACATCCGGCGATCATTAATACCATGCGTTTTCTGGAAGAGGAAGAAGGATTCCGTGTAACCTATCTTCCGGTAGATCAGTATGGAAGGATCCGTCTGGATGCACTGCAGGAAGCACTGTGTGAAGATACGATTCTGGTATCGATCATGTATGTGAATAATGAGGTAGGTTCTGTCCAGCCGATCCAGGAAGCGGCAAGTATCGTAAAGGCATATAATAAAGATATTTTATTCCATGTCGATGCGGTACAGGGATTTGGAAAATATAAGATTTACCCGAAGAAACTTAAGGTAGATATGTGTTCCGTCAGTGGTCATAAAATCCACGGACCGAAGGGTGTGGGTGCTTTATACATCGGTGAAAATGTAAAGATCCGTCCGATCGTTTATGGAGGCGGCCAGCAGCATGATATGCGTTCCGGAACAGAAAATGTACCGGGAATCGCAGGAATTTCCCTGGCAGCAAAGACGATTTACGACAACCTGGATAAGAAGGTAGAGAAGATGAGGATGCTAAAGCAGCATTTCATCGAAGGCGTGGAAAAGATTGAGAATACGACGATCCACGGATTATATGATGAGACATCGGCACCGCATATTATCAGTGTAGGAATCGCAGGTATCCGGAGTGAAGTATTGCTGCATGCGCTGGAAGATAAGGGAATCTATGTATCATCCGGTTCGGCATGTGCATCCAATCATCCACAGATCAGCGGTGTGTTAAAGGGAATCGGCGCAAGGCAGGAGTTCCTGGATGCGACCCTCAGGTTCAGTATGTCAGAATTTACTACGATGGAAGAGATTGACTATACGCTCGATGCACTATATAATATAGTACCGATGCTTAGAAGATATACCAGACATTAAGTAGATCACGATAAAAGAGAAAGAAATCAGGAAAGGAATCAGAAGATGAGATTTCATACATTTTTATTAAAATATGGAGAGATTGGAATTAAGGGAAAGAACCGTCATCTGTTCGAGGATGCACTGGTACGCCAGGTGCGCTATGCATTAAAGGATGTGGACGGACAGTTTGATGTGCATAAGTCACAGGCGAGAATCTATGTGGACTGTAAAGGAGATTACGATTATGATGAGACGGTAGAACATCTGAAAAAGGTATTTGGTCTGGTCGGAATCTGTCCGGTTGTCCGTATGGAGGATAAAGGATTTGAGGAACTGAAGAAAGACGTTGTGGCATATATGGATGAGATGTATCCGGATAAGAACTTCACATTCAAAGTAGAATCCAGACGTGCAAAGAAGTCGTACCCATTGAATTCTATGGAGATCAGCCGTGACCTTGGAGAGGCTATTTTGTATGCATTTCCGGAGAGCGGAATCAAAGTCGATGTGCATCATCCGGATGTTATGGTCAATGTAGAAGTAAGAAATGAGATTTACGTATATTCACAGATCATCCCGGGAGCAGGCGGAATGCCGGTTGGAACGAATGGTTCGGCGATGCTGCTGTTATCCGGTGGTATTGACAGCCCGGTTGCGGGATATATGGTATCAAAACGTGGTGTGAGTCTTGAAGCAACCTATTTCCACGCACCGCCGTATACAAGTGAGCGCGCAAAACAGAAAGTTGTGGATCTTGCGAAGAAGGTAGCAAAATATTCCGGACCGATCAAGCTTCATGTAGTTAACTTTACTGACATCCAGCTTTATATCTATGACCAGTGTCCGCACGATGAACTGACGATCATTATGAGAAGATATATGATGCGTATTGCAGAGCATTTTGCAAAAGAAGATGGATGCTTAGGTATGATCACAGGCGAGAGTATCGGGCAGGTGGCAAGTCAGACCATGCAGAGCCTTGCGGCAACCAATGATGTATGTACGATGCCGGTTTATCGTCCGCTGATCGGATTTGACAAGCAGGAGATCGTGGATGTATCAGAGAAGATCGATACTTACGAGACATCCATCCAGCCATTCGAAGACTGCTGTACGATCTTCGTGGCAAAACATCCGGTAACAAAGCCGAATATTGATGTGATCCGGCGTTCGGAAGAGAACCTGAATGAAAAGATTGATGAGCTGATGAAGCAGGCGATCGAGACTGTTGAGGTCATTGAAGTAAAATAAAAAAAGAGGGCTGAACCCTTAAACAGGTCAGCCCTTTTTCTAAGTAGATCATTTACTTTTTGATTACTGATTAGTCACAAAGATATGGTTTTAACATAGCCATGATCTCATCTACATTATCATCAGCGTGGATGTTCAGATCGATCGGTTTAGAAAGATCTAAGCTGAAGATTCCCATGATTGATTTTGCATCGATGACATATCTTCCGGATACAAGATCAAAATCATAATCAAATTTTGTGATGTCATTTACAAATGATTTTACTTTGTCAATTGAATTTAAAGAAATTTTTACTGTTTTCATTGGAATACCCTCCTTGATTCATTTCTTGTTCTATAGATATATTAAGAGTCAGACGAAGAAAAGTCAAGAAACAAATTGCCAAAGAATTCAGAAGATTTTCGTTAGAAGTTACAACAATGTGTAAAAAAGAAAGGAACAGATACATGAAGAAAGTAGCATTGCATAATCTCGGGTGCAAAGTGAATGCGTATGAGACGGAAGCCATGCAGGAACTGCTGGAAAAGCATGGATATGAGATTGTGCCGTTTCAGGAAGGTGCAGATGTGTATATCATTAATACCTGTACGGTGACAAATATGGCAGACCGGAAATCCAGACAGATGCTGCACAGGGCAAGAAAGATGAATCCGGATTCGATTGTCGTTGCCTGTGGCTGTTACGTGCAGGCCAGAAAAGATGACATCCCGGATGGAATCGATATTGTCATCGGAAATAACAAGAAGCAGAATATTGTCGAGATCCTGGAAAATTATGAGAAAGAGAAAAATCCGGATGCCCAGGCCGGAACACCGGCAAAACAGGAAAAAGCGGCAGAGACTTATCAGGAGATTCTGGATATCAATCACGAAAAAGCGTATGAAGATCTGCATTTAAGCACGGCAGCAGAGCATACGAGAGCGTATATCAAGGTACAGGATGGATGTAACCAGTTCTGTTCTTACTGTATTATTCCATTTGCAAGAGGAAGAGTAAGAAGCAGAAGCCGTGACAGCGTACTTGAAGAAGTAAAGACATTGGCGGCCAACGGATACAAAGAAGTGGTGCTGACGGGAATCCACCTGAGTTCCTATGGAATCGACTGCGATGACAATCTGTTATCCCTGATCCTTGCGATCCACGAAGTAGATGGAATTGAAAGAATCCGCCTCGGATCACTGGAACCAAGAATCATCACGGAGGAATTTGTACAGACGATCGCACAGCTTCCGAAGATGTGTCCGCATTTCCATCTGTCACTGCAGAGCGGATGCAATGCAACACTGAAGCGCATGAACCGCAGATACACTGCAGAAGAGTATTACGAAAAATGCCGGCTGCTCCGTAAGTATTTCCGTAACCCGGCACTTACAACAGATGTGATCGTTGGATTCCCGGGAGAAACGGAAGAAGAATTTGCCGAGTCAAAAGCATTTGTAGATAAAGTGGATTTCTACGAGACACACATTTTCAAATATTCCAGAAGAGAAGGAACGAAGGCCGCAGCAATGAAAAACCAGGTTCCGGATCAGATCAAGGCTGTAAGAAGTGCGGAACTTATAGAACTGAGCCATAGAAAACAGGCCGCATACGAAGAAAGACTGATCGGAACCACGCAGGAAGTTCTGATCGAAGAGAAAATTATACGCAACGGAGAAGAATTACAGATTGGTCACACAAAGGAATATGTGAAAATTGGTGTAAAAAATCCGAATAATCTTATTAATCAGCTTGTAAATGTAGAAATTGAAAACCAATTACAAATATTGCATTGAAATTTAAGATTTAATCATGTAGAATAAAATTGAAATATTTTTGGAGGACGTGATTACATGAAAAATATGACAAATACCCAGTTTTTTCCAGGTGGAAAGTGGACCGCAGATCAGTGCAAAAGATATTCTGGAAATCGTATACAAGGCATTGAGTGAAAAGGGATATAATCCGGTAAATCAGATCGTAGGATACATTATGTCCGGCGATCCGACTTATATCACAAGCCATAACGGAGCCAGAAGTCTGATCATGAAGATGGAAAGAGATGACTGGTAGAAGAGATGCTCAAGACGTATATTGAGCATAATGAGTGGGAATAATGACTATGAGAATCATGGGACTGGACTATGGATCTAAGACGGTAGGTGTTGCTGTCAGTGATCCGTTGGGAATTACTGCTCAGGGAGTGGAGACTATATGCAGAAAGGACGAGAACAAGCTCAGAAAGACCTGTGCGCGTATCGAAGCACTGATCGAAGAGTATCAGGTTACGAAGATTGTCCTCGGACTTCCGAAGCATATGAACAATGATATTGGAGATCGTGCGGAAAAATCAATGGCATTTGGTGAGATGTTAAAAAGACGGACCGGCCTGGAGGTCGTGATGTGGGACGAGCGTCTGACCACGGTAGAAGCTGAACGGACTTTAATAGAGAATAAGGTAAGGCGTGAAGACCGTAAGAAATATATTGATAAGATTGCGGCTGTTTTTATATTGCAGGGATATTTGGATTCACTTGCACATACGCCACTGGATTAAGAGGTAGATTGCAGATGGAAAAGATTAAATTCATGTCCGAAGAGATGAATGAAGAAGTAGATTTTTATGTACTTGAACAGACGAAAGTTGGTGGTGTGTCATATATTCTGGTGACGGATTCGGAAGAAGATGATGCAGAATGTCTGATTCTGAAAGACACATCAGGAGAGAGTCAGTCAGAGAGCGTATACGAGATCGTAGAGGATGATGTAGAGCTTTCTGCTGTTCTGAAAGTATTTGAAGAACTACTTGAAGATGTAGAGATTGAAAGGTAGTTTGGAATGTCTATCAGTAAAGAGAAGTTTAAAGAAATGCTGAGAGAGAAGGGGTTGAAAGTTACCAACCAGCGTATACTGGTACTGGAGGTCCTTGCAGATCACCGCGATAAGCATCTGACTGCAGAAGATATTTATGAATTAGTAAGAGAAGATTATCCGGAGATTGGGCTGGCAACTATATACCGGACAGTGCAGTTGTTACTGGAAATGCAATTGGTGGATCGTATCAGTCTTGACGATGGATGTGCACGTTATGAAATCGGAGAATTCTTTGATGGAGAAGAAAGACATCATCATCACCATCTGATATGCAGAACATGTGGTAAGATTCTTCCGTTTAAGGATGATCTGTTGGAAGATCTGGAAGATAAGATCGAAGATACCACGGGATTTCATGTGTTAGACCACGAATTAAAGTTCTATGGACAGTGCAGGGAGTGCCAAAAAAGAGGCAGAAAAAAGTAGTGCGGTAAACACGTGGAGGTGTAATTTTGAAAAGAGAAAACAATGGAAAAATGCGTATCATTCCACTCGGAGGTCTGGAAAAGATCGGAATGAACATCACAGCTTTTGAGTATGAAGACAGTATTATTGTTGTAGACTGCGGATTATCTTTCCCGGAGGAGGATATGCTTGGAATCGACCTGGTCATTCCGGATGTCACCTACCTGAAAGATAACATTCAGAAAGTAAAAGGATTTGTAATCACCCATGGACATGAGGACCATATCGGTGCACTTCCTTATGTATTAAGAGACTGAATCTTCCTATCTATGCGACAAAGCTTACGATGGGAATCATTGAGAAAAAGCTGACGGAACATAATCTGCTTCGCAGTACAAGAAGAAAAGTTGTCAGACACGGACAGTCGATCAATCTGGGACAGTTCCGTATCGAATTTATTAAGACAAACCACAGTATCCAGGATGCGGCAGCACTGGCAATCTATTCACCGGCTGGTATTGTTGTGCATACAGGAGACTTTAAAGTAGATTATACACCGGTATATGGTGATGCGATCGATCTGCAGAGATTTGCAGAGATCGGCAAGAAAGGCGTACTGGCACTGATGTCAGACAGTACCAACGCCGAGAGACCAGGATTTACACAGTCAGAGCGTACAGTAGGTATCACATTTGATCATGTTTTTGCAGAACATAAAGATACCAGAATTATCATTGCAACATTTGCATCAAATGTAGACCGTGTACAGCAGATCATCAATACGGCATGTAAATATGACCGTAAGGTGGTCGTAGAGGGACGAAGCATGGTGAACATCATCCAGGTTGCACAGGAACTGGGATACTTAAATGTTCCGGATAAGACATTGATCGAGATCGACCAGCTTAAGAATTATCCGCCGGAGAAGACCGTTCTGATCACAACCGGAAGCCAGGGAGAATCTATGGCAGCTCTGTCACGTATGGCAGCAGATGTGCATAAGAAAGTAACGATCATGCCTGGTGATACGATCATCTTCAGTTCGAATCCGATCCCTGGAAATGAAAAGTCTGTATCCAAGGTAATCAATGAACTGACAGCTAAGGGAGCGAATGTCATCTTCCAGGATGCACATGTATCCGGTCATGCATGTCAGGAAGAACTGAAACTGATCTATTCTCTGGTAAAACCGAAATATGCGATCCCGGTTCACGGAGAATACCGTCACCTCAAAGCAAATGCGGGAATTGCCAGAATGCTTGGCATTCCGAAAGATAATATTTTCATCCTGAAATCCGGTAATGTTTTGGAAGTCAGTGAGAAGGAAGCAAAAGTAGTAGACAATGTACACACAGGAGAGATTCTGGTAGACGGACTTGGTGTAGGAGATGTTGGAAATATTGTACTTCGTGACAGACAGCATCTGGCGGAAGACGGTATTATGATCGTTGTACTGACACTGGAAAAAGGAAGCAATCAGCTTCTTGCAGGTCCGGATATTGTATCGCGTGGATTCGTCTATGTAAGAGAGTCCGAAAGTCTGATGGAAGAGGCAAGAAAAGTCCTTACAGATGCAGTGGAGGATTGTCTGACACATCAGCGCAACGCAGACTGGAGTAAGATCAAGCTTGTGATCCGTGATACGATGAACGATTTCATTTGGAAACGTACCAAGAGAAGACCAATGATCCTTCCGATCATTATGGACGTATAAAAAAGAAAAAATGAGCCGCCACATAATACGAAACCGGCGCCTTCCGACACAGTGTGTGAGGCTGGTTTTGTACAGTGTACGGCTCGTTTCCGTGTAGAATCCTAAGAGAAACTGCAGGAAAGAACAGGTACAACAGTTAGAACAGAGGTAGAGATACTATGATCGTAGATGAACGTATGGTTACATACATCCGGTCGTTGGAACGTCCGGAGAATCCTGTGATAGAGGCAATCGAACAAGAAGCATTGGAAAGTTTCGTACCGATCATCCGCAAAGAAACCCAGAGCTTCTTAAAGGTAATGATGTTAATGAACCGCCCGGCCAGAGTCCTGGAGGTGGGCACAGCAGTCGGATTTTCGGCAATCTTAATGAGTGAATATCTTCCGGAAGGAAGCCGTATCACAACAATAGAAAACTATGAAAAAAGAATTCCGGTTGCGAGAAACAACTTTAAGCGTGCGGGGAAAGAAAAACAGATCACACTGATTGAAGGGGATGCCCTGGAAGTGATGAAGACACTGGAAGGTCCGTATGATTTTATTTTTATGGATGCAGCCAAAGGACAGTATATCCATTATATGCCGGAGGCGGTAAGGCTGCTTGCGGATGGAGGTATCCTGATGTCAGACAATGTATTACAGGATGGGGATATCATAGAATCCAGATTTGCGGTAGAGAGACGGAACCGTACCATCACAGCCGTATGCGGGATTACCTCTATGAATTAAAGCACAGCGATGTGCTGGAGACATCGATCATCCCGTTGGGCGATGGTGTGGCACTAAGTATCAAGAAGAAAAAAGAGGAGAAGGAGAATCGATAAGATGAGAAACAGACATCCAGAATTACTGATTCCTGCAAGCAGTCTGGAAGTGTTGAAGACTGCGGTTATGTTTGGCGCAGATGCAGTATATATCGGAGGAGAGGCATTTGGACTTCGTGCAAAGGCAAAGAACTTCTCTATGGAAGATATGAAAGAAGGCGTGAAGTTTGCGCATGTGCATGGAGCAAGAGTCCATGTTACTGTAAATATTCTTGCGCATAATGATGACCTGGAAGGTGCGGCAGAGTATTTAAAAGAACTAAAAGAGATCGGACCAGATGCGCTGATCATTGCAGATCCAGCAATTTTCATGCTTGCAAAAGAGATCTGTCCGGAGATAGAAAGACATGTCAGCACACAGGCAAATAACACGAACTATGGAACATTCAACTTCTGGTGGAACCTGGGGGCAAAGCGTGTGGTAACAGCCAGAGAACTTTCATTAAAAGAAATCAGGGAGATCCGTGCGCATATCCCGGCAGAGATGGAGATTGAAAGTTTTATCCATGGGGCAATGTGTATCTCTTATTCCGGAAGATGCCTGCTGAGCAATTTCTTTACGGGAAGAGATGCCAATCAGGCGCCTGTACACATCCTTGCCGTTGGAAATATTTCGTGGTAGAAGAGACAAGACCGGGCGAATATATGCCGGTGTATGAGAATGAAAGAGGAACATACATTTTCAACTCCAAGGATCTGTGTATGATTGAACACATTCCGGAAATGATCGATGCGGGAATTGATAGTTTTAAGATCGAGGGACGTATGAAGACGGCTCTGTATGTGGCAACGGTTGCAAGAACTTACCGCAAGGCGATCGATGATTATCTGGAGGATCCGAAGAAATATGAGGCGAATATGCTTGGTACAGGGATCAGATTTCGAATTGTACATACCGTCAGTTTACAACAGGATTTTATTTTGGAAAACCGGGTGACGAGAGCCAGATCTACGATAGTAACACGTATATCAAAGAGTACACTTATCTTGGGATTATCTGCGGGATTAAAGATGGCATGTACCGCATCGAACAGAGAAATAAGTTCTCTGTAGGTGAGACTGTCGAGATTATGAAACCGGACGGACAGAACGTAGAAGTAACGGTGGAAAAGATCATAGATGAGGATGGGCAGGAGCAGGAGAGTGCGCCGCATCCAAAGCAGGTGCTGTATGTGGCATTAAGCGGAGAAGCTTCCGTATATGATATTTTAAGACGCCAGGAAGGTGTAACGGAATAGGGCAGACAAGTAACAGAGAAAGCAGTGATTCAGTGCAAAAATGGAAAAGCACAGAATCACGCTTTTTGCATAGAATATAATAAATCTGCCTAAGAGGTGCTTTGTCTTGAAGTCATTTCCCCAACCATTGACGGCAGCGGAAGAAAAGTACTATATGCAGAAATATACAGAGGGTGATCTGGAAGCAAAGCACATTCTAATAGAACGGAATCTGCGTCTGGTTGCACATATCGTGAAAAAGTACCAGCCGCCTCCGGAAGAGATGGAAGACCTTCTGTCGATCGGAACCATCGGGCTTATGAAGGCTGTTGTAACGTTTGATCCGGATAAGAGCGCAAGGCTTGCGTCGTATGCAGCAAGGTGCATCGAAAATGAAGTATTGATGTACTTGAGAGGTAAGAAAAAAAGTTCAAAAGAAGTATCTTTGTATGAACCGATCGGAACGGACCGGGAAGGCAATGAGATACAATTATTTGATGTGATTGAGATGAATGAAGAAGATGTCTACCGAAGACTGGAACGTAAGGAAGATGTGATCCGTCTGTATCAGCAGGTGGAATCGGTATTGTCTCAGAGAGAACGAATGGTACTGAAGCTGCGGTACGGCCTGTATAATGAAGAGGAATATACACAGCGGGAAATTGCAGCAATGCTCGGCATTTCCAGATCGTATGTATCAAGAATTGAGAAGAGTGCGATTGAAAAATTAAGAAACTTTTTCACTTCTTAGAAAAGTCTTTAAAAAATCTTTAGAATTCTATATCCGTTATTTTAAGAATCAAAGTCTATACTTAACACCATAAGAAAGAGGCATGCAAAATGGTATGTGAGAAAGGGTGGCAGTTATGAAAGTACTGGTGTTAAGTGGTAGATTTGGAATGGGACATGAGATGGCAGCCAATGCGATCTGCGAACAGTTTCGGAAAATAGATGAACAGGCAGAAATTGAAAAAAAAAGATCTTCTGGAAGAGTTATATCCACATATCAGTAAATTCATTTTCGGTGGATTCCGCATGATGGTAGAGCACTGTTACGGGATTTATAATTTTATCTACAAAATGTCCGGAAGGATGAAGGTAGAAATACAGCCAAGGGGAAAGGCACTCTATAAAAGGTTAAAGAAGATCATGGATGGAGAACAACCAGATGTGATCGTCTGTACACATCCGATGTGTGTAAAAGCAATTGCATCCTATAAAGAAAAGACAGGGCTCAAAACACCACTTGTGACCTGCATCACAGATATCAGTATGCATCCGGAGTGGACAGCACCACAGACAGACATCTATCTTGCTCCGACACAGGAGATCAAAAGGCATCTGATGAAGGAGGGGACCAGGGCGGAAGATATTCTTGTGACAGGAATTCCGGTTCGCCAGCAGTTCCTGGATGCAGATTACCGTCAGAAACGGGAAAGAAACAGAACACGCAGGGTGCTCATTATGGGAGGCGGACTTGGGCTGATGCCGGATCTAAAAGAATTGCTTGAAAAATTACATAGCATGCAAGGCGTTGAGAGCGTAGTCATTACCGGAAAAAATCATAAGATGTATGAGGAATGGGTGAACCGCTATGAGGATGTGGAAGTACTTGGATACACGGAAAATATCAGCAGATATATGCGCGGGGCAGACCTTGTGATTACAAAAGCAGGCAGAATTACGTTGTTTGAAATTCTGCACAGTCAGGTTCCGCTATTTGTCATCCACCCGTTTCTGGAGCAGGAGATGAATAATGCAAGGTATGCGGCAGAAAAAGGATTTGCCAAAGTCATATGGGGCAGACGTGAAGACTATATTCCGGAACTGGAAAAGCTGTTAAGTGATGAAAAAATGATGGAAGAAATGACCGGAAATGTAAGGCGTGCCTGTAAAGAGATGATAGAAGTATCACTGGATGAGGCAGTAGGGATCATGGAAGAAAGGATGACGGCATAATGAATATACCAAAGACTGCAAAGCTGGGACTGGCCTGTGCCGCAGCACTGAGTTATAGTGTGATTCCGACGTATTTGCTGAAATACCGTTGGATTTTCAGAAGCAGACAGAGGGCATCCCGGGAAGAGAAGGTTTTGTACCTGACATTTGATGACGGTCCGGATACAGTATATACGAATATATTACTCGATTTTCTGGAGAAGGAACAGATTCCGGCAGCATTTTTCATGGTTGCAGGATCTGCTCGGAAGCATCCCGGGATCGTGGAACGGATGAGAAAGAGCGGATACCAGGTCGGAATACATTCGTTGAGCCACGAAAGTGCGATGCTTTCCGGACCGGGAAGAACCGGCCGGGATGTGAAAGAATCGAAAAAGATTATGGAGAAGATGGATATTGCAGTGAAATGGTACAGACCACCGTGGGGACATCTGAACCTGGCAAGTCTGTTCTGGATACGGAAGCTGCATCTGAATCTGGTATTCTGGGATGTGATGGCACAGGACTGGTCAGCGAAAGAGACCCCGGACAGTATCTGCAATAAGATATTAAGAAGAGTCTTTCCGGGTGCGGTTATCTGTCTGCATGATGGAAGAGGGGAGAACGGAGCACCGGGAAGAACGATAGAAGCATTGAAAAAAGCAATCCCATTGTTGAAAGCGCAGGGGTATGAATTCAGAAGGATAGAAGAAAAATATGGAACAGCAGGTGAGTCAGAGATCGATTAAAAAGTATATGGTTTTATTTCCGGTTTTAGCACTGGTGGTATGTTTCGTTATTTTGAAGGGTGCAGATATGGAATCTGTGTGGAATGCCATGAAAAGTGCGAAGCCGCAATGGCTGGCAGCAGGGCTTATACTGGCGGCGGTATTCAATATCGCGGAAGCGATCAATCTGAGGAGCGTATTGAATTCATTTGGATATCAGGTAAGTTTCAGACAGGGTATGAAATATGCTTATACCGGCTATTTTTTCAGTTCGATCACCCCATCTGCAACAGGCGGACAGCCGGTACAGTTATATGTGATGAATAAGGATAATATCCATGTGGCACATGGAACGATGGCTCTTCTGACAGAACTCACCAGTTTTCAGATTGCAGCATTTCTGATGGAAAATGTAGCAACGTTCTGGATACTGACGGGAAGGATACGTCTGAATAAGATGATGCTGGCATTGGCGGTTCTCGGGTATCTGATGAATCTGATTTTTATAGCAGCACTGGTGGTCATAATGTTATCCGAAGGTCTGAAAAAGAAGATTGTAAATGGAATACGTTTCCTGATCATGAAACTCCCGTTTGGGAATAAGAAGAGATTGGGCGCTAAGATGGACGAGATTGTTCGTGATTTTGAAGATTGTAAATTGTTTTTTAAAAGGGATCCGGTACTTGCGTTAAAAGTGACAACAGTCAGTCTGATCCAGATCATCTGTTGGTTCAGTGTTCCATGGGCAGTGTATCATGCAATGGGAGAGTCCGGCAGTTCTTATGGAAGTATGTTTCTGCATCAGATCATTTTGTATATGACTACAGCACTTCTTCCGTTCCCGGGAGCTGAGGGAATTAGTGAATTCTCATTCGTAAAGTTGTTTGCAGGTATCTTTACTTCTGTTCCGGTGGCAGCGGCAGTACTGGTGAATCGGGGAATCAGCTTTTATTTTTTGCTGATATTAAGTGGAATCTTTAGCATCGTGCTTGGACGCATGGATAGAAAATCAAAAAGTAAAATGAAAGTGAAATTAGAAAAATATTGACACGGCGGAAAGAATAGGCTATGATGATTGCACATTTAACGAAGATGAGTGATCAAGTACAGACTATTCTTTTTCGTTTTCTAAATCTGGACCGCCAGTGGCGGATTCTGTAGATGACCGGATCGGTCAAGTTATCAACTATATCAAAACAATTTTATATGAGTGCCAGATAAATAAGGCAGAAAAGATGCTTATATAAGGACAGGTTCTGCATGGTCTGGTATGGAAAGGAGTGTGCAGATGGCATTTTGTACAGTTTTATCTGCTTCAGTTCAGGGACTGGGGGTAGAGATGATCCGTGTGGAAGCGGATGTAAGTAACGGACTTCCGATGTTCCATATGGTGGGATATCTGTCCTCGGAAGTGAAAGAGGCATCAGAACGGGTGAGAACAGCAATCCGCAATTCGGGGATGAAACTTCCGGCAAAGAAGATCATTGTCAATCTTGCGCCGGCAACGGTCCGGAAAAAAAGGGGCATCGTTTGATCTGCCGATTGCTCTGGCGGTGCTGGCAGCTATGGGTATATACCGGAAGAAGCAATGGAACGGGTGATCGTAACAGGGGAATTGAGTCTGGAGGGGAAAATAAGAGGTGTACCGGGAGTTCTGCCGATGGTGATAGAGGCGAAAGAACAAGGATGTAAAAGCTTTATCCTGCCCGGAGAGAATGAGCCAGAAGGAAGACTCGTAAAAGGAATCGAGATTCTACCGGCAGATAATCTGGAGGAACTCTGTGCGTATCTGAACGGAGCTGCGCATTCGGAAAAGTCTAAAAGGGAGAAAAAAGAAAATGAAAAAAACAGACAACATAGAGCCAGAGAAGATTTTGCGGATATCTGCGGACAGAAAGCGGTGAAACGTGCAGCAGAAATTGCAGTGGCAGGAGGGCACAATCTGTTAATGGCTGGATCACCGGGATCCGGGAAAACGATGATCGCAAAGCGGATCGCAACCAGTTTTACCGGAACTGTCATGGGAAGAAAGTCTGGAAATTACGAAGATCTACAGTGTATTGGGCTGGTGGATCAGGAATATCCGCTGATCACACAGCGCCCGTTTCGTAATGTTCATCATACAATCACCAGAACAGCGCTGACAGGGGGCGGCAGAATACCGATGCCCGGGGAGATCAGTATGGCACACGGAGGTGTGCTGTTTCTTGATGAACTTGCGGAATTTCCAAGAAATGTTCTGGAAGTACTAAGACAGCCATTGGAAGAACATCAGATTCATATTGCGAGAAATTATGGGAATTTTACATTTCCGGCGGAATTTATGCTGGTAGCAGCAATGAACCCGTGTCCATGCGGAAATTATCCGGATGTGCAGAAATGTTCCTGCACACCCGGGCAGATTCAGAAATACCTTGGCAAGATCAGCCAGCCGTTCCTGGATCGTATGGATATCTGCATAGAGACTCCGAAAGTTGTATACCGGGATCTGGACGGAGAACGGAAAGATCTGGAAGGGGAAGAGACATCTGAGACGATACGCCGCAGAGTGACGGATGCAAGGAATATACAGAGGGAAAGATATAAAGGAACAGATATCAGGACAAATGCAGTATTAGGACCGCAGGAGATCGGACATTACGTAGAACTGGGAGAGCGCGAAAGAAAGATGATGGAGCTTGCATTTGAAAGAATCGGGCTTACAGCAAGGACCTATCATAAGATCCTGCGTGTGGCAAGGACAATTGCAGATCTAGATACAGTGAGAAGGTAAAGGAGAAACATTTAAAAGAAGCTATTGCTTACCGGTCACTGGATAAGAAGTACTGGGGACGTTAGGAGGATGTGAATGATATATGAATACTGGCTGGCAGGGATAGAAGGCATTTCGAATCTGAAAAAAAGAAAATTAAGAGAGGTATATGGAAATGGAAAAGCAATATATTATATAGAAGAAACTAATTTGAAGAAACATACATTTCTGAATGAGAAGGATATAGAGAGACTGAAAAAAGCAAAGAAAACAGTTAATCTCGAAATGCAATGGGAAAAATCCGTGAAAAAGAAGATAAAATTTGTGCCGTATTTTTCGGATGATTATCCGAAAAAAATGAAAGTGATCACAGATCCCCCGTACGCCTTGTACGTACTTGGATCGCTGCCGGATGAAAATGTGAAAAGCGCAGCAATCGTAGGGGCCAGGAATTGTACTTCATATGGAGAACAAATGGCATTACAGTATGGGAAATGTCTTGGGCATGCGGGAGTACAGGTGATAAGCGGTATGGCGAGAGGAATCGACGGAGCAGGGCAGAGAGGTGCTTTGAACGGAGACGGAACAACGTTTGCTGTTCTGGGATGTGGAGTGGATGTGTGTTATCCAAGAGAAAATATCGGATTATACATGGACATTCAAAAAAAAGGCGGAATCATATCGGAATTTCCACCCGGAACCGAACCACTTGCAAGAAATTTTCCGATGCGGAACCGGATTATCAGTGGACTGGCGGAATGGATACTGGTGATAGAGGCAAAAGAAAAGAGCGGATCTTTGATCACTGCAGATTTTGCACTGGATCAGGGGAAGGATGTCTATGCACTTCCGGGACCGGTGACAAGTGCGTTGAGTCAGGGATGTCACAGACTGATCCGGCAGGGAGCGGGAATACTGATCACACCGGAAGACTGATGGATGAATGGAATCTGAATCGGATGCAAATTGGACAAAAAAATAACAAAAATGAAAAAATGCTTGAAAGTCCTGAGCGTATGGTGTATAGTTGTCTCGATTTGTTCCCGAAAGGAATCGATGAACTGATGAAAGAAACAGAACTTTCTATTTCAGAATTGATGGAAAGACTGATTACTTTGGAATTGAAAGGATACGCAGAAGAAGTATCCAGAAATTATTATATAAGGCTGTTGTAAGAACGGTCGGTATTATGGAGGAAATTATGGCACGCTATCTGGTAATCGTGGAGTCACCTGCAAAGGTGAAGACCATTAAGAAGTTCTTAGGAAGTAATTATGTAGTGACCGCATCGAACGGTCATGTGAGAGATATGCCCAAAAGCCAGATGGGTATCGACATTGAAAATGATTACGAACCAAAGTATATAACGATCAGAGGAAAGGGAGAGATTCTTGCGAAGCTTCGTAAGGAAGTCAAAAAGGCGGACAAGATATATCTTGCAACTGACCGGACCGGGAGGGAGAAGCAATATCCTGGCATCTGAGTAAAGCTTTGAAATTAGAAGATAAGAAGGTTTATCGAATCAGTTTTAATGAGATTACTAAGAATGCAGTAAAAGCGTCGCTTAAGAATCCAAGAGAAATCGATATGGATCTGGTGGATGCGCAGCAGGCACGCCGTGTACTGGACAGAATTGTAGGTTACAAGATCAGTCCGCTCCTGTGGGCAAAGGTTAAGAGAGGATTAAGTGCCGGACGTGTACAGTCGGTTGCATTGCGTATTATCGCAGACAGAGAAGAAGAGATCAATGCTTTTATTCCGGAAGAATACTGGACACTGGATGCGGATCTGAAGGTCAAAGGAGAAAGAAAACTTCTGACTGCTAAGTTCTATGGTACAGAAAAGAGTAAGATGACAATCTCATCCAAGGAAGAACTGGACGAGATCATGAAAGAAGTAGAAAATGCGGAGTATTCTGTTGCCGATATAAAAAAAGGAGAACGTACCAAGAAGGCACCGGTACCGTTTACAACCAGTACGTTGCAGCAGGAAGCATCCAAGGCATTGAATTTTGCAACAGCCAAGACCATGCGTATTGCCCAGCAGTTATATGAGGGTGTGGATATCAAAGGCAGTGGTACTGTGGGATTGATCACATACCTGCGTACGGATTCTACCCGTATCTCAGAGGAAGCGGATGCAACAGTAAGAGAATATATCAGGGAAGGCTTCGGTGAAGAGTATGTTTCCGACGGAGACGTTAAGAAATCTTCAGACAAGAAGATCATTCAGGATGCACATGAGGCGATCCGTCCGACAGATGTAACCAGAACACCGGCAGCAGTGAAAGAATTCTTAAGCCGTGACCAGTTCCGTCTGTACCAGCTTGTATGGAAACGTTTTATTGCCAGCAGAATGCAGCCGGCAGATACGAGACGACTTCTGTAAAGATTGCCGCAGGACAGTATCGTTTTACAGTCGCTGCATCCAAGATTGTTTTTGAAGGGTTCCGCAGTGTATATACGGAAGCCGGCGAGACAAAAGAAGAGAACAATGTGCTGTTAAAAGGGCTGGATATGGATTCTGTCCTTACGAAAGAAAGTCTGAACAGTAAGCAGCATTTTACACAACCACCGGCACATTATACAGAGGCAACATTGGTTAAGACACTGGAAGAACTTGGAATCGGGCGTCCAAGTACATATGCGCCGACAATTTCTACGATCATTGCAAGACGCTATGTGGCAAAAGAGAATAAGAATCTGTATCTGACGGAAATCGGAGAAGTAGTGAATAATATTATGAAACAGTCCTTCCCGAGTATTGTGGATGTGAACTTTACGGCAAATATGGAGAGCCTTCTGGATGGCGTTGCGGAAGGAAAAGTCAGATGGAAGACAATTATCGAGAATTTTTATCCAGATCTGGAGGCAGCAGTGGAAAAAGCCGAGACAGAACTGGAACAGGTGAAGATTGAAGATGAAGTGACAGATGTGATCTGTGAGGAGTGCGGCCGCAATATGGTTGTCAAATATGGCCCGCATGGAAAATTCCTTGCATGCCCGGGATTCCCTGACTGCCGTAACACGAAACCATATCTGGAAAAGATAGGTGTACCATGCCCTGTCTGTGGTAAAGATGTGGTAATCCGGAAGACGAAAAAGGGAAGACGATATTACGGCTGCGAGGATAACCCGGAATGTGAATTTATGTCATGGCAGAAGCCATCGACAAAAAAAAATGTCCGAGATGTGGTAAATACATGCTGGAAAAAGGAAATAAACTGGTTTGCAGCGATGAACAGTGCGGATATGTAGAAAATATTGAAAATAATAAGGATAATTAATGATATTCGTTGAATATTTCAGAATTGTATGATAATATACATTCATAAGGATGGAGGAATGTAAATGGGCGTACAATTGTTGGATAAAACCAGAAAAATCAACAAATTACTGCATAACAATAGTTCGAGTAAAGTTGTCTTCAATGATATCTGCGAAGTTCTTACAGAAATTTTAAATTCGAACGTATTAGTGATCAGTAAAAAAGGAAAAGTGCTTGGCGGAAGCAAATGCGAAGGTGTGCCTTACATTACCGAATTGATCGAGAGAGAAATCGGAAAACATGTAGATGATATGCTGAATGAGCGGCTGCTTAGTATCTTATCGACAAAAGAAAATGTAAATCTTCAGACATTGGGATTTTCCGAAGAAGCTGTCAAAGGTTATCAGGCGATTATTACGCCGATTGACATTGCAGGGGAAAGACTCGGGACACTGTTTATCTATAAAAAAGATAAAGTGTATGAGATTGATGACATCATTTTGAGTGAATACGGAACAACGGTTGTTGGTCTTGAGATGTTAAGATCTGTGAATGAAGAAAGTGCAGAAGAAACCAGAAAAGAGCATATTGTACAATCGGCAATCAGTACATTGTCGTATTCGGAATTGGAAGCAATCATTCATATATTTGATGAGTTGGATGGTGCGGAAGGAATTCTGGTCGCAAGTAAGATTGCAGACCGTGTCGGAATTACCAGATCGGTAATTGTCAATGCTCTGAGAAAATTCGAAAGTGCGGGTGTGATCGAATCCCGTTCTTCCGGCATGAAAGGAACGTATATTAAAGTAATCAATGATTATGTATTTACGGAACTTGACCGCATTAAAGCAGAACGTACAAAATAATAAGAACTACAAAGGGTATCGGGTAACTGATACCCTTTTCACAGTATAAAGGAGGATGCGGATAGTGAAATATGGAGGATGTACGGCAAAACTCAGAATGGACCGCGTAATTCTGGAAGACAGTTTTTTTGATGAAACGGAATATTTATGCAAGATCATAGCATATGATGAAGAGGAGGAGACGTTGTATCTGGTATCGGAAGAGACGGAACTCACCTTTTATTCTTTGGATGGAATCTATGAGTGCAGCATAGAGGATCCGAAAGATCCTGTGGTCTGCAAAGGAATATTAAAAGAACGTTACTGGAACAAGGCAGGCAGGGTTATGAAATTTAAAATTCAAAATGGATTTTATAAAAAAGTTCTAAACTAAATAGAAAGTGTGTTGACAAACCAAAAGGAGAGTGCTATTTTATATCTAGAATCTTTCAGCACTCTCTTTTGTTGAGTGCTAATAATGCAGAAATAATTAAGGAGGAATAGATATGAAGTTAGTACCATTAGGTGACAGAGTTGTATTAAAACAGTGTGTAGCAGAGGAGACTACAAAGTCGGGAATCGTGATTCCTGGACAGTCTAAGGAAAAACCGCAGCAGGCAGAGGTTATTGCTGTAGGACCAGGTGGAATGGTGAATGGTAAAGAAGTTGAGATGCATGTTACAACAGGACAGCAGGTAATTTATTCCAAATATGCAGGAACGAATGTTGAGATTGATGACGAGGAATATATCATTGTAAAACAGGATGATATTCTGGCCATCTGCGAGTAATTGTACAATTAATTCATATATTTCAGGAGGTAGATACCAATGGCAAAAGAAATTAAATATGGTGCAGAAGCAAGAAGAGCGCTGGAAGCTGGTGTTAATCAGCTCGCTGATACAGTAAGAGTAACAATCGGACCAAAAGGACGCAATGTCGTTCTGGATAAATCTTTCGGAGCACCACTGATCACAAATGACGGTGTAACAATTGCAAAAGAGATTGAACTGGAAGACAGATTTGAAAATATGGGAGCACAACTGATCAAAGAAGTTGCTTCTAAGACAAATGATGTAGCAGGAGACGGTACTACAACAGCAACTGTACTTGCACAGGCAATGGTTCATGAAGGTATGAAGAACCTGGAAGCAGGAGCGAATCCGATCATTCTCCGTAAAGGAATGAAGAAAGCAACAGATGTGGCAGTAGAAGCCATTGCGAAGATGTCAAGCAAAGTAAAAGACAAAGATCAGATTGCAAAAGTGGCAGCAATTTCTGCAGGTGATGCTGAAGTCGGACAGATGGTGGCAGATGCTATGGAGAAAGTATCTAATGACGGAGTTATTACGATCGAAGAGTCTAAGACTATGAAGACAGAGCTGGATCTTGTAGAAGGTATGCAGTTTGACCGTGGATATGTATCTGCATATATGGCTACAGATATGGATAAGATGGAAGCAAATCTGGATGATCCATATATTCTGATCACAGATAAGAAGATTTCTAATATTCAGGAAATCCTTCCGCTTCTGGAGCAGATTGTTCAGGCCGGAGCAAGACTTCTTATTATCGCAGAAGATATTGAGGGAGAGGCACTTACAACTCTGATCGTTAATAAACTGCGTGGAACATTCAATGTTGTAGCTGTAAAAGCACCTGGATACGGTGACAGAAGAAAAGAAATGTTAAAAGACATTGCTACACTGACAGGTGGTCAGGTTATTTCTGAAGAACTCGGTATGGAACTGAAAGATACAACCATGGATCAGCTTGGACGTGCAAAATCTGTAAAGGTACAGAAAGAAAATACAGTAATTGTTGATGGTATGGGAGATAAGAATGCAATCGCAGATCGCGTTGCCCAGATCAAGGCACAGATCGAAGAGACAACATCTGACTTTGACAGAGAAAAACTTCAAGAAAGACTTGCAAAACTTGCAGGCGGCGTAGCTGTTATCCGTGTCGGAGCAGCAACGGAGACAGAGATGAAAGAAGCAAAACTTCGTATGGAAGATGCCTTGAACGCCACAAGAGCAGCAGTAGAGGAAGGTATCATTTCCGGTGGTGGATCTGCATACATTCATGCGTCCAAAGCAGTTGCTGAAGCGATTGACGGACTGGAAGGTGACGAGAAAACAGGTGCAAAGGTTGTCCTGAAAGCTCTGGAAGCACCACTGTTCCATATCTCAGCCAATGCAGGACTGGAAGGTGCTGTTATCATTAACAAGGTAAGAGAATCAGAAGTGGGAACCGGATTTGATGCTCTGACAGAACAGTACGTAGATATGGTGGAAAACGGAATTCTGGATCCTGCTAAGGTTACAAGAAGTGCACTGCAGAACGCAACATCTGTTGCTTCTACACTTCTCACAACAGAATCTGTTGTAGCAGATATCAAAGAAGATGCACCGGCTGTACCGGCAGGAAATCCGGGTATGGGTATGATGTAACAGAATATTAAATTTTTGAGAACTCCTCGTCAGAGGAGTTTTCTTTTTTGCTTCAGGTGTGCTACAATAGACATAGCTTAAAGCAGACTTGGAGGAAAGAAAAAATGGATGATTTTTACACAGAGCAGCTGATAAAAAAACAGGCGGACTCAAAGGATACTCTTAAGAAAGCGGGGCTGATCGTATTGACGGTTTTGTCAGTGCTTTTGGTTTTTGCAATACCGGTGGGGATTATTTTTCCAGTTGTAATGATCGTGGTTGATGTGCTGGTATTCAGCAATATGAATGTGGAGTATGAGTATGTATTTGTGAATGGAGATCTTGATATAGACAAGATCATGAACAAATCCAGAAGAAAAAGAATGTTTTCTGTAGATGCAGATCAGATGGAACTTCTTGCACCGGTAGGAGCTGTAGAATTAATGCAGTATAAGAAGGTCAGGACATATGATTATACATCAGGAAAAAATCATGCAGAAATCTATGCATTGATTGCTTCGAACAAAGGAGAACTGTGTAAAGTTTTGTTTGAGCCAAATGAGACGATCATAGAAGGATTCTTTGTAAAAGCACCAAGAAAAGTAATCAGAAAATAATACGTAAAATGTAAAAAAGATTGTATTAAAATAAAACATGTTAAAAGCTGTTGACAAATATGGGTATGATTCGCTAAGATAGCTGTTAAATATGAATATGCAAAAGAAAGAGAGGAAGAAATCATGGGAAAGATAATTGGAGAAGGTATTACATTTGATGATGTGCTTTTAGTTCCATCGTACTCAGAAGTAATTCCGAACCAGGTGGATTTATCTACTTACCTGACTAAGAAAATTAAGTTAAATATTCCGATGATGAGTGCCGGAATGGATACTGTTACCGAGCACCGTATGGCAATTGCAATGGCCAGACAGGGGGGAATCGGAATTATCCATAAAAATATGTCTATTGAACAGCAGGCTGAGGAAGTGGATAAGGTAAAACGTTCAGAAAACGGTGTTATTACAGATCCATTTTATTTATCACCGGATAATACACTGGAAGATGCCAACAATCTGATGGCAAAGTTCAGAATCTCAGGTGTGCCGATCACAGAGGGAAAAAAATTAGTTGGTATTATCACAAACCGTGATTTGAAATTTGAAGAAGACTTTTCAAAGAAAATCAGAGAGTCAATGACTTCGGAAGGGTTGATCACAGCACCGGAAGGAATTACTCTGGAAGAAGCAAAGAAGATTCTTGCAAAAGCCAGAAAGGAAAAACTTCCGATCGTAGATAAAGACTTCAACCTGAAAGGTTTGATTACAATTAAGGATATTGAAAAACAGATTAAATATCCATTGTCTGCAAAAGATGCACAGGGACGTCTGCTTTGCGGAGCTGCAATCGGAATTACAGCAAACTGTCTTGAGAGAGCAAAGGCTCTGGTAGATGCAAAGGTTGATGTGGTTGTTTTGGATTCAGCACACGGACATTCAGCAAACGTTATTCATACAGTTGATATGATTAAGAGCAAATTCCCGGATCTGCAGGTAATTGCAGGTAACGTTGCTACCGGAGCTGCAACAGAAGATCTGATCAAAGCCGGTGTTGATGCGGTAAAAGTTGGAATCGGACCTGGATCGATCTGTACAACACGTATCATTGCAGGTATTGGTGTTCCTCAGATCACAGCAGTTATGGACTGCTACGAAGCGGCAGACAAATATGGAATTCCGATCATTGCGGATGGAGGAATAAAGTACTCCGGAGATATGACAAAAGCAATCGCAGCCGGAGCGAATGTATGTATGATGGGAAGTATCTTTGCAGGATGTGATGAGAGTCCTGGAACATTCGAATTATTCCAGGGTAGAAAATATAAAGTATACCGTGGTATGGGATCTATCTCAGCAATGGAGAACGGAAGTAAAGATCGTTACTTCCAGACAGATGCGAAAAAACTGGTTCCGGAAGGTGTCGAAGGACGTGTTGCTTACAAAGGAAGCGTGGAAGATACTGTATTCCAGTTAATGGGTGGTCTTCGTTCAGGTATGGGATATTGCGGAGCACCAACAATTGAGGATTTGAAACAGACAGGAAAATTCGTGAAGATTTCTTCGGCTTCATTAAAAGAAAGTCATCCTCATGATATTCATATTACAAAAGAAGCACCAAACTACAGTGTAGACGAATAAAAAAGATTCGGGCGTCGTGAAAACGGCGCCTTTTTTGTATTATATGTGTCTGGCAAAGAGAGAGTTTAAATGAATAATATCAGAAAAATATCCTGAAAATTCTTCATATCATGGTTTCAGAGATGAATATATAGAGTATAATAATGTTTAGGTAATCTGCTTGGTATATAAATGCACATAATAAATACACAAGTAATATTAAAAAAAATAAAGTAAAAGGGAGATGCCTGGATATGAAAAAAGAATTTGGAACAACGAGAAACGGGGAAACAGCAAGCTGTTATATATTGAAAAACAGCAAAGGAATGAAAGCAGTTGTATCTGATTTTGGAGCTGCTTTACTGAAGCTTTACGTACCGGATAAGAATGGAAAGTCTCAGGATGTCGTATTGGGCTACGAGACACTTGAGGATTATGAAAATGGTGGAGATTCTGTAGGAGCGACTGTCGGACGTGTGGCAAACCGTATTGGAACTGGTGCATTCGAACTGAACGGAAAGAAATATGAGCTTACGAAGAATGATAACGGGGAAAATACACTTCATGGAGGAACAGATTTCTATAATAAAAGAATGTGGAGTGTAAAAGAGGAGGATGATACACATGTAGTATTTATGCTTGTTAGTCCGGACGGGGATCAGGGATTCCCGGGAGAAGTGAAGATAGAAGTATCCTATACAGTTACGGAAGAAAATGAATTAAAGATTCATTATTATGCAATTCCTGATCAGGATACCCTTTTGAACATGACGAATCACAGTTATTTCAACCTGGCAGGACATGCATCCGGAACCGCATGTAATGCAAAAGTGTGGTTAGATGCAGATGCATTTACAGAGACGGATGCTGAACTGATTCCAACAGGAACGGTAATTCCGGTAGAGGGCACACCAATGGATTTCCGTGAAGGAAAAAAGGTTGCAAAAGAGATCGGAGCAGATTATAAACCATTGAAACTGGCAGGCGGCTATGATCATAACTGGGTATTAAACGGGTCGGGATTCAGAAAAGCGGCATCAGCCGAATCGGAAGAGACAGGTATTAAGATGGAAGTATATACAGACCTTCCGGGTATACAGTTCTATTCCGGCAATTTCCTGGCAGGAGCTAAGGGAAAGGAAGGAGCTGTCTATGGAAAGGGTTGTGGTATATGCTTTGAAACGCAGTATTTCCCGGATGCAATTCATAAAGATAATTTTGAATCTCCGATTACAAAAGCCGGAGAAGTATATGATACAACAACAACGTATAGGTTTTGCTGATTTTCATAAAAACATAAGAATCT